>Ga0194130_10000288_pt1 | contig 99783 bp, 85 predicted proteins | sample TA2KigsurfametaG_FD_160084 | JGI IMG/M metagenome (GOLD analysis project Ga0194130, IMG submission 160084) | Freshwater microbial communities from Lake Tanganyika, Tanzania - TA2015050 Kigoma 12 surface | ecosystem: Environmental > Aquatic > Freshwater > Lake | place: Tanzania: Lake Tanganyika... | reverse complement strand
TGCCTCGTCCCGCCTCTCCCGCTCCAACGTCCCTCCCGCTCCCGTCCGCCATGCCCACACGCCGCCCGTCCCGGAAAGTCATTCAACTCGTCGCCAACGGCGACCTCCGAGCCTCCGCCAACGAGAAGTGCTGGCCCGCGCAGGCCGAAATGGAGGCAAAGCTCACGGCAGCCGTCGCGGCGCTGGGCCATCGCCTCGAGCGCGCGCACCCCTACGATCCGGCGGCGCGCCACGGCTTCATCGGATCGCAGAAGCAGGGCATCGAGGTCTTCCGTCACGTCGATCCGGACGCCCCCCTCATCGTCGCCGAGTCGGTGTGGCAGTACTCGCATCACCTGCTCCACGGCCTCCTCACGCACCGCGGACCGATCCTGACCGTCGCCAACTGGTCCGGCACCTGGCCGGGCCTCGTCGGCATGCTCAACCTCAACGGCTCCCTGACCAAGGCCGGTGTCACGTACTCGACCCTCTGGAGCGAGACCTTTGAGGACGCGTTCTTCCGCGACGGCCTCGCGACGTGGCTGCGCACCGGTCGCGTGCGGCACCGCACGGCGCACGTGCGACCCCTTGCCCGGACTGCAGTGCCCGCCCGCGCGCGCAGCGTGGCCCGGCGCCTCGCGACGGAGCTCCGCACCCGCAAGTCGATCATGGGCATCTTCGACGAGGGCTGCATGGGAATGTACAACGCCATCATTCCCGACGAACTGCTCTTCCCGCTCGGCATCTTCAAGGAGCGGCTGTCGCAGTCCGCGCTCTACTACGCCGCCACGCAGGTGACCGAGGCCGAGGCCCGCGAGGTCTTCGCGTGGTACCGGGCGAAGGGCCTGCGCTTCCACTTCGGCACCGACGAAGCGACGGAACTGACCGAGGCCCAGGTCCTCTGGCAGTGCCGCACCTACGTCGCCGCGGTGCGCCTCGCGGACGAGTTCGGCGCCGAGACGATCGGAATCCAGTACCAGCAGGGACTCAAGGACCTGCTGCCGGCGAGCGACTTGGTGGAGGGCACCCTGAACTCCACCGAACGGCCACCCGTCCGGCGCGCCGACGGCAGCATCATCCGTGACGGCGAGCCGATCGTGCACTTCAACGAGGTCGACGAATGCGCGGGCGTGGACGGCCTGCTCACGGCCCGCGTCCATCGCGCGCTGGGCCAGCCGACTGCGAACACGCTGCACGACCTCCGCTGGGGTGACCTCGATCGCAGCGGCACGACGGAGGACTACGTCTGGGTGTTCCTCATCTCGGGCAGCGCCCCGGCGGATCACCACGTCGGCGGCTGGGCCGGCTCGGACTCCCTGCGGCAGCCGCCGATGTACTTCCGCCTCGGCGGAGGCACGCTCCGCGGCGTCGCCCGCCCGGGGGAAATCGTCTGGAGCCGCGTCTTCGTCGAAAAGGGCCGCCTCAAGATGGACCTCGGTCGCGCCAAGGTGCTGACGCTCCCGCCGGAGGAAACGGAGCGGCGGTGGCGCGAGACGACCGTGCAGTGGCCCATCATGCACGCCGTCACGTACGGGGTTTCGCGGGACCAGATGATGGCGCGCCACAAGGCCAACCACATCCACGTCGCCTACGCGAACAGCGCCCGCGAGGCCGACCTCGCGCTCTACACCAAGGCCGCCCTCGCCGCTGAACTCGGTCTTGAGGTGTCGCTGTGCGGCACCCGCGCCAACGGGCGCCCCTTCTAGCCGCCGCGCGCACGCGGCCGCCGCCGGCGGCGGACCACTCCGGACTTGCGCCGGTCCGCGAAAGCGACCGGGCTGCAGGGCCATGGACCAGCCCCTGCCGCCGCTGCCGGCCGAACCCCGCCCGGGTCGGTACCGCCATTACAAGGGCAACGAGTACCGGGTGCTCGGGCTCGCCCGCCACAGCGAGACCCTAGAGCCCCTCGTAATCTATCAGGCCCTCTACGGCGACCCCTCCGCCCTCTGGGTCCGCCCCCAGCCCATGTTCATCGAAACCGTGCGCCTCGCCGGCGTCGACACGCCGCGGTTCGAGTGGATCAGCGAGGCCTGAGGGTGCCCGGCAACGGTCCTCCGGAGTCGGACGTTTCCCGCTGGACCTGACCCCGGGGGAACTCACACTCCCCTCCCTGATGTCGGCCCGCGTGCCTACGACCGATCTCTTCCGGCGCCGGATTTGGGCGGCCTGCGGCATCGCTTTCCTGCTCGGGCTGGCCGGTTGTTCGTCTCCCGCCAGGACCCCGCCGACCGCACCCCGACCGGCGGCGAGCAAGCCGACCCCGCCGGCGAGCGCGCCCTCCACCGCGCCCGAACCGCTGCGCACCCCGCCCTCCGCGGTCGGCTCGCCGCGCATCATGCTCGGCATCGACGTACTGGAGGCGCAGGGGTTCGCCTCCATCGCCGGAAAACGCGTCGGGCTCCTCACCCACCCGGCCGGCGTGAACCGTTACGGCGTAAGTACGATCGAGGTCCTGCGTCGTTCGCCGAAGGTTCGGTTGGTCGCCCTGTTCGGTCCCGAGCACGGCATCTACGGCAACGAGGCGGCGGAGATCCCGATCGCGGACCGCATCGATCAGCGCACCGGCCTGCCGGTGTATTCCCTCTACGGCAAGTACCGCAAACCCACCAAGGCCATGCTCAAGGGCCTCGACGCCCTCGTCATCGACCTCCAAGACGTCGGCTCCCGCAGCTACACGTACGTCAGCTGCATGCGCTACGCGATGGAGGCCTGTTTCGAGGAGGGCGTGGACGTGGTGGTGCTCGACCGCCCGAACCCGCTCGGCGGCCTGAAGGTCGACGGTCCCATGCTGGACGCGGCGTGGATGAGCTACGTTGGCGCCTTTCGCGTGCCCTACGTGCACGGGCTGACCATCGGCGAACTTGCCCAGTTCAGCGCCCGGACGCCGGGAGCGCTCGCCATTCCCCGCGAGACGCAGGCCCGCGGCCGCCTCACCGTCGTCCCGATGCGGGGCTGGCGCCGCTCCATGCGCTGGCCGGAGACCGAGCTGCGTTGGGTGCCGACCTCGCCGATGATCCCGGACTTCTCCGCCGCCATGGGCTACGCCATGACCGGGCTCGGCACCTACATCGGCGGTTTCCGCCACGGGGTCGGCCAGCGCTACCCGTTCCGCGGCGTCCTGCACCTGCGCGTCCCGAGTGAGGTGGTGGAGAAGGAACTGAAAGCCCTCCGCATTCCCGGCATCGCCTTCCGTCGCGTCAGTTCCCCGAACCGCCGCGGCAAGCCCGCCATCGGCCTGTACGTGGAAGTCACCGACTGGGACGACTGGCGCCCGACCGAGCTGAGCTTCCACCTCATGCGCCTCGGGTGCAAACTGGAGGGACGCAATCCCTACGCCGAGGCAACGCGGGGCATCCAGCAGGGTTTCCTGCGTCACATGGGGGATAACGATTTCTTCGAGGATCTCGTCGCCACGGGCGCCCGGGTTGACATCAACCGTTGGCTGGCCCGCTGGGAGGCGGAAAACCGCACCTACATCGCCACGAAGAAGCGCTTCTGGCTCTACAACTGACGGGTGCCACGCCCCGCGGAACAGCCGAGCGGGCCAGCGTGACCGGCTCGGTGTCGCTCGGACTCGACCGGAAGGGCCACGCGCTCCCTCGCGAGGCGCCGAACGTGCCGGCCACGCGGAGGCCGAGTTCGCGCTCTACCCCGGAAAGGTGCAACGCTCCGTTGCGACCGCCGGGTCGAAGGCCCGCCCGTCCCGCAGGTGATCCACCCACTGCTGCGCGAGCCACGGGCCGAGCAGCGCTCCTTTCGAGCCCAGCCCATTGCAGATGCCCTGCCCCGGACGTCCGGGCAGCCACCCCGCCACCGGTCGCAGGTCCGGAGCACTCGTCCGCCACCCCGCCAGCGCCGCCCGCACGCGCCACCCCGCGTCTCCGCCCAGACGGCGCGCGCTCGCGAGCAGCAACTCCCGCGATCCCGGCGAGGGCTCCAGGTCCAAGGCCGTGCGATCGTAGGTCGCCCCGACCGCCCACGCTCCGTCCGGCAGGGGAAGCAGCCAGTGTCCGTCATTCCGAATCTCGTCGCTCCCACCCGCGCCGCGCGTCAACCCAGCGTCGCCGGCCATGGCCTCCAGGTGCAACAACTCCCCCTTCACCCGCTCCAGCACCACGCGCCGCCACGGAACCTCCGCAGCCCCGAGGCAGGCCACCGTCGGGAGGTCGCCGCCAGAGCACTCCGCCGCCGTCGCGCTGCGCTCACTCAACACGCCGCGCCGCCGCCAGCGTTGACGCGAGGCGTCGATCAACCGGGGCAGGTCGACATGGAACACGGGTTCGATCAGGAAGGCATCCTCCCGATCCGGGAGGGGGTGCAGGTACGGATCGAGTTCGCCGGTCCGTCGCTTCTGCGCAAAGATCTCCTGCTCCCGCACCGTGCGGAGTTCGCGCCGCACGCGCAGTTGCCGGAGCAGCGGCACCTCGAGCTCGCGTTCAATGAACCGGTACGCCGTCACGGCGGGGCCGAGCAAGGCATCGACCCGCCAGCTTTTCACCAGCCGCTGCCCGGTGACCGGATTGATGATGCCGGCGCCGACCCGGGAGGCGGCCGCGGCGTGGCCCGGATCGATCAGGTGAAACCGCACCCCGGCCGCCTCGCAGGCCCAGGCCAGAAGGGTGCCCGCCAGGCCCTGACCGACGATCCGGATCTCCGCCTGGCGCATGCCGGCCTCCTGCGCGGACGTCAGCCGCAACGCCCGTCCGGCCCGTGCGCATGCCCGTGGGCAAGTTCCTCCGCGGAGGCGGCCCGGATCGAGACCACCTCGACGTCAAAGGTCAACGCCACGCCGGCCAGCGGGTGGTTGCCGTCAAGGGTCACGGTTTCCCCCTTCACGGCGACGACGGTGACGATGGGCGCCGCCGCGTCGTCGCCCACCTGAAAACGATCGCCCGCCTTGAGCTCGCCGGCCACCGGCAGCAACTCGCGGAGCACGTCCTGCACCTGCCGGGGATCGTGCTCCCCGTACGCCTCCGCCGCTGGCACCTCCACACGCGCCTTCGTGCCGGCCGCCGCGTCGCGCAGCCGCCGGTCGAGGCCGTCGATGATCTGACCGGCACCTTCAAGGTAAAGGATCGGTGTCCCTCCCGCAGAGGTATCGATCACGCGACCCTCAGGGTCGCGCAGCGTGTAGTGAAACGAAACCACGCGGCGGTTGCTCATGCCCTCATGGGGACACAGTCCGCCGGGAACGCCAGCCCGGATCGTCGCGGTCGGGGGGGACTCGCGCCGGCTCCCGAGTCGCCTGACCGCAGGGAGGACGGTCCCGGTCCAGCCCGCTCCCCGGCCACCCCCCGGTCAGGTCTCCTGCCGCAGGACCTCGAGCGGTGGGTGCGACGCCACGCCGCGGTTGGCGAGCAGGCCGGTGAGGAGCGTCAGGCCGATGACCGCGGCGAACGCGCTCACGAGGGTAACCGGCGGCACCACGGGCGGCGCCTCGAAGACGAAGTGGGCGAGAAGTTGGCCGCCGACAATCGCCAGCCCGCATCCCACCGCGGCCGCCAGGGCGCCGAGGATGAAGTACTCGACGAGCTGGATGCGCACCAACTGCCCGTGGCTCGCGCCGAGTGTCCGCAGCAGCACCGTCTCGCGGAGACGCTGGTAACGACCGCTGAGCACGGCTCCGGCGAGCACGATCACCCCGGTGGCGACGGTGAACAGCGCCATGAACTGCACCACCCACTGGATCTTCGCCACGATCCCGTCGATCGTCTGCAGCACGAGCGTGAGATCGATCGCGGAGGCATTGGGGATGCGCGCCACCACCGCTTGCTGCAGCCGCGCGGACTCAGCGGGGTTGGCCGCGCGCGTCGCCGCCACGAAGAACTTGGGGGCTCCCTCCAGCACGCCTTCCGGGAAGACCAGGAAGAAGTTGGGCTCAAGGCGCCGCCACTCCACCTCGCGCAGGCTCGCCACCCGCGCCTCGACCGTCACGCCCTGCACGTTGAACTCAAGCGTGTCACCCAGTCCCAGCTGCAGGTCGCGGGCGATCCCGCGCTCCAGCGACACCGGCACGACCGCGGCGTCGGGCGCGACGCGCGGGACCCACTCGCCCGCGATCAGTCGCTCCGTATCGGCCAGCGCGGCCCGGTAGCTCGACCGGTACTCGCGCCGCAGCGTCCACGCCGGGATCGTCGACTGCCCTTCGCGCAGGAGGTCCTCGACCGGCCGGCCCTTCAGGCGGCTCACGCGCATGGTGACAATCGGGGCGCGCGACTGCAGCGGCACCCCGGCCTCGCGCAGGGTGTCCTCAAGCGGACCGATCTGGTCATCCTGCACGTCAAAGAAGACGAGATTCGGCCGGTCGCCGCCGCCCGACCCCTCGATCTGCGCCAGCAGCGTCGCCCGCGTGAGGGCCAGGGTCACGATCAGGAACGTGCCCAGACCCAAGGCGAGCAGGAGCAGCACGGTGCGGTTGTTCGGCCGGTGCAGGTTCGCCACGCCCGGCCGCAGGACATACGGGGCGCCGCGCGGAACGACGCGGCGGGCCAGCCACGCCACGACCCGGGCGAGGCCGGCGAGCACGCCGAAGCCGACCAGGAGGGCGACGACGAAACCGACGGCGACAACCCAGCGCGGCGCCTGCAACCACGCGAAGCCGGCCACGGCCGCCACGATGGCGAGGTACACCGCCCAGCGCAGCGGGTCCGGCCGGTCCGGATCGTCGGCGAACGACGAGCGGATCGCCCGCAGCGGCGACACGCGGCGCACGGCGAGCAGCGGCAGCAGGGTGAAGAGCAGGCAGATGCCGAGACCCAGCGCGATCCCGCGGGTGACCGCCGGCCAGTCCACCGAGAATTCGACCGCGAACGGCAGCAGCTTGCCCACCAGTGCAGGCAGCGCCAATTGCACCGCCACCCCCAGCGCCGCGCCGAGCACCGCGCCAAAGAGCCCCAGGCCGAGTCCCTGCACAAGGTAGACCGCAAAACTGCGCCACGCACTCGCTCCAAGGCAGCGCAGCACCGCCACGGTCGCCAGCTTCTGGCGCACGTAGACATGAATCGAACTGGCCACCCCGATCGCACCGAGGAAGAGCGCGACAAACCCCACGAGGCTCAGGAACGCATCGACATTCCTGACGCCGTTGCCCAATTCGCGCCGCCGCTCCTCGACGGTATCGAACCCGAGGCGCAGTTCACTGAAGCGGCCGCGCAACTCGGTCACGAGCGCCTCGACATTGACCTCCGGCGCGAAGCGAAAGTAGGTCCGGTAGCGCACCAAGCTCCCGGGCCCGAGAAGCCCGGTCTCAGCGAGACGCGAACGGGCAATGAAGACGCGGGGCGAAAGCAGCGCGACGGCGGCCGATTCGCCGGGGATGGAGCGCAGGGCGCCGACGATGGTGAACGTGCCCTGGCCCAGACGGATCGGGTCACCCACCTTCACCCCGAACTGACTGAGGAGCGTCTCCTCGACCACCGCCACCGCTTCCCCGCGCGACAGGCGCCCGGCGGCGTCCAGCGGCTCGGTGAGAAACTCCCCATAAAACGGATAGGCTCCCTCGAGCGCGCGGAGCGTCACGAGCCGGGTCTGGCCCCCCGCCGAGGGAAAGACCACCATCGAGGCAAAGACCACTTCCTCGGAGCGCTCGCCACCCAGGCCGTCGAGGAAAGCCCGGGCCTCGGGCGTGAGCGCGGACCGGGACTGGACCGCCAAATCCGCGCCGAGCAGCGCCTTGGCCTGCCCGTCGATCGCGCGGCGCAGGTTCGCGCCGAACGAGCCGATCGCCACCAAGGCGGCGACCCCGAGCACGATCGAAAGGGAAAACAACAAGAGCCGCCGGCGCGAGGCCCGCGAGTCCCGCCACGCCATCCGCAGTACGAAGCTCACGCCGACGCGCCTCCCGCCGCCCGCACGGCCTCCCCCGCACCCTCGCCCTCGTCCAACACCACCACGCCGCCCCGCAGGCGGAGGATGCGGCGGCACCGCCGCGCCAGCTCAAGATCATGCGTCACCAGCACCAACGTCGCGCCGCGCTCGCGGTTCACCTCGAAAATCAACTCCGTCATCGCCGCCGCCGTCTCGCCGTCAAGGTTGCCCGTCGGCTCGTCACAGAAGAGAATCTTCGGCGCGTTGATGAACGCCCGTGCCAGCGCCACGCGCTGCTGTTCCCCCCCGGAGAGTTGCACCGGGTAATGCCCGCCGCGGGCCCCGAGGCCCACCCGCTCGAGGAGCGCGACGGCCGCCTCCTCCGCGCCCCGCAGCGCTGAAGTCCCACCGCCCCGCGCGGCCCGCAATTCCAACGGCACGAGCACGTTCTCGAGCGCCGTGAGCGTCGGGATCAACTGGAAGTTCTGGAAGACGAAGCCGACATGGTCATTGCGCATCCGCGCCCGGTCATCCTCGGTCATCGCCCCGATCTCCTCGCCCGCCAACTCCACCCGTCCGGAGGTCGGCCGGTCCAGCCCGGCGCAGAGCCCAAGGAGCGTGGTCTTGCCGCTCCCGCTCGGGCCGACGATCGCGAGACTGGCCCCGGGGGCGAGCGAGAAGCTCACGTCCCGCAGCACCGTCAAGGGCCCCCCGAGGGAACCATAGGTCTTCGTCAGTCGCTCGACTTTCAGCATGGAATGGACCATAATCGCGAACCGCGAAACAATCCGCCGGACCGTAAACCGCAACTCCATGACCCGCCTTTTCGCCCTATTCCAACTCGGCCTCGCGCTCGTCCTCGGCGCATTTCCGGCGCCGTCGCACGCTGCGGCCACCGCCGAAGGCGACGCCCGCCGGACGATCCTGTTCTTCGGGGACAGCCTGACCGCCGGCTATGGGCTGGAGAACCACCTGGTCGATGCGTTCCCGGGGGTGCTGCAGGCCAAGATTGACCGCGAGGGACTGGCCTACCGGGTGGTGAACGCGGGCCTGAGCGGCGACACCACGGCCGGCGGGCTGCGCCGGATCGACTGGGTGCTCCGCCAGCCGGTCGACATCTTCATCCTCGAACTCGGCGGCAACGATGGGCTTCGCGGCCTGCCGCTGGCCACGGCCCACGCCAACCTCGAAGCCATCATGGAGCGCGTGCGCGCCCGCAACCCACAGGTCCGGATCGTGCTCGCCGGCATGCAACTGCCCACGAGCATGGGGCCGTACGCGGAGGCCTTCGCCCGGCTCTTTCCCGACTTGGCCGCCGCGGCCGGCGTCGAATTGATCCCTTTTCTTCTCGAGGGCGTGGGCGGCGTGCCGGAACTCAACCTGCCGGACGGCATTCACCCGACCGTCGAAGGGCACCGCCGCATCGCCGAGGTAGTCTGGCCCCACCTCCGCCCGCTCCTCGTCGCCCGGACCGCCGACGCCAGTCCGCAGTTGCACCCCGGCACCGGGAACGCGAGCGTGGGGCGATGAAAGCCACCTTCACCGCGAAGGAATACGCCCGCCTCCTCGAGCTGCTGCACTACGCGCTCCATGTGGTGCATGCGTACCACGGCCCGGACAACCCCTCCAGCACCCGCTACGACGCACTGGAGCAGAAGCTGCTGGCGCTGGCGACGCCGATGGGCTGCGGCGACTTGGTCGAGGGCCTGCCCGACGGCCGGCTGCGCATCGCGGAGAAGTTCATCCGCGAGGATCGCATCGAAAAGATGCTTTCCGAGCACACCAACGACACGTTCTGGCATGAGCTCGTGGCGCGGCTCGCGGACCGCGACTGCTCCTCCGAACAGGCCCGGCGTCACCTCGCCTCCAGCACGCCCGGCGTCGAACCACCGCCGTCCATCGAGCAGCAGGTGGAAAAAATCGAGGACGCCTACTGGGCGGAGTTCCAGAAGCACGACCTCAACAACGTGATCGTGCTCCGCGGCGGGCAGGGCTGAGACGCCGGCCGACGCCGCCCGCGCTGGTCATCCTCCCGGCGACGATTTCGGGGTGCCGCGCCGGAACGCCGTCGTCCGCAGTACGCCGCGCCCGACAGACCCGGATCGCCCCGCATATCGCCATCCGAAGAGGCAAAGCGCGGTGCCGGGCGATCCAGCCCTCCTCAGGCCGGCAGGCGTCGGCCCGGAGCTCCAGCGAACAACTCGCGCAGCACGCTCCACGCCCGACGCAGACCGGCGGGCTGGACCCCGCCTTCGATCTGGTAGAGCTCCACCAGCGCCTCCTCGTGCCCGCGGTAACGGGGCGGCAGGGTGAACGTGGTCTCATCGCCGTCACGGACCGCGGAGAGGAAGAGTCCGCGACCGATCGACGGCTCCCGCGGTGCGATCAGGACCGAACGCTCCGGCAGCACCAGCCACGGCCGGAAGGAAAAACGCCAGCCCCCGTTCTCCGGCTCGTTGAGCCAGCGGCCGTACGTCCGCACCGGCACGCCCTGCTCGCACAGGTGCGGACCTGAGAAGACGCGGTTGCGGGAACCCGCAGCCGGCCGGAACCGCAGCCGGCGGAAAGTGAGGAATTCCCACGAGAGCACGCTCCCGAAGATCGTGAGGCGAAACGACCAGCCGGCCACCAGCCAGGCAACGAGGATGACCACCAGCGACAGGAGCGCCCCCACCCACGGGTTCAGCCCGGCGGTCAGCACGACGAGGCCGAGCAGGGTGGTGCGCGCCGCCTTGAGCACCGAGTCGACCGCCCCCCAGGGGCTGAGCAGGATGAGCACGTTGATCGCGTGCGAGGCCATCCAGACGACGGCGAACACCGCGACCGCCAGCGGCAGCGTCGCCGCCGTGACGAGCCACGTGAAATCCATCGCCCCGAGCGGCAGCGCGGCAAAGCCGGTCGGCACCGCTCCCGGGCCGGGCCCCTGCGCGACCAGCAGCTTGGACAACGAGTCCATCGTGAACGGCACGACCGCTCCGGCCGCGACCAGCCCGGAGACTTTGTTCTCGACCGTCTCGATGACATCGAGGGGCTTCTTGAACCCGGGTGGGAGCGCCGCCGCGAGGGAGTCCTTCGCCGCGCAGACCCCGACGACGAGAAGCGCGGGCAGCCAGAAGGTCATCTGCGCAAACCACGGGAGCGCCGTCCGCTGCTCCGGGGTATCCGCGCCGAACCACAGGTAGGCCCCGTAGACGCCGGTGCCGAGCAGCGGCGAGATCGCCATGCCCGTGACGCCGGCCAGCGCCGACGACACGGCCGCTCCCGGGGAGCGATCCTTGGCGGGCGGCGGAGCTCCCGCGGCGGCCCAGGCGGCCGACGGAGCGAGGAGGACGGTCAGGACAAGGACAAGCAGAAGGACGGAGCGGAGGCGGGGGTGCATGGCGGGGAACGGTGCGGAGACGGGAGGACGGGACGACGCGAGTGAGAGAGGGCGGGCAGGAAGACGATGACGTTCAGGGTGCGGGGGACGGCACCTCAATCACGCGCTGGGTCTCGTTGTAAAGCGCGCGTCGACTCCCGATCAAGACCACACGCAGCGACTGCGGTCCAGCCGACAATTGCGAGAGTGGCACCGTGAAATAGAACCCGCTGCGCAGCGCGTCGGGGCGATCCGGATACGCCGCGGCCACGTCGAGCCGCCACTCCACCCGGCCGCGGAACAGCCGCAGGCGGTCGCCCTGCACCGTTTGCAGGTAAGGCTGCAGTTCGGTCGAAAACATCTCCTTGGTCAGCATCCAGCCCCGGAAATGAACGTGCCCCCGCGAAACCGACAGCTTGTCGATCGAAAAGACGATCGGGTGAGGTTTGATTCGGTCGGGCGCCAAGACCTCATGGCTCGGCTCGACATCGAGGGTGTAGAGGTTCTCCCGCGCCGCCGTCGCGAGGATGCGGTCGCCGAGGGCCGTCTTTGGGAAGATGGGGCGCTTGAGCCCCGCCATCGAACCTGTCTCGTCGTAGACGTGGGCCGCATCGACCCGGCGCTGGGAAAACTCCCAGGCCTCGAAGGCGAAGTGCCGGTTGGCCAGGACGTTGATCGCGCCCGCGCCGACCAGCGCAAGCCACGCGCCGGCCCGGCCCCAGCGCGGCGGCGGCAGCGCCCGCAGCACGAGCAGCACAACCGCCACCCAAGCCACGCCGCTCTGCACCATGTAGCGCGACGAGAGCGCAGGCACGCCCGGCGCGGAGAACCTGCCGTAGGCGATGAAGGCCATCCCGAGTAGTGCCGTCAGCGCGAGACCGGTGAGAAAGGCGTCACGACGCCACGCGCCGAGACCGAGGACGACGCCGAGCACCGTTAGGAGGCCGAGACCGCTCCAGGCCGCCGCCACCGGCGAGCCCAGCGAGACGACGCCGCCCACCATCGTCAGCCAGTACCACAGCAGCCGCCCCACCGCCGCGAGCGACCACGCGACCGGGGCGGTGAGGGTCGCGGAACTGAAGACAAAGGCGAAGGCACCGAAGACCACCGCGCACGCCATGCACCACCGCACCACCGCATCCCGGCGGCCCGCGAGGGCAAGGAGGAGCCCGCCCACCACCATCACCGCGACGCCGTGAGTCAGCGTGAACACCGCCAGCCCCGCAAATCCCACCGCGGCCGGCAGCGCCCAGCGCTCCCGACGCTGCAGCAGGAGCAGGCAGACGGTCGTGTGGAAGACGACCTGGTAGTGATCGATCGAGGCGTACGACGAGAACAGGTTCTCGTGGTGCTGGAGGTGCACCAGCACCAGCGCGGACAGGCCCAGCCACATCCCGCGCCACCAAGGATCATCGATCCCCTGGCGAGCCACAAGGACCACGCCGGCGAGGAACCCGTTTCCGATCAGGGCCAGCGTGACGAAGTTCATCCCTCCGGTCAGCTGATCCAGCAGCCCGAACACGAGCCGGCTCGTCAGCACGCAGTGCTCGTTGGCCATGGCAAAGAAGGCGTGCACCGAGGCCGCCACGGAATCCGCCGCCCGGAAGTCGAGCAGGAAGCGCAGGACGGTCTCAAACTCATCCCACATCGGGATGTTGTGCATCGTGTCCGTCGCCCGCCAGCCCACGAAGAGGACCGGAGCGAGAGCCACCGCGACGACGAACGCGCGGAACCAAGTCGGCGGAGCGGGGGTGCGGGTGGGGGGTTCCGCCATGGCGGGGAAACGCGTGGGGTCGAAGCGCCCGGTCTCGAAGGAAGCAGTTCCCGCTGCCGCAACGCAAGCGCAAGTCCGGAGGTCAGGGGCACCTGACTGCCAGAACGCGAAGGCCGGCGCGGCAGCGGTGGGCGCACCCATCGTTTTGACTTTGCCCAAGCCGTCGACGGCTGGTCGGATGCCCCCATGCCGCCGTTCGCCGTCGCCATCTTCCTCGGGGCCTTCCTGCTCTTTCAGGTCCAGCCCATGATCGGGAAATACATCCTGCCTTGGTTCGGCGGCAGTCCGGGGGTTTGGACCACCTGCCTGCTGTTCTTCCAGGTGCTGCTGCTGGTCGGGTACGGCTATGTCCACGTGGTATCGACCCGCCTGCGGCCGCGAACCCAAGCCTGGCTCCAGGCCGGCCTCCTCGCCGCCGCCGCGGCGTTCCTGCCTGTCATCCCCGAGGATGCCCTGCGGCCCCAGGCGGAGGGGTCTCCGGTGCTGCAGATCCTCCTCGTGCTCAGCCTCACCGTGGGGTTGCCCTACCTCGTGCTGTCGACCACGGGACCTTTGATGCAGCGCTGGTTCAGCCTGCGGCATCCGGGACGCTCGCCGTACCGACTCTACGCCCTGTCAAACGTGGGTTCCCTCCTCGCTCTCCTCAGTTATCCGTTGGTGGTCGAGCCGTTCCTCACCCGCCGTGAACAGGCGCTCGTCTGGTCGGTGGGCCTCGTGGCGTTCGCGCTGGTGGCGCTGCGGTGCGCCTGGGCGATCCGCGACGTGGCGCCGGCGCCGGCCCAAACCCCGGACGCCGAAGCAGAGCCGCGGGCCGCACTGCCGCCGCACGCGCCACTCCTGTGGGTCGCGCTGCCCGCAATCGCCTCCGTGCTGCTCGCGGCCACCACGAACCAGCTCAGTCAGGACATCGCCGTCATCCCGTTCCTGTGGGTTCTCCCGCTCGCCCTCTACCTGCTGAGTTTCATCCTCTGCTTCGATCACCCGCGCTGGTACCACCACGGCACGTTCGCCGGCCTGCTGGTCGTCGGCGCTGCGCTGGTGCTGCACCTTCTCCACAAGGAGACTGAGGCTCCGCTGGCGCTCCAAGTGGTGGGCTACGCGGGGACGCTGTTCGTGGCAGCGATGGTCTGCCACGGCGAATTGTACCGGCTCCGACCGGAACCCGCGCGCCTGACATCGTTCTACCTCCTGATGTCCGCCGGCGGCGCCCTCGGCGGCCTGTTCGTCGCCGTGATCGCGCCCGCGATCTTCGACCGCTACGCCGAGCTGCAAATGGGACTCTGGCTTCTGAGCTACCTGCTCGGCGTGATCGCCCTCCAAGCCCGCAGCCGGGCCCTGGTGACCGGGGCCGCGATCGGTCTGGTGATCGCCCTCGTGGGCGTGCCGGCACTGGAGGTCTCGTGGGGTGATGCCTGGCACGAGCAGGCGGCGGTCTATCAGTTCGCCGTGGAACGACTTTACCTCGAGTACTGGCCCGCCCTCGCCGCCGGGGGCGTCGCGGCCCTCCTCTGCCTGCTCCCGCTCCGCCGCGCGGAACGCGGCGCGTGGCGCCCGCGGCAGGGCGGGTTCCTCATGCTGCTCAGCCTCGCCTTCGGCGTCCTGCTCATCATCCAGATCCGCAAGGCCGATGAGGATGCGGTCGACCTGACCCGCAATTTCTACGGCACGCTGCAGGTGCGGAACATCCTCGCGGAGGACCCGAGCGGCCATCATTTCTCCCTCGTCCACGGGCGCATCACGCACGGCCTGCAATTCCGCTCCGCCGCCCAGACCGTCTGGCCAACGACGTACTACGGCGAAAGCAGCGGCATCGGTCTTGCGCTCAAGCACCTCGAGCAACCGGAGGGCCGGCGGCAGGTGGGACTCGTTGGACTGGGCACGGGCACGCTCGCCGCCTACGGCCGGGCCGGGGACCGCCTGCGGATCTACGAGATCAACCCCGAGGTCGAACGGATCGCGCGCAGTCACTTTTCCTACCTTGCGGAGACGCCGGGAGAGGTGGCCGTGGTGCTCGGAGACGCGCGCCTCACCCTCGAGCGGGAACTCGCTGCCGGGCAGCCCCAGGCCTTCGATCTCCTTGCACTCGATGCCTTCAGCAGTGATGCGATCCCCGTCCACCTGCTCACCCGGGAGGCGATGGACATCTACCTGCAGCATCTCGCCCCCCGCGGCATCATCGCCGTGCACACCTCCAACCGCTACCTCGACCTTCAGCCGGTGGTCGAGGGCCTCGCCCGCCAGTTCGACCTGAAGGTTCTGACGATCACCGACGACGACTCGGAGTTCTGGTGGATCTACGGCACGACGTGGATGCTGCTCGCCCGCGAAAAGGACGTGCTGGAGAAGGATGCCTTCTACGATCACATGCGTGCGCCGAGCGAGCGGGTCGATGCCGTGCCGCTGTGGACGGACGAGCGGGCGTCACTCCTGCGGATCCTCCGCTAGCGGGTCGCCACACTCGCCGCTTGCTCCGCCCGCAACCGCTCTGCCAAGGTCGCCCTCATGCCGTCCCTGCTGGCCACGCTCACCGCCCTGCCCCCGCTTCCGCTCTGGGCGTGGCTGACCTTCTTCGCCTTCATCGCGGCCATGCTCGCCCTGGATCTGGGCGTCTTCCACAGCGGTTCCAAGGTGGTGAGCACCCGCGAGGCGCTCATCTGGTGCGGGGTCTGGGCCTCACTCGCCCTCGGCTTTTGCGCCCTGCTCATCCCGTGGCGCGGTTCCGAGCACGCCCAGCAGTTCCTCGCCGGCTACCTCATCGAGCTCTGTCTGAGCGTCGACAACGTCTTTGTCTTCATCCTCGTCTTCGCCTATTTCCGCGTGCCGCCGGAGTGGCAGCACCGGGTGCTCTTCTGGGGCATCATCGGCGCCGTCGCGATGCGCGCCATCTTCATCCTCGTCGGCGTCAGCGTCCTCGCCCGCTTTCACTGGATCCTCTACGTCTTCGGCGCCTTCCTGGTCTATACCGGCGTGAAGATGGCCCTCGCCAAGGAGGGCGGCAATGACGTGCATCCCGACAAGAACGTGGCCGTTCGCCTCTTCCGGCGGTTCTTCCCGGTCAGCCCGGCCATGGACGGCGGACGGTTCTTCACCCGCATCGACGGGCACCGCATGGCCACCCCGCTCTTCGTCGTCCTGATCGTGGTCGAAACCACCGACCTCGTCTTCGCGCTCGATTCCCTGCCCGCCGTGCTCGCGATCACGCAGGACGGCTTCGTGGCGCTGACCTCGAACATCTTCGCCATCCTCGGCCTGCGCTCGCTCTACTTCGCGCTGAACGGAATCATGCAACTGTTCCGCTTCCTCAAGCTGGGCCTCGCCTTCATCCTCGTGTTCATCGGGGTGAAGATGCTGATCGGCTACTTCGATCTCCACGTCACCACCACCGTGTCCCTCGCCGTGATCGGCTCGGTCCTCGCCCTCTCCGTTCTGGCCAGCGTGCTCTTCAAGCCCCGCGCGGACGGTTCCGGGACCGCCGCCTGAACACCGCCGGCGGAAAGCCGCCGCAGCGGCAACGCCACGTGTCATGTCGGAAACGCCACGCGATTCCGGCCAGCGGGCCGGGCCGCGATGATCCAGCCACGGACCCGCCGCACCTCACCCGGAGCCCTGCGGTCAAGCGGCGCCGGAGGCGCTTCGCGCGATCGCGGGTGGCGTGCGCCCGTTGTCGACCTTCATACTGCGGTCGGGCGGCACCGGAGGCGCTCCGCCGGATCGCTCGGCAGTCCGGGCGCGGCCATCGCCGCCGCCCTGCGGACAGGGAAAGGGCGGGCCGCCCACACCGACAGCCCGCCCCCAACCCTCACGGGTTTCCCACCGGCGGGTCCACCCGGACCCGCGACTTGAAAGGATGCGCCTAGGCGCCGTTCACCGCGATGCGGCGCGGCTTCGCCGTCTCGCTCTTTGGGAGCGTCAGGCGCAGCACGCCGTGCTCCAGCTGGGCGCGGATGGCGGTTTCATCGACCTGATCGGAGAGCGCGATCGAGCGGCTGAAGGCCACGGTCTCGCGAGCGTCTCCCTCACCGCGGACCCGCTCGGCCCGGAGGTTCAGTTGACCGTCGACGACCTCGATCTGGATGGCCTCGCGGGCGACACCCGGAAGCTCCACCCGCACGTAGGTATTGTCGGCGTCCTGATAGAGATCCACCGGCGGCGCACCGGCCGTCGAGAACACCGACGGACCGGGGAAGGCGCTGGCAAACCAGCGGTCGATTTCCTGATCCCAGTCCGTCCACGGGGAACGGGGGAAGAGGCCGGATGAGGCGAGGCTGCGGGACGCAGGCGTACGATAGTGAACGAGTCTCATGGTTGTAAGGGAGTCGAAGGATGAAGGGTCGTGGGTTGGAAACGATCTGCCGCCCCTTATGCACGTGGGATGCCGGGCGCGGCCGTTGGCCAACCCGTTGATTGCAGGGGACCTCGCCGCAATCGGCGCCGGCGGCGCGACGTTTTTTCCCGGCGACTCTTGTCGCACCCGGGTAATTCCGTCGCGCTTGGGCCGGGGGTCGCCCAGAAATCCCTGTTCCTGCAGCCGAAACCATGGTTGAACCACGGCTATTCTCATGAGCTTTGACTTCGATCATCCGCCCGAGCGCCGGGGCACTGACTCCCAGAAGTGGCAGAAGTACGCTGGCCGCGATGTGCTGCCGATGTGGGTGGCCGACATGGATTTCGCGGCGCCGCCGGCGGTGATCGAGGCGCTGCAGCAGCGGGTGGCCCACGGCATCTACGGCTATGCCCGGCCCGTGCCCTCCCAGGTGGCGGCCGTCGTCGAGAATCTTTCCTCCCTCCACGGTTGGACGATCGACCCCGAGTGGATCGTCTGGCTGCCCGGCCTCGTCGTGGGGCTGAACGTGACGGCGTTGGCCGCGGCGGGTCCGGGGGAGGAGATCCTCTGCCTCACGCCGGTCTATCCGCCGTTCATGAGCGCCCCCCGCAACGCGGGGCGGGTGCCGGTGATGGTGCCGCTCGCGTATGCGGCGGGGACGCGGAGCTGGGAAATCGACTGGGAGGCGCTGGAGCGGGCGGTGACGCCGCGGACGCGGGCGTTCTTCCTCTGCAATCCCCACAATCCCGTCGCCCGCGTGTTCCGTCGCGCGGAGCTCGAGCGTTTGGCGGAATTCTGCCTGCGCCATCGCCTCGTGCTCTGTTCCGACGAGATTCATTGCGACCTGATCCTCGAGCCCGGCTTGCGCCACATCCCGACCGGGACCCTTGGCAGTGAGATCGCGCGTCAGACGATCACGCTGCTCGCGCCGAGCAAGACCTACAACATCCCCGGCCTCGGCACGGCGTTGGCGATCATTCCCGATCCCGAACTGCGTCGCCGCTTCGTGCACGCGACCCACGGCATCGTCGCCGAGGTGAACGTCTTCGGCTTCACCGCCTGCGAAGCCGCCTTCCGGCACAGCGAGCCCTGGCGGCAGGCGCTCCTCGGACGCCTCCGGCGCAACCGCGATCTCGTGCTGGAGGCCGTCGCCGCCGGCCCGGCGGGCGCGCGGATCGAGGCCCCGATCGAGGCCACATACCTCGCCTGGATCAACGTGGCGGATCTCGGTCTTCAGGATCCCATCGCCCACTTCGAGTCCCACGGCATCGGCCTGAGCGAGGGCCGCTTCTTCGCCGCCCCGCCACGCGCCTACGTGCGGCTCAACTTCGGCTGTCCCGAAGCGACGCTCCGGGAGGGCCTTCGCCGCCTGCACGCCGGACTCGCCGCCGCCGCGACCGCCTCATGAGCGGCGGCCGGGCGGGCCATTTGACCTCTCCCCACCGCCCGACACACTTGGCCGGATCGATGCGCCTCGGGCCTTACACGCTCTCGTCCAACCTGTTCCTGTCGCCGCTGGCCGGCTACACGAACCTGCCCATGCGCCTGACTGTGCGCTCCCTCGGCGGCCTCGGCTGGGCGACCACCGATCTCGTCAACGCGCGCTCCCTGCTCGAGCGCAACCGCGTCGCCCTGCAACTCGTCGCCACCGCTCCGGGCGACCAACCGCTCGCGATCCAGCTGTTCGGCGCCGTGCCCGAGGAAATGCGCGAAGCCGCCGCCCTCTGCGAATCGCTCGGCGCCCAGTCGGTTGACATCAACATGGGCTGCCCCGTGAAAAAGGTCGTCCAGATCGGCGGTGGCTCGGCCATGATGACCGAATTGCGCAGGACCGCCGCCCTCGTTCGCGGGATGGTCGAGGCCGTCAAGATTCCCGTCACCGCGAAGATGCGTCTGGGTTGGGACGAGGAGCACCTGACGGCTCCGGAGCTGGCGCGGGTGTTGGAGGACACCGGCGTGGCGGCGGTCTTCGTGCACGGGCGCACCCGCGCGCAGGGATTTTCGGGCGCGGTGAAGCTCGCGGGCATCCGCGCCGTGGTGCAGGCGGTGCAGCGCATCCCGGTCATCGGCAACGGGGACGTCACCCACCCCGAGGCCGCCAAGCACATGCTGGACGAGACCGGCTGCGCCGGCGTCAGCGTCGGGCGCGGGGCCTTCTACGACCCTTGGATTTTCCGGCGAACGGACCATTATCTCCGCACGGGCGAACTGCTGCCCGAACCGACGTTCGCGGAACGCGTGCGGGTGATGCGCACGCACTTCGACCGCTACTGCGAATTCTATGGCGAGGAGCAGGGGCCGCGGCTGTTCCGCCGGGTGGCGCCGTGGTACGCCAAGCGCTTCGGGCCCGCGAAAGTCTTCAAGCGGCGGGTCACGGCGATGTCCTCGCGGACGGATTTCGACGCCGCGCTGGAGGAGTACCGCCGCTGGCGGGCGCCCTTCTGCGATGACCACGGGGAACTGCTCCCGAAGTACCAACCCGGCCCGCTGGCCTCGTCCTTCATGGACGCTGACGGCGACGACGTCGGCGTGCACGCGCGGCAGGCCATCCCGGTGCCCTCGGGCCCGGTGGATGTCTGGTGACCCCGGCGTCGTTGTCCTGACCGCTCCCGCCTTCCCTGTCCCATGCAACCCGTCTCGCACTTCTGGGAGCTGATCCTCGGCACCGTCATCGCCCTGCTACCGATCATCAACCCGTTCGCTTCGACTCCGGTGTTCCTCGCCATCACGGAGGGCGACACGGAACGCCAGCGGGAGCGTCAGGCCCGGCGCGGCTGCCTGTACATGGTGGCGATCCTCGTGCTCTCGCTGATCGGCGGGACCTTCATCATGAATTTCTTCGGGATCTCCATCCCGGGACTGCGCATCGCCGGCGGACTGCTCGTCTCCGGAATCGGACTCAGCATGCTCTCCGCCCGCAGTCTCGCGCAGGAAGAGCGGGAGCGGGACGCCGCGCGGGCGAAGCGGGACATTTCCTTCACGCCCCTCGCGATGCCGATGCTCAGCGGACCCGGTTCGATCGCGGTCACGATCGGCTTCACCTCGCTCGCGCAAACCCCGCTCGACTACGCCGCGATCATTCTCGGCATCGTGGTCGTGGCGTTGATCAGTTACCTTGTGCTCCGCATCTCCAGCCGCATTGTCCTGGTCGTGGGCATCAACGGCATGAGCGCCCTGACCAAGATCATGGGCTTCCTGCTGCTCTGCATCGGCGTGCAGTTCATCGTCAACGGCATCCTCGGCATCGCCACGGACCCGAACCTTCTCCGCAGCCTGAAGGGCGCGATGGGAACCCCGGTCTGAGCGGTACGCCGGAGAGAGTCCCGCTCAATACTCCAGCCGGACGACATCGCCGGCGGAGCTGCGGAAAACGAGGACCCGCCGCTCGGCGTCGAGCCCGAGGAAGACGATGCCATGCGTCGGATCGACAAGCGCGCCACCGCGCACCAGTCGCCCGTTGATCAGGGCGCGGGGCGGGTTGCCGACCGTCACGCCGGCGACGCGGGCCTCCTCGACCCAGCGGATCACATCGGGATGGGCACCCGCCTCAGGGATCACCCGGAAACGCCGGGGCGAAGTCAGATCTGCCTCCGGATCCGGAAACTTCGATGCGGACCCCAGTGCCAACAGATCAACCACGGGCGCGTCACCGGACGCTGCGGGTCGGGGAGCCGCGGTCGGCGCGGGCGTGACCGCAGGATCCTGCGCCGCCGGTGCTGAGGGAGCGGCGGACGGGCCCGCCGCCGCGACGCGCTTGACTGCGGCCTTCTTCGCGGCGACTTCCTCGGGTGACGGACGCATCAGCAACCAAATCACCGCAATGCCGACGCCGAAGACGAGAAGGGCGGCAAAGACAATGGAAGCGACCGTCGTCCGTCGGGAGTCAGACCCTTCCCGGAACAGCGGGATGACCACTCCCCCGGCGGGAGACGCGGGAACCGGCTTCACCTCCGGCGCTGCGGAGCCCGCGGCGGGTGAACCATCGGGAGCGGAATAGGGGGCGGGAGCGGCGGCCGGCGTTGCCGCCACGGATGTCGGCGCCGCCGAGGCGGACGTCGTGGGCGCCTCCCCGGCAACGGGAGCGGCGGCGGCCGGTGAGACCGCGGGAACGCCCGCAGGAGACGCTCCTGCGCCTCCCCGCAACGTCAGCCCGGGGCGAGGCTTGGCCTGACCACCGGCCGACGGGGTGCCACCCTCGGCGGGCGGCACAGCCGGGCCGGACTGGGGAGAGGACGTGGACGTGGGTGCCGCCGGGGCCGGCGTGACCGATGGTCCGCTCGGTGCGGCCGCGCCCGCGCTACCCCGCAATGCCATCCACGGACGGGTTCTACCCTGTCCGCCGACGGGCGACGCGGCTCCCGGGGCATTCGACGAACCTGCCACCGGCTCGGACGAGGATGCAACCGGCGCCGGCGCATCGGACGGTTTCACCGCCGGAAACTCCTTGGAAAGATCGCCAGAGACGGGTGGGGTGGAGGGCGTCTCCTCAAGCACGTAGATGAGAGCTTGAGCAATTCTGGAAAAAATCGAAGCTCAAAACGTTCGAAGTTTCCGTCCCCCTCCCCGGCGACCCCACAATCACCATGAAGCGTACCTCCGCCGCGCTGCTCCTGGGCCTGCTGCCGTGGCTGCTTCTCGCCCCAGCCTGCACGAGCGAGCGCAAGCCCAAACCGGCGATTGCCGCCGAGACCGAGAGCGAGTTCCGACTCCGCTGGATCGCCCGCCGGATGGGCGAATTGCAGGCGGGTCCGGAGGCCGTTGAACCGAGAAGGGCCCGGGAAATCGCCGCCCGCGAGTTTGCCGAGAAGTTCGGCCTCGGGCCGACGGCCCCACGACGCTGACGACGGGGCGGGACCGGACTGCGACCGGGCGCGAGCGAGACGAAGGCGCGACGATTTGACCTGCTCCGCGCCGCCCGCGAGGATGCGCGCTTGCCCTCGCCGTCTCCGCATCCGCCCGCGCATTTCTCCCTTCCGCTGCCCGCGACCGGCGTGCTGGCGGCGGTCGGCTGCTACTTTGTCTGGGGCATCGTCCCGCTCCTCTGGCGCCGACTGAGCTCGGTTGACGCAGTCGAACTCATCGCCCATCGCCACGTTTGGTCGCTCGCCCTGCTGCTCCCGCTCCTGATCGAACGGGGGGGATGGGCCGATCTCCGGGCGGCGCTGCGATCGCCGCGGGACTGGTGGATCAACCTGGTGAGCGCCGTGCTGTTGACGGCGAACTGGCTGATCTACGTGTGGGGAGTCCACGCCGGCCAAGTCATCGAATGCAGCCTTGGCTACTTCCTCGTTCCCATTCTCAGCATTGTCCTCGGTCGACTCGTGCTGGGCGAGACGCTGCGTCCGCTGCAACGCGCCGCCGTGGCCATCGCCGCCGTGGGCGTGTGCCTGCTCGTGTGGCGGCTCGGGCACTTTCCCTGGATCGCGCTCGGACTCGCCGCGAGTTTTGGTTTCTACGGCCTGCTCCGCAAGCAGTCGCCGCTGGGCCCGATGCTGGGGCTCACGGTCGAGGCCTCCCTCCTCGCCCCGGTCGCAGCGGGCTGGCTGCTGTGGAAGGCGGTCCACCACGAGGGTGCGCTCGGACACAGCGACCTGCGGACCACGCTCCTGGTCTTCAGCACCGGCGTCGTCACGGCCGTGCCGCTCCTGCTCTTCGGGATCGCCGCGCGGCGCCTCCGCATGACGACCCTGGGGCTCCTGCAGTACCTCGCCCCCACCTGCCAGTTCCTCATCGGATGGCGATGGTTCGGCGAACCCTTTACGGCGGAGCGGGCAGCGGCGTTCGCGCTGATCTGGACCGGACTGGCGCTCTACAGCGCGGATACTCTGCTCGCCCAGCGGCGCCGTCCCGGGCAGTCCGGGTGATTGACCGGACGCCCCCGGCGGTCGCCGGGAAACGGCCGCACCGTCGGGCGGGCGATCAAGACCCGCCGGGACGGAATCGCTCTGCAGCCCGCCGACGGATCGTCAGGGCTTGGCGGCACCGGGAGCCGCCGCGCCAGCAACGGGCTGGGCGGGCTCAAAGGACAGCAGCTCGACCTCGAAGAGGAGCGTGGCGCGCCGGGGGATCTTCGGCGGGCTGCCACGGGTGCCGTATCCCAACTCGTGCGGAACAATGAGCAGGCGCCGCTCGCCCACGGAAAGCAACTGGAGCCCCTCTTCCCAGCCCTCGATGACATGACCCCGACCGATCCGCACCGTGAACGGTTTGGCCGGATCGGTCGCCTGATCAAACACCGTGCCATCGAGCAACATGCCCTTGTAGAGCACGCGCACCACATCTCCCTTCTTCGGGCGCACGCCATCGCCCGGCTTGAGCACGACGCTACGCAACCCGGTCGAGGTCCGCTTCGCGTCGGGCCAGCGTTTCTCGACGACTTCCAGGTCTTCCGGCGGCAGCTTCTCCCGCTGCGCCAGCAGCGGGAAGGCTGTCCACGAGAGCGAGAGCATCAGCACCAACCAACCTCGAAACACGCGCATGATGGAAGGGGTCATAAGCAACCGGGTCCGGGAATTCAACCTCTCCCGACAGCCACGCCGGAAAGGGGATCCCTTGGGCACAAAAAAAGCGGGGAGCCGAGGCTCCCCGCGAAAAGGACACAGAAGGTGTCAGGATCCGCTGGTGAGCGGATTAGTAGCGGCGCTCGCGACGATCGCCGTAGCCACCACGGCCACCGCCACCGCCACCACCGCCGCCGCCGAAGCCACGGCCGCCGCCGCCACCACCACCGCCGAAGCCACGGCCACCGGAATCTTCCTTCGGGCGGGCTTCATTGACGGTCAGGGGGCGACCACCGAGGTCGACGCCATTGCTCTTGTCAGCGGCGAGCTTCGCCTCTTCGGGCGTGCCCATCGTGACGAAGGCAAAGCCGCGCGGGCGGCCGGTCATCTTGTCCATGGCGACATAGACGTCCGTGACCGAACCGAACTGGCCGAAATGCTGGCGCAGCTCGTCTTCGGTGGTCTTGAACGACATGTTACCGACGTACAGTTTGGAGTTACTCATGTTTGATGTTTCGTAGATCACCCGTCCGCTGCCAGTCCGTTCCCGAACGCCGGGTTTCGAAATCATCCTCCAAGCTGCTTGCTCGGCTAACGACTCACCAGATACTGTCACCTAACGCTGTTCTCTAACGACTGCGGCACTCAACCGGTACTCCTCCCGAAACGCAAGCTTCCTTTTCTTGAGGGTCGGCCAGCCGACGTTTCGGGAGGCTCGCTTGCGCCGACGCAGGTAATGCATTCCCTTCAAAACATGAGCCGCCTCCGCCTCGTCCTTTCCACCCTGCTCGGTCTCGCCATGCTTCCCTTCCTCGCCTTCGCCGATCCTCTCCCGGTCGGCTCCGCCGCCCCAGTCGTGTCCGCTCCAACGGACGCAGGAACCACCCTCGATCTGGGCTCGGTCTACCGCTCCCATCGCTACACGTTGGTCTACTTCTACCCGAAGGCCGACACGCCGGGCTGCACCAAGCAGGGATGCTCCCTGCGCGATGCCTACGCCGACCTCACGTCCCAGGGCGTTGCGATCATCGGGGTGAGCTCTGACTCCGTGGAAGCCCAGAAGGCCTTCAAGGAGAAGTACCAGCTCCCCTTCACACTCTTGGCGGATACCGATCTTGCGGTCATCAAGGCTTTCGGTGCCCGCGGGGCCTTGCGTTCCATGGCCAGCCGTCAGGCGTACCTCATCAAGGACGGCAAGATCGTCTACGCCGACCACAAGGGTTCCACGACGAAGCAGGCCGAGGACATCCTCGCGTTTCTCAAGCAGTCCGGCAGCTGAGTGGTGCCGCGGGGCACCGCCGCACTCCGGCGGTTACGTCGTCCGCCCGCCTCACAATTCATCGTCGGGCACGGATTCCAACAACCCGGCCCGGGGATCCTGCGCCACGCGGCCAAGCCAGCTGCGGAGCAGGGGTTCGTCCGCGAACCGGCGCTCCGGCATGGGGGCGGCGAGAAGGTCAATGACCCGGAGGGCACCGTCCGCGGCGCGCACGAGGTTCTTCGCATGCAGGTCCGCGATGAGCCACGGGGTTCCGCGCTGGAACCAGAGCCGGGGATGATCTCGTTGCGCCCGCAGGAAACGCGAGGGAATCGGGATCAGCCCGGTCGGCAGGAGCGAGGAGGTATCCTGATTCTCCGGGAGTCGCTCCCCGGCGGTTTGCTTCACGACCAGCACTCCCTCCGGGGTCAGGCCGACGATCTCGGTCGGCATCCCTCCCAAAGCGAGGATGAGGTGCAGCTTCTCCAACAGTGACTGATAACTGCCAAGGCTCGCCTCGGCCCGGAAGGCCACCTCGTCACCGTCGCGCACGAAGGTGAAGCTGCCCCCGATGCGCCCACCTTCGCGCGGCAGGAAGAACTTGTAGATTGACCCGTCCTCCGCCTGGAAGGCCGACGCCTCGACCCCGCTGCCGATCCGGCGCAGCCGGGAGCTGCCTTCACCGAACGGATCCTCGGCATCCTCCGGAAAGCCAAACTGCCCCAACGACACGAGCGGCACCCAGGCCCGAAAGGCCGCCAGCGCAGCGTCCAATTCGGCCCACAGCGCGTCCGCCCCCGCGAGGAGGCTCAATCCGTCTTCGGCCGAGAGGACGAGATCGTCGTCCGGATCCGTTCCGAAGCCGACGCCCTGCGCTGCCGCGCGGAGGCGAGCGAACGTTTCCAATCCTCGCTCGTGATCGTGCTGAAGAGCGGCTTGTTCGTCGGCTCCGGGGAGGCGGTAGCCCCGGACCCGCGTGGGTCGGCCGGTGAAGGGGTCGGCTTGCATGGGTCGCTCATCGTCGCTTCCGCACGTTCGACCCGACAGCGGGGCTTGGCAATGGGAACTTATTCACCGCCCCTCCCTCCGCGCCACCGGGGCGCCACGCGGCGCACGCGGCGGCCCGCCGGTTGCATCGCATCGCATCGCGGCCGCCGGGCCCGCATCCGTCTCGGTGCCACCCGGACGGCCTCCGCGTCCCGCCGGGGCGTTCCGTCGGACCGCCAGCCCGCTCCCGCCCCGGCCGCGTCGCCACTTCGCGTTCGACTCCCCCCGCCCGGCCCGCTTGCGTGCCTGCCACGTCCATGGCCGCAACCCCCCAAAAGCTCGCCAACCGCATCCTCCTCGGCCTTGTCGTCGGCATCGTCGCGGCCGCGATCTCCCTCGCCATCGGCCACGTCGCACCGGGCTTCCTCGCCGCCGCCCGCACCTTCTCGAGCCAAGTCCTTGATCCGATCGGCCAAGTCTTCCTCCGGATCCTCTTCTTCGTCGTCATCCCGCTCGTCTTCGCGTCCCTCGCCTCCGGCGTCGTCCAGTTGGGCCGACTCGATCGTCTCGGGCCGCTCGCCGGCCGGACGTTCACGCTGTTCTTCCTGAACATGGCCCTCGGCGTCGCCCTCGGGCTGCTGATGATGAATCTCCTGCAGCCGGGCAACCATCTCGACCCGGCCGCCAAGGCCCGCCTGCTCGAGGAGTTCGGCGGCGCAGCCGAAAAGCACGTCGCCACCAGCGCCACCCAACCCGGGATGAGCCTCGCCACCGTGGTCGAGATGTTCATGCCCAAGAATCTCTTCGGCGCCGTGGTCGGCCAGCAGCGCACCCTCATCGGCGACGTGCTGCCGCTCATCCTGTTCGCACTGCTCGTCGGCGCCGCCGGCACCCAGCTGTCCGAGGAGAAACGCGTCAAACTGCAGCGCGGCCTCGATCTTGTCACCGAGCTCATGACCGGCATCGTGCACTTCGCCCTGCGGCTCGCGCCCTACGCGGTGCCGGCCATGATCTACAGCGTCATCATCAAGATCGGGGTCGACATCGTCATCGCCCTCGGAGTCTTCGTGCTGGGCTGCGCCGCCGTCCTGCTCTTCCACTTGTTTGGCTCGATGAGCGTGTTCCTGAAGCTCTGGACGCGGTGGTCACCGCTCGCTTTCTTCCGCGAAATCAAGGCACTGCTCATCACCGCCTTTTCCACAAGCTCGAGCAACGCCTCCCTGCCCACCGCCCTTGCCGTCGTCAAGGAGCGGCTCGGCGTGTCGCCGTCCACCGCGGGTTTTGTGCTTCCGCTCGGCGCCACCGTCAACATGAGCGGCACCGCCCTTTACGAAGGGTGCGTGGTGCTGTTCGTCGCGCAGGTCTTCGGGGTCGACCTGTCGTTTGGCCAGCAGATCACCCTGCTCGTGCTCAGCGTGCTCAGCGCCGTCGCCGTCGCCGGCATCCCCGGGGGCTCGCTGCCGTTGATCGCCGGCTTGCTCGCCACGTTCGGGATTCCGCCCGCCGGCATCGGCATCGTGCTCGGAGCGGATCGTTTCCTCGACATGCTCCGCACCATGACGAACGTCGGCTGCGACGCCGTCACCGCCGTGATCGTCGACGAACAGGTCAAGCGCACCGACGTCAAAGCCGGCGCCGTTCCTCCCGCCGCAGCGTAGTCAGGGCGCGCACACGGCCCCGGATCGCTCCGGGGCGCCGCGCCGCGCCGCCGCGAGCTGCGCCGTGCCTTCCGCCATCGCGATCCGGGGCGCATAGCCAAGGTCCCGGCGCGCCGCCGCGATCGAGAACCAGTGATCCTTCGCCAGTTCATCCGCGATGAAGCGGGTCATCGGCGGCTCCCCGCCCAGCCGCAGGCCACGCCACACCGCCTCCGCGACCGCCCCCGCGCCGCGGGCCAGCCGGTGTGAAATCCGCCGCCGCACCGGGGGCTCCCCCAGCGCCACCAGAAGGTCGTTGATCCAGTCCCAGAGGACCACGGGCTCGCCATTCGTGATGAAATAGGCGCGGCCCGCCGCCGGGGAATCCGGGCGGAGCAACGCACGCTCCGCCGCAAGGTGGGCGTCGACCGCGTTCTCGACGTGGACCAGGTCCACTCGGTTGGTGCCATCCCCGACGATCCAGAGCCGCCCCGCCCGCGCGCGATCAAGGAGCCGGGGCACCAGGTGAGGGTCGCCCGGACCCCAGATCAGGTGCGGACGCAGCGCCACGGTCCGAAGCTCCGCACCGTTCGCCGCCAGCACCTCGCGCTCCGCCTGCGCCTTCGTCAGCGGATAAGCACTGGGGCAATCCGTGGTCAGCGGCACCGACTCGTCAACTCCAGCCAGGGCGCGGCCGTTGTAGACGACGCTCGGGCTGCTGGTGTGGACAAGCCGTCCCACGCCAGCCGCACGACAGCCCGCGATCACGGCGCGGGTGCCCAGGACGTTCGCCCGGAAGAAGTCCTCCCAGGGGCCCCACACGCCGACCCGGGCGGCGACATGGAACACGGTGCCGCAGCCGGCGCACGCCGCCGCCACGGCCGCCGTATCCTCCAGAGCCGCCCCGATCCAGCGCACGCCCTGTGCCTCAAGATCCGCCGGCCGGGTGCGGCTCAGGACCGTCACGGACCGGCCTTGCGCGAGCAGACGCTCCACGAGGCGCCGGCCGAGGAAGCCGGTGCCTCCGGTCACCAACACAGGCAGCTCGAAACCCGGATCCCGCATGACCCGATCACACCCCAGTCCCCGCCCGCCGCAAGGCTCTTTCCCCGCGCACTCCGCTCCGGTTTTGGTTCGCCTCCACCCCTCCCGACCGGCAAGCGTGGTCCATGCGCATCGCCGTGGTCTCCGACACCCACGACCGCTACCCGGAGGATCTTCCCGGGCGGCTGCGCGGCGCCGACGAGATCTGGCACTTGGGCGACGTGTGCGAACCGGAGGTCCTCGCAGAATTCGAGTCGCTCGGCGCTCCGCTCATCGTGGTGCGGGGCAACAATGATTCCAACCCGCAGTGGCCGGTGGAACTCACCCTGACGCGCGAGGGCCTCACCTTCCACCTCGTCCACATCCCACCGCGCCACGCCCCCGCCGACGCGCGGGTGCTGCTGCACGGGCACACTCACGTGCCGCGCGACGACCTCGATGTGCGGGGCGTGCGCTGGCTGAATCCGGGCTGCATCTCGTTCCCGCGCGCCGGGATCCGGAGCTTCGCGTGGCTCACGCTCGCCCCCGGACGCCTCCAGCGGTGGGAAACCGTCGCTCTCTAGGCCGCACATGCGCGAGCAGCAGCAGGATTTGTTTGGTCTGACCGAGCCCGCCGCAGGCCCGGCGGCTCCCTCCGGCGTGCTGCCGCGGGCGGCGACCGCACTCTCCCCGTCGTGGTCGGCGCCCGCCGCCGGAGGTTCCGGCAGCGACTGCGTCATGGTCCGAAGCGCCCGCGCGGAAAACTACCGCCTCACGCTCCGCCGGGACGGTGTGGCGGTGCTCACAATCCCAGCGCGGGGGAGCGAGCGCGAAGGACGCCGCTTCCTCGAGGCGCAGCGGGACTGGCTGGAGCGCGCCCGCGAGCGACAGCAGCGCCGCCCCAAGACCGCGGAGGTCTGGGTGCCCGGCACCCACGTGCTCTGGCGCGGTGAATTGACCGAGATCCGCATCGCCCTCGCCGGGGAGCGCCCCGCCGTCTGCCTCGCGGCCGATGTCTTCCGCGTGCCGCGCCTCGACCGCGATGTGCGCCCCACCCTCGAGGCGCACTTCCTCCGTCGCGCCAAGGTCGAGTTGCCCGCACGCACCTGGGAACTCGCCGCCGTCACCGGCGTCGCCGTCCGCCAAGTCTCCGTCCGCAACCAGCGCTCCCGCTGGGGCTCCTGCTCGGCCGGCGGAGTCATTTCCCTGAACTGGCGACTCATCCAAACGCCCGACTCGGTCCGCGACTACATCATCCACCACGAGCTGATGCACCTGCGGGAGATGAACCACTCGGACCGTTTCTGGGCCCGGGTGGAGGAGGTCTGCCCAGGGTGGCGCGAAGCCGAACGCTGGATCAAGCGCAACGGTTCGCTCGTCGGGCTCTGACCACCGGGCCGGCACGCGCGCCGCCTCAGCGCGCGTCGCTGCGGAACGGCACCGCCGGCAGGCCGGCCCCGTTGAACAGATTCGCGTCCGGGGAATTGCTCCACGCGTAGCGCACCGACACCGGGGACGGAACAGCCTCCGCGCGCACCAGCACCGTGTCGCCATCGATGTCCGCCATCGCCGGCCGATAAACACCGTCCGCCCCGGCCACCTCGAAGGACGAGAGCGGCTTGTCAAGCGCGATCAGACCGGTCACCGCGTGGGCGAATACGACGCGCAGGCGACCTTTCTCGGGATCGGCGCGGACGAAGACCGGACCCGAGTGGTCCGCCGTCTGCCCGTACGTCTGGGTCAGCGCGATCAGCGCCAGCCGACGTCCCACCTCCTGCTTGTTGCGCGGATGGATGTCATCGGGATCGCCAATGTCGATCGTCACCGCCTGCCCCGTCGCCGGCAGCGCGAGAGTCTGGGTCTGCGCCTCGCGCAACCGCGGCCACGCTCCGCTGTCCGGCTGGTCCGTCTTGAAGTTCGCCAACTGCACCCAATAGAAGGGGAAATCAACCTGCCCGAACGCCTCGCGCCACTGGGTGATCATCGCGGAAAACAAGGCGCGGTACTCGGAGGCCCGCCCGGCGTTGGACTCTCCCTGATACCACAGCGCCCCGCGCAGGGCATAGGGCAGCACAGGATGAATCATGGCGTGATACAGGCCCGAGGGGGTGTCGGGGTGTCCGGGACCCTGCGGCGGCCGCGGCGCGCGGCGGTCAAAGGGCTTCCCCGCCGCCTTCGCGGCGTCGCGCTCGGTCGTCCACCGCGCCATCGCCTCCCGGTGCGCCGCGGCGCGTTCGGGGTGCTTGGCCAGCGCCTCAGACCACCGCTGGGCGACCACCGCAAAGGCGGGATCGGAGGCCAGCGCCCCGGGGCTCATCCACGCCTCCACCGGCGTGCCGCCGTACGAGCTGTTCACGAGACCGATCGGAACCCCGAGCTTGCGGTGCACTTCCCGCGCAAAGAAATACCCCACCGCCGTGAAGTTCCCCACCGTCTCCGGCGAGGTCACCTGCCACTCCCCCTTCATCCGCTCCTCCGCCGCATCCGCCACGCGAAGCGGCACCTTGTAATGCCGGATCAGGGGAAAACGGGCCGCCGCCTTCTCCTCCTGCGGACGATCGGACGCCGCCACGCTCCACGCCATGTTCGACTGTCCGGAACAGAGCCAGACCTCGCCCACCACCACGTCGCGGACCACCACCCGGTTCCGACCGACTGCCACGAGTTCCGCGGGTTCCGCGCTCGCGGCCAGCGGCGCCAGCACCGCCCGCCAGCGGCCCGCCGCGTCCGCGACCGTCTTCACTTCCTGCCCCGCGAACGAGATCGTCACCGCTTCGCCCGACTCCGCCCAGCCCCAGACCGGGACGGGCTTGTCGCGCTGCAGGACGGCGTGGTCCTGGAACAGCGGCGAAAGGGACACGTCGGCCCTGAGCCAGCCGCCGCACGCGAGCAACACCAACAGCAGGGGTAAGCGCATGGGCATGGGAGTGGCACGATCCCTGGGCGCGCTCAACCTCATTTCCCCGGAACGGGAGGGATCGGGGCACCGGGATTCCGCTCGCCGCGTTCCGTCCCCGCTGGCTGACTGCCGCCATGCCGCCGCTGTCGGAACAGGTCATCCTCATCACCGGTGCATCCTCGGGGATCGGCGAGGCCATCGCGCGCCGACTCGCCCCGAGCGGAGCCCGCTTGATCCTCACCGCCCGCCGCGCCGAGCGGCTCCAGGCCCTCGCCGCCGAACTCGATCCCACGGGCGCGCGCGTCGCCGCCTTCCCCGCCGATCTCACCCGCGCCGAACACCGGGAGGCGCTCGTGACCGGCACCGTCGCGCGGTTCGGCCGGATCGACACCCTCATCAACAACGCCGGCTACGGTCAGCGCGGTCCGGTCGAGCGCGTCCCGCTGGAGGCGATCCGCCACAACTTCGAGGTCAACGTCTTCGCCGTCGTTGCACTCTGCCAGCTGGTCGCCCCGATACTCCGCGATCAGGGCCGGGGTCGAATCGTCAACATCACTTCCGTTGCCGGGCGCATCGCCCGGCCTCTGACGTCCGTCTACGACTCCACCAAGCACGCCCTGGAGGCGCTCTCCGACGGCCTGCGGGGCGAACTCAAGCCGTTCGGCGTGCAGGTGGTCGTGATCCGGCCGGGATTCATCGCCACGGACTTCGTCACCGCGGCCTCCGCGGCCTCCGCGGGCACGCTGGCGGACCTCGGCCCGTACACGCCGTACATGAGCCGGCTGCGCGACGGCTTCGCCGACCTGCGCCGGCTCGCCGCCGGGCCGGACGTGATTGCCCGCTGCGTCGAGCACGCGCTCCGCGCCCGGCGACCCCGGGCGCACTACGCGGCGCCGATCCACGCGAAGCTCTTCCTCGCGGCGCGCTGGTTTTTCCCGTCGCGCGTCGTCGACTGGTTCATCCGCCTGCGGCCGCGTCCGGACTGACCGCCGCCGCCGGCGGCGGCGCGCCGCGGCGCAGGAATTCGAAGAGTTCGACGGCGAGCTTGGGACCGAAGCCTTCGACGTCGCGGATCTCCGCCGCCGAGGCGGCCTTGAGGCGGTCCATGGAGCCGAAGTGCTCCAGCAACGCCGCACGCCGCACCGCGCCCAGGCCCGCAAAGTCGTCGAGGATGCTTTCGCGCAGCTTCTGCGACCGCAGGTCCGCATTGTAGGTGTTCGCGAACCGGTGCGCTTCGTCGCGCAGGCGCTGCAACAGGTTCAAGGCGGGGGAGTTCAGGGGCAGGTTCAGCGGCGCCCGGGCATCGGGAAAAATGATCGTCTCATGCTTCTTCGCCAGACCGATGAGCGGCGGCGGCGTGAGTTCCAGCGCGACGAACGCCTTCAACGCCGCGCCGATCTGGCCGCGCCCGCCGTCGATCACGACAAGGTCGGGCAAAGCCTGACCCTCCTCGCGCAGGCGGGCGTAGCGGCGGCCGACCACCTCCTCCATCGCGCGGAAATCGTCGTTGCCCACGAAGCTCCGGATCTGGAAACGGCGGTACTGCGCCTTTTCGGGCCGGCCATCGCGGAAGCGCACCATCGACGCGACCACGAACGTTCCCGAGATGTGCGAGATGTCGAAGCACTCCATCGTCCGCGGGGGCGCCGGGAGCGCGAGCACGCGCCCGAGTTCCTCGAGCGCCGTCTCGCCGGCCGCGGGCAGCGGATGGTTGCGCTCATACTTGCGGGTCTTCGCGAGCGTCTTCTCCAGCGCGAGCACGAGATCCCGCAACTCGGCCGCCCGCTCAAAGGCCTTCTCCTGCGCGGCCGCCTTCATCTCGTCGCGCAGCGTCTCGAGCCACTCCCGCGACTTGCCCTCAAGGAATGCACATGCCTCGTCGACGCGCCGCCGGTAGTCGGCGGCGGTCGTCACGTTCTCGAAGCCGTAAAGCTCCTGCCGCACGTCGTCGTACAGGCGCCACGAGCCGTCGGGCTGCCGCTGCGGATGGGCGTCACCCAGGAGGATGCCGAACTGCCGGCGCATCTGCGCCAGCGTCTTGCGCAGCAGCCCGGAGTGCGCGAACGGGCCGAAGTACCGCGAGCGCTCGTCCACCTTCACGCGCGTCAGCCGGAAGCGCGGCAGGTCCTCCGTGGGATCCACCCGCACGAGCAGGAAGCGCTTGTCGTCCGTGAAATCCGTGTTGTACCGCGGGCGCCACTGCTTGATCAGCCGACCCTCCAGCAGGAGCGCCTCCGGTTCGGAACGCACCTCGATGGTCTCGAGGTCCGCGATCAGGTCGATCAACGCCCGGATCTTTGGGTGCCACGTCATCGCCCGCGAGGGCGTGAAGTAGGAGGACACCCGGCGGCGGAGGCTCTTGGCCTTGCCGACATAGATGATCCGCCCGAGGCGGTCCTTCATCAGGTAGACGCCGGGTTTGTCGGGCAGCCGCCGGACCTTTTCCTTGAGCGACGAGGGCTCGGCGGGCTGATCCGGTGCGGTGGCTGGCATTTTTCCGAGTTTAACCTAATCTTCACGAGCGCAAGTATTATGGTTACGTCGTCCCCCCCGGTTTCGCCCGCCACGCCCGCCTCCGCCTCCAAGCGCTTCGAACTGCTCACCTTGGGCGACGAACTGCTCCTCGGGCTCACCGCCAACGGACATCTCACCTTCATCGGTGCGGAACTCGGGCGCCGCGGGGTGATGCTGGACCGAAACGTCACGATCACGGACGAGGCGGAGGCGATCCGCCGGCAGTTCCGCGAGAGCTGGGCCCGGGCGGACGTGATCATCACGACCGGTGGACTCGGTCCGACGTGCGACGACCGCACGCGTGAGGCGATCGCCGAGGTGCTGGGTCAGGAGTTGGTCTTCGACGAGGGCATCAAGCAGACGATCGCGGAGCGTTTCGCCCGGATGGGCCGGCGGATGACGCCCAACAACCTCAAGCAGGCCTACCGGTTCTCCCGGGGCGAGGTGCTGCCCAACGCCAACGGCACGGCCCCGGGCCTCTGGGCCGAGCAGGATGGCCGGGTGCTTTGCATGCTGCCGGGGCCCCCGAACGAGCTACAGCCGATGTTCCGCGAACAGGTGCTGCCGAGGCTCGCCGCCCTCGGGCTCGTGCGGGCAAGGGAGGCTTACATCCAGATCCGCACCGCCGGCATCGGCGAGAGCGCCCTGGAGGCAAAGCTGCAGCCGTCCTTCGACCGCCACGGCGCGGCGCTGAGCGCGGCGTTCTGCGCCCACCAAGGGCAGGTCGACTGCCGCCTGAGTTCGCCCAGCGGCGAACTCAACGACGAGGCGCTGCAGGCGATCGCCGCCGAGTGCGCCCGGGACCTGGGCGAGGACTTTCTCTGCTTCGGGCACGATTCCCTCGCCCAGGTCTGCGCCGACCTGCTGCGCGCCGGTGAACACACGCTCGCGGTCGCCGAGACCGCCACCGGCGGGCTGCTCGCCAACGCGTTCACCAACATCTGCGGAGCCTCCAAGTTCTTCGCCGGGGGCTGCGTCTGCTACTCCAACGAGTCGAAAATGCAGCTTCTGGAGGTCCCAGAGGACCTGCTCTCGCAGCACGGAGCCGTCTCCGCCGAGGCCGCCGTGGCGATGGCGACCGGGGCGGCCGAGCGGCTCGGCGCCGACTACGCGATCGCCCTGACCGGTTTCGCCGGGCCCACCGGCGGAAACGAGGCCAACCCGGTGGGGACGATCCACCTCGCCCTCTACTCCCATCGCGGAGTCTGGTCGCGGCGTCTCTCCTACCCCGGACCCCGCCCCACCGTGAAGGTCCGGGCGGTGAATGCCGCCCTCGACTGGCTTCGCCGGGAACTGGTCAAGGAACGCGCCACCGCCGGAGGCAACCCAAGCGCCCGGCAGGGCTCCGGGTAGGAATCAGGCGTCAAAGCCCGGTAAATCCGGTTGGAATCGTCCGCCGGACGTGACGATGGGCGCGAGCGCGCTAGCCTCTCACCATGCCCGTTGGCCAATCCTTGGACGCTCAGCTGTCCGCTATTGCCAGTCGCCTCTCCCCGGCGCCGCGGGTTTTCCGTCGCTTGAGCGCGGCCATGCGCGAGCCGCAGGTGCGACTCGACGAGATTGTCGGCGGCGTCCAGATCGACCCCACCCTCGCGGCTCGGATCATCCGGCTCGCGTGCTCGGCCGGCGTGGGCATCGCCGAGCCACCGTCCAGCCTCGCCGAGGCCGTTGAGCGCGTCGGCTTGTACGAGGTCTACCGGTTGGTCGGTGCCGCGACCGCCTCCGATCTCTATGAGCGCCGCGCCCTGCCGATCTACGGGCTCACCGGCGAGGACATCTGGCGCAACTCCGTCACCACCGCCGCCGCCTTGGAGAGCCTCTGCCGGCGCGCCGGGGAGGACTCCGGCGCCGGGTACACGCTCGGGCTGCTGCGCCCGGTCGGCCGCCTGCTCCTGCAGGGTCTGGCCGATGAACAGGAAATCCGCGACTGCGGCGGCCGCCAGCCCACCGCCGCGCTGGTCGCCGCCTGGGAGTTCAACACCTTCGGCACGTCCAGCACCGAGGCGGTCGACCGGGTCTTCCAGCTCTGGGGATTCCCGGCGTCCCTCAGCGAACCAGTCCGTCATCACTTCGCCCCAAGCGGAGACCCGTCGCACCTGCGCACCACCGCCCTCCTGCACCTCGCCTCCTGGATCGCCGAGGAACTCGGTCACGGCCTCGCCATCGAGAGACACGCGTGGGCGCCGTCACCATCCGTGCTGGCCCAGGCCGGGCTGACCTTGGAGGACGCCATCCGCGGGGTCTCCCGCACCCGGTCCGTGGCCGACCGGATCGCCGAGTTGCTGCGTCGCGTCTGACCCGCGTCCGTCCCGGACGCGCTCAGGCCCCCGCCTTCGCGGGCAGCCGGACTTCGAACCGCGCTCCCCCGCCCGGCGCATCGTCCACCCGCACCGCGCCGGCGTGCGCCTCCACGATCGCCTTCACGAGACTCAGTCCAAGCCCCAACCCACGCTGCGAGCGGCTGGCGTCGCGGCGATACAAGCGGCGGAACACCGCCTCGCGTTCCGCCACGGGAATCCCCGGACCGGTGTCGGAAACCGTGAGAATCGCGTCAGCACCGTCGCGCCCAACGCCGAGCGTCACCCGCCCCCCGGACGGCGTGTACTTCAACGCGTTGTCGAGCAGGTTGTTCAGCACTTGCCCGATCCGCACCGGATCAACGGACACCGCAAACGGGGCGGGCGGGGGCAGGAGTTGGACCGCGATCTTCCGCTCCTCCGCGACCTCCTGATAAAGGTCACGCGCCCGCTCGACGAGCCCCCCGAGGTCCGTGGGCTCGCGGTGCAGCGCCAGCGCGCCCGCTTCCGCGGCCGAGACGTCGAGCAGGGTCTCAAGCAGGTGCCGGACGCGATCGGCCTCGTTGATGCACTCCACGAGGGCGTCCCGCGCCTGCGCCGGGTCGCCGGAATCCTGCAGCGCGAGTTCCGCGGTGCCGCGGAGCCGGGTGAGCGGCGTCCGCAGATCATGGGCGAGGTTGTCGAGGGTCTCCCGCAAGACCCGGACATGCGTGGCGTTCCGCTCCAGGAGGGTGTTGAGTTGCTGGACGAGGACAGCCAGTTCCCCGCGGCGGCCGCCGCCGGGGACGCGGGCCGCGAGATCACCCGTCTCGACGATGCGCCGGGCGGTCTCCGACACCGCCCGCAGGGGACGGGTCGCCCGCCAGGCGAGGAGCGTTCCCGCCGCCAGCGACAGGACGAGGGCAACCGTGCCGATCCCGGCAAACACGCGGCGCACCGGAGCGAGGAGCACCGCCCGGCTATCCGTGCTGCGCCCCACCTGCAGCAGACCACCGTCGGGCAGCGCGCGCGATGCGATCGCGTAGTCGCGCGCCGCGCTCTGCGGCACGCGCACCGTGCGGATTTCCCGGACGACTTCGCCGCGACCCCATCCCTCGGGCAAGGGCAGGCGCTGGACCTGGGTCTCGATCCAGTCGGCCGGCACCGAGGCGAAAAGCGTCTCGCCGTCGGCACCGAGGAGGCGGACAAACACGGAGCGCACCTCGGGCGATGTCTCCCGGGAAAGCTCGGCCCGCAGGGCCGCCACGCCGCCCAGTTCGTACGCCCGGCCGAGCATTTCCGCCCGGGCCTCGACCGCACCCTGCTCGCGCTGCTCCAACGCCTCGGCGAGGCTCCAATACAGCGCGCCGAAGAGCAGCCCGGCCCCGCAGGCGAAGACCAAGGCATACTGGGCCGCAAGCCGCAGGGCAAGGGACTGGCGGAGGCGCTCAGGCAGCATGGGGCCGGAAGACGTAACCGACGTTGCGCACCGTCTCGATGCGGCGGTGCTCGGGGTCGATCTTCGCGCGCAGGCGGTGCATCACCACATCCACCACGTTCGTCTGCGGGTCGAAGCTGTAGTCCCAGACGTGCTCCAAAATCATCGTCTTGCTCACCGGCCGTCCCGCGTGGCGCAGCAGGAAGGCGAGGAGCGAGAATTCCCGCGGCTGCAGGTCCACCGGCTGGCCGGCGCAGATCACCTCCCGCGTCACGAGGTCCAGGCTCACATCCCCCTCCACCAGCCGCGTCGCCTCCGGGGCCTGCGTCGCCCGCCGGATCAGCGCCTGCACGCGCGCCAGCAACTCCGAGAACGCGAAGGGCTTCGTGAGGTAATCATCCCCGCCGGCCTGCAGCCCGCGCACCCGGTCGTCCACCGCCCCCTTCGCGCTCAGGAACACCACCGGCAGGGCACTGCGCGCCGCCCGCAGCCGCCGGACAAGGCTGAGGCCGTCCAGCCGCGGCAGCATCACGTCGACGATCGCCGCGTCATACGCGGTCGACTGCGCCAGCGCCAACGCCGTCTCGCCATCCTCGGCATGGTCGACGGCATAGCCCGCCTGCTTCAGGCCACGGACCACGAAGGAGGCGATCTTGGCATCGTCTTCGACCACCAGCACGCGCATGGGACAAGGATGGCTCGGGGCGGACGGTTTGGAAAGGGCGGAAAGAAAACCGGCACCAGCCCCCGAGGGAGCCGGTGCCGGGTCACACCGGGGTCACACCTAACCCCGTTTAACCAAACACACCTAACCCTGACAAAGTTGCAGCGACCTCCAGATTAGTTGGCCGGCGCCTCGTCGGTCTCGTCGACCACCACGAACACCGTGCTGCCGCGCGACCAGAGCTTGAGCAGCGTCTTGCGACCTTCGGCCTCGCGGCTGAGTCGCACCACCTCCTCCGCATCCGCCACCGGCCGGCGATTGATCTCGAGGATCACATCCCCCGACCGCAGCCCGGCCCGGGCGGCCGCGGACTCGGGATCGACCTCCGTGACCATCGCACCGTTCAGCCGCGGGGGAAGGTTCATCGCCCGACGTGCATCGCGGTCGATGTCGCCGACCGCCACCCCGGTGAGAACGCCTTCGTCGCCTCCCGGCATCGTCTGGTCGGACGGATCCTCCTCGAAGCGGCCGGCCCGGGCGGACCGCGGGCGTTCCGCCGTCGTGGCCTTGAGGGTGCTCTCCTTGCCGTCGCGCAGGATGCGGAGTTCGACTTCCGTGCCCGGGGCAATCGCGCCGACCGCGAAGGTCAGGCGGTTGGCGTCCTCGACCTTCTGCCCGTCGACGGCGACGATGATGTCGCCGCTGGCCAGGCCGGCCTTCTCGGCCGGGCTGCCAGGCTGCACATCCGCCACCAGCGCGCCCGCCTTGGCCGGCACGCGGAGACTCTCCGCCAGACCGGGCGTGATGTCCTGCGCCGTCACGCCAAGGAAGCCGCGCACGACCTTGCCGCGCTTCACGAGGCTGTCGGCCACGTGGGCGACGAGGTTCGACGGCACCGCGAGGCCGACGCCCTGGAAGCCGCCGCTGCGGCTGAGGATCGCCGTGTTGATGCCGATGAGGCGGCCATCGAGGTCGATAAGCGCCCCGCCGGAGTTGCCCGGGTTGATCGCGGCGTCGGTCTGGATGAAGTCTTCGTAGGCCAGCCCCAGTCCGGGCCGCCGTCCCTTGGCGCTGATGATGCCGGTGGTGACCGTCTCGCCGATGCCAAAGGGATTGCCGATCGCGATCGCGCGGTCGCCCACCTCGGTCTTGCCGCTGTCCGCGAAGGTGATCGCCGGGAGCCCGGTCGCTTCCACCTTGATCACCGCGATGTCGGTCTGCGGGTCGCGGCCGACGACCTTGGCGGAGAGTTCACGACCGTCGTCGAGCGCGACCGTCACGCGGTCGGCTCCCTGGACGACATGGTTATTCGTGGCGATGTAGCCGTCGGCGCTGATGATCACGCCCGAACCCAGCCCGCCCTGCGGCGTCCGGGGCATCTCGGGCATGCGCCCGCCGAAGAATTCCCGGAACATCGGGTTGTCAAAACCGGGGAATTCCTGGCCGGGACCCGTCCGCGCCACCCGGCTCGCGCGGGTCTCGGTCGTGATCTTGACGACGCTCGGAGCGACGCGCTTGACCACCGGGGCGTAGCTCGAGGGCTCCGCCTTGCTGCGGTCAACCGCCGCGGCGTCGCGCTTGATTTCAATCTTGCTGGCCGAGGCCGGGGTCGCCGCGTAGGCGAGCCCAGCCCCGCCGAGGAGGAGGGCGAGCGCGGCGAGACGGAGCCGCCGCGCGGCGGGAGAGGAACGGGAGGGTTGGGAGACAGAGTTCATGGAGTCTTGCTGGACTCCACTCTCGCACACCGACCTGACGGGCGGCTTTCCGGAAAATGACAGAAGTGTAATTCGCCGCCGACCCTTCCGGTAGGCGTTGTCTACGCCGCGAGCCGGAGGATCTGCTCGACCTTCGCCGGGGTGATGTCCCCGCGCTCGCCGAGGCGGACCATTCCGCGGGTGGCGAGGCGGCGGGCTACCTCGGTGGCGGTCTCGACCGAGACGCCGTAGTCCGAGAGGCGGGTCTGGATCCCGATGGACTCATAGAACGCGCGGGTGCGGGCGATCGCGGCATCGATGCGGGCCTCTTCGCTGCCTTCCGTCAGGCCCCAGACGCGGGCGGCGTACTGCAGCAGCTTGCCGCGCTTCGCGTCGCGCTGCACGTGCAGCAGGCTCGGGAGCACGATCGCCAGGGTGCGCGCGTGATCGATGTCGTGAAGGGCGGTGAGCTCATGCCCGATCATGTGCGTGGCCCAGTCCTGGGGCACGCCGACGCCGATCCAGCCGTTCAGGGCGCAGGTGGCGGCCCAGACGAGGTTCGCGCGCGCCGCGGCATCAGTCGGATGCGCCAGCGTGCGCGGACCGACTTCGATCAGGGTCTGCAACACGCCTTCGGCGAAGCGGTCCTGCACCGCCGCATCCGCCGGGAAGGTCAGGTACTGCTCGATCACGTGCGCGAAGGCATCGCCGATGCCGTTGGCGATCTGCCGCGGCGGGAGCGAGTAGGTGGTCTCGGAATCCAGGATCGAAAAGCGCGGGTAAACGTCGGGGCTGATGAACGCCAGCTTCTGCTTCGTCTCGCGGCGGGAGATCACGGCGGCGCCGTTGGCCTCGGATCCGGTTGCGGGAAGGGTCAGGACCGCGCCGATCGGAAGCGCGTGCGGCAGCGCGCTGAGGCGCTTCGCGAGGATTTCCCAGGGCTCACCGGCGAAGTGCACCGCTGCGGCGACGAACTTCGCGCCATCCAACACCGATCCGCCGCCGACGGGCAGCACCCACTCGACGCGCTCGCGGCGGCAGAGTTCCACCGCGACCATCAGGGTGCGGTAGTCCGGATTGGCCTCCACGCCGAAATGCTCAAACACCGTACGCCCCGCCAGCGCGGCACGGACTTGGTCGTAGACGCCGTTGCGCTTGATGCTGCCGCCGCCCGCCAGCAGCAGCACCCGCGCGTTCGCCGGCACCTCCTGCGCAAGCTTGGCGATCTGGCCGCGGCCGAAATGCAGGCGGGTCGGGTTGTGAAACGTGAAATTTTCCATCCCTCCACCCTAGGCACAGCAGTCGGTCTGGCAACCTTCCGCCTGACGCGGAGTCCGACGGGTGTCCGACCCACGCGTCGGGCCCGCGCCATCCACGCCCATCCGCCCCGAAATCCCCTCGCCAGCGCCGCGGACGAAACGCCACAGTAACCGCCGTCCGGCCCCTCGCGTCCACGCGTTGAAGTCATGTCCTCCTCCTCCCGCTCCGCTCTCCACGCCACCGTCGAGCCCAGCCAGGGCCGCGCGGTCCTGCTGCTCAACGGACAGCCCACCGCTCCGGTCATCTACGCCCTGACCGACTGCCCCGGCGGTCGCTTCTCGTGGGAGGAGGTCCCCCAACGCAATCTCCGGCTCTTCGCCGACCACGGTTGCCGGCTCTTCCAAGCGGACCTGTGGCTCGAGTGGCTGCTCGGTCCGGACGACTCCCTCGACCTCACCCTCGCCCGGCGTCAGGTCCGCGGGATCCTCGACGCCTGCCCGGACGCCGCCGTCATGCTGCGCGTCCACCTCAACCCGCCACCCGCCTGGTGCGCTGCGCATCCCGACGAATGCGTCCACTACGCCGATGGCCCGGCGGAACCGGAGGAACGCTGGGGATTGGAACGGTGGATCGGTCGCGACAACGACGCCCCGGTCCGCGCGAGTTTCTCATCCACGCTCTGGCAGGCATGGGCGCAGCGTCAGCTCGCGCGCTTCTGCGAGGCCTTCGGCGCCACGCCGGAGGGGGGCGCAGTCTTCGCCCTGCAGGTCGCCTACGGGGTCTACGGCGAATGGCACCAATTCGGTTTCTTCGCCCACGATCCGGATGTCAGCCCCGCCGCCACCGCCGGCTTCCAGCGCTGGACCCAGCGGCAGTACGGCACCGAGGCCGCCCTCGCCGCCGCGTGGAACCAACCGGGGATCACGTGGGGCGCAATTCGCCCGCCCGACTCCCCGGCACGCGAGCGCGCCGCCCTCGCCATCCTCCGCGATCCGGCCACGCAACGCGATGTCATCGACTACTTCCTTTTCCAGCACGAGGAACTCGCCGACGCCGTCCTCGGGATGGCGCGCACCGTGAAGCGGTCCTGGCCCCGCCCCGTGCTGACCGCGACGTTCTTCGGGTACTTCTACTGCGCCTTCGGACGCGAAGCCGCCGGCGGGCATCTCAGCCTCGATCGCCTGCTCGCCTCGCCCGACCTCGACTGCGTCTGCGCCACGCCCGCCTACACCCCCACCGCCCTGCCGCTCGGCGGCAGCGGCAATTCCCGCGGGCTCGTCGATGCCGTCCGCCGCGCCAGCAAGCTCTGGCTCGACGAAATGGACCGCGCCACCTCCGTCGCGCCCTGCCCTTGGGACAAGGCCTTCGCGAGTTCGCTCGCCGATGATGTCGCCGTGCTGCGCCGCAATCTCCTTCAGCCCATCACGCGCGGCGGCGGCCTGTGGGGCTTCGACTTCGGCCCGATCGCCGGCACCCCGGCCTTCGCCCGGCTCGGCAACATCGGGTGGTGGGACCACCCCGTCCTGCAGCGCGAGTGGCAGGCGATCCGCACGCTCGCGCAGTCCCGGCTCGCCGCGCCCTATGAGCGCGCCAGCGATGTGCTCCTCCTGCACGATCCGTGGTCGTTCGCCCACCTCGCCTCCGCCCGCCACGATCCCACCCGGCTCGTCTTCGGCGTCATGCCGGTGTCCACCGTCGATCCGGTCTCCCGACTCCTCACCGACGGCGTCGTCGAATCGCTCTACCAGTCCGGCCTCATCCACACCGAGGGCCTCCTGTCGGAACTGCCCAACCTCGACGCGGCGCCATTCCGTCTGGTCGTGATCGCGACGTGCACGGTGCTCGACACCGCCCAGCGCCGCGCGATCCGCGAGCGCGTGGCGCGGCAGGGGCGGCACGTCGTGTTCCTCGGCTACGCGGCGTGGAGCGATGGGCAGCGCATCGGCGCCGACCGCGCCGCCGAACTCACGGACTTCCCGACCCGCCTCGTGCATCAGGACAACGCGGTCCAAACGATCGCCCTCGACGACGCCCGTGAGACGCTCGCACTCGGCCGAGGCTTCGATCTTCCGGCAATCGAGGCCCCGGACGCTCAGGTCGTCGGCCGCTGGGCCGACGGCACGCCGAGCGCGGCGTGGCGCAAGGAGTCGGAGGCGACGTGGTGGACGTTCGCGCTCCCGCCGAATCACCCCTCGACGTGGCGCGCCCTCGGCCGCCGCGCGGGCTGCCTCGTGGTCAACGACGCCGACGAGACCACGCTCCTCGGCAACGGACTCGTCGTCGTGCACACCGTCGCCGGCGGCGCGCGTCACCTTCGCCTTCCCGGCGGCGGCACCGTCGCCGCGACCCTGCCGCCGCGCAGCACGACCGTCTTCGACTCGCGTACTGGCGAGGTGCTGCTCGCGGCGGAGTGATCCCGCGGACCGGTTCACCGACTCACGCCGAGGCTCTCCCGCCCCCGGCTCCCTCCTCCATCATCCCCATGCCCCACGCCTTCAACCTTGCAGACTGGATCGTGATCGTCGGCTACCTCGGCGGCATCGTGGCGCTCGGCGTCTGGTTCGGACGCGACCAGCACACGACGCGCGACTACTTCCTCGGGAGCCGGAACATCCCGTGGTGGGGGATTGGCATGTCGATCATTGCGGCGGAGACGAGCGCGCTGACGATCATCGGCGTCCCGGCGATCGCCTACGGCGGAAACTTTTTCTTCCTGCAGATGATCATGGGGTACGTGATCGCGCGGGTGATCCTCGCAATCGTGATGGTGCCGCACTACCTGCGCGGCGAGATCTACTCGCCCTATCAACTGCTTGAGCAGCACCTCGGACCCGGGGCGCGGCGCCTGGCGGCCGCCTTCTTTCTGTTTCTCGAAACCATGGCGGCGGGCGTGCGCGTGTTCGTCGCGTGCATCCCGATCCGCCTCATGCTCGGCGAGTCGATCTGCAGCCTCGGCGGTCTGGTGGATCCGATTCTCGGAGCGATCATCCTCTTCGTCGGCGTTTCGCTCGTGTACACCTACATCGGCGGCGTGAAGGCGGTGGTGTGGACGGACGCGGTGCAGTTCGGGCTCTTCCTCGCGGGGGGTGTTTTCACCATCCTCTACGTCCCGACGCTGATCGACGGTGGCTGGACCGCGGCCCTGCAGCAGGCGACGGCGGCCGGAAAGCTGGCGTGGCTGAACCTCGAATTCGGGCTCTCCGCCCCCTTCAATCTTTGGATGGGCCTGATCGGCGGCACCGTGATGGTCCTGTCGACTCACGGCGCGGAGCAGCTGATCGTGCAACGTGTGCTGGCCTGCGGCAGCGTGTCCGAGGGGCGGAAGGCCCTCGTGTTCAGTGCGGTTTTGATCTTCCCGCTCTTCCTCGTCTTCCTGCTCGTCGGGGCGCTCCTCTGGGTCTTCTACCAGGGGCATCCCTTCCAGATTCCGCTGCCGGAAGGACGGCCCGGGATCAAGTCGGTGGATTTCGTCTTCCCGACCTTCATCCTCACCGAAACGCCGCACATCCTGAAGGGATTCCTCATCGTCGCGATCCTCTCGGCCGCGATGTCATCGATCAGCTCCGCACTCACCTCGCTGTCGTCGGTCTCGACGATGGATTTCGTGAAGCCGCTCCTGCCGAACCGCTCGGAGCGGTCCTTCCTCACCTTCAGCAAGCTCTCGACGATCGGCTGGGCCGCAGCCTTGGTGGGCGTGGCGTGGCTCACGCGGGAGGTGCAGTTCGTGCTCAACGCCGCGTTCTCGCTGCGCGGCCTCACCAGCGGAGCCCTCCTCGGCGGGATCATCCTCGCGCTCTTCGCCCGCGGCGTCGGCGCCCGGGCGGCGATGATCGGCATGAGCGCCTCGGTGCTGGTCATGAATCTCCTCTACTGGCCGCCGAACCTCACCGCGTGGCCAGGGGTGCGCGCGTGGTGGCTCGCCACGTTCGGCGGGGAAGTCTTCTGGCCGTGGTTCACCCTCATCGGAACGCTCATCACGCTCGGCGTGGCGTGGGCCACGCGGAGTCGCGGGACGAAGGCGACCTAGGGCGCGCGCGCCCCGCCCGCAGCGGCGGATGGTAGCTGCGGCCTGCCGCCACCGCGCCGGGCTACGCCAGCACGCGGCGCAGGGCGGCGATCGCGCGGGTGTTTTCGTCGGGGAGGCCGACGGTGATGCGGACCCAGTCGAGGAGCGGCGGAAACGCCCGCGCCACCGCCACACCCTCCGCCTGCATCCGCGCGGCGATCTCCGCCTGCGGACGGCCGGCGTGGAAGAAGACGAAGTTGCCCTGCGGCTCGGCGTAGGTGCGCCCCAGTTCGCGGAGCACGGCCGTGACGCGCGCCCGCTCCGCCATGATCCGCGCCCGGGTCGCCTTCACGAACGCCTCGTCCGCCAGACTCGCGGCGGCGGCCGCCACCGCCGGCGCACTCACTCCGCCGACCGAATAACGGCGCAACTCGGCCGCGAGCGGAGCCGGTGTCACGAAATACCCGATCCGCAGACCCGCGAGGCCATGAATCTTGGAAAACGTCCGCGCCACGATCAGGCGACGGTCGTCGCGCACCAAATCGACCACGCTGCGCCGCGCCGCGTCGTCCACGATCTCGAGGTACGCCTCGTCGACGAGCAGCGTCGTGCGGCCCGCGACGTCCGCAACGAATGCCCGCAGCGCCGCGGGATCGACCACCGTGCCGGTGGGGTTGTGCGGATTGGCCACGTAGACGACGGAGGTACCAGCGCCAACCTGCGCCGCCATCGCCGGCAAGTCGTGCTCGAGGCGCGCGTTGAGGGGCACCGCCCGTGCCCGCCCACCCATGGCCTCAAACGCCCGAGGCAACTGCAGGTAGCCGGGCGCGGCGTAAAGCGCCTCGCCGCCCTTGAGCCCGCAGTGAACGCCCAGGGTCTCAAGCAGTTCGCCCGAGCCCACGCCGAGCACGATCTGCGCCGGCGCCACGCCCTCGTACTGAGCAACCTGCTGCACGAACGCATGCACCTCGGCATAGGGATAACGCGCGCCTCGATCCGAGGCCACCAGGCGGTGCATCGCCTCGCGCGCGGACGCTCAGGGGCCGTAGGGATTCTCGTTCAACGAGAGGCGAATCAAGCCCGGCGCCACCGCCGCCAAGCGCTCGGCGCTCATCGTCTGCGCGCGCATCTCCTCGTTGAGGAAACGCCCGCCCAGTCCCAGCCCCGCAAGCGTCACGCCCGCTCTCGCCAACCATCGACGCCGCGAAACCAGAAGGGAAGCGTTCATGCGCGCAAGGGGGATACGAGAATGAGCTCTGACAGCGCCGCCCCCCGGAGCGCAAGCCCGCGTCCGTCCTGACGTAGCCGCGCCGCGCGCGACTGCGCCCGAACCGTCTGGCGGACCGAGCCCGCAGCGGAGCGCTCACGCGGGCACGGGAGATCCGGTTGCCCACGCGTTGGCCGGCGACCCGGACGCGGCCCACGACGGATCCTCCGAAAACGCCTCGCCTCGCCACGCCCGCCCACCCACCCACCGATCATGCCCCGTCCGGTCACGGGCCACCCAGCGCCGTCTCCCGGAATCGCCTTGCCGCACCGATGGGGCCGGCCTGAGCTTGCAGCCCTCACCGCGCGATCCGGCGCGGTCGCCCCTTCCACCCCATGCGCACCCGGTCCTCCTTCCTCCTGCTCGTTCTGACGGCCTTGGCCTCGCCCCTCCTTTCCGCTGGGGAACCCACCCGCCTCTTCAACGGCCAGTCGCTCGCCGGCTGGGAGGGCGACCCGCGCTGGTGGCGCGTCGAGCAGGGTGCGCTCTTCGGCGGGTCCCGCTCCGAGAAGATTCCGAAGAACGTCTTCCTCGCGACCACCCGCTCGTACCGCGATTTCGATCTCCGTCTCTCCCTGCGGCTGCGCGGCACGCCCAACACCGGGATGATCAACAGCGGCATCCAAATCCGCAGCCAACGGGTGCCCGACTCCACCGAGATGCGCGGCTACCAGGTCGACGCCGGCGACGGCTGGTGGGGCAAGCTCTACGACGAATCGCGCCGCAACAAGGTCATCGCCACCGCCGCCGACCTCGCCGCCGTCAACGCCGCCGTGCGTCCCAACGACTGGAACGACTACCGCATCCTCGCCGAGGGGCCGCGGATCCGGACTTGGATCAACGGCGTGCCCGCCATCGACTTCACGGAGACCGATGCCTCCATCCCGCTCGACGGCCTGATCGGCATCCAGATCCACAGCGGCGGCGTCGCCACCATCGAGGTCCGCGAGGTCATCCTCACCGAACTCGAGTCCAGCACGTCACGCGCGAGCAAGTAGTCCGGCCACGAAGCCAAGGTACACCGCAGGCTCGTCCTCACGAACCACCGGCGAGCGCGGGCGCGAGGTGGGCCTTCACCTCGCGCAAACCCGTCGGATCGGTTAACCCCAAGGCGGCAGGAGCTCTGCGGCCTCCGCCTTCGTCATCGAGGCTTTCGCACCATGCCGCACATGCAGAACATGCACGCGACTGTCGTGGATCGTGAAAATGAATCGATAACGCCCGCGCCTCCGGCCAAAGACCAACTGCCGGAGCACATACCTGGCGCTCAAGCTCTCCCTGGCCCGCGGACATCGCTGGGGAAAGTCAGCCAGCGACTGGATCGCGGACTGCATCGCTTCGAACCAATGCTCGGCCGCCTCCGCCGCGTGCACCGCAATCCAACCTGCGGCCTCGTCAATGTCCCGCTCCGCGCGGGGCTCGATGACGACCTGCACCTTCACTTCGCAGAACGAACGCGGTGCTTCTGCCGAAGTCGGCGCGAGCCGCGCTGCGGCATCCGCAGCTTTTCTATCCGCAAATCCCTGCAGGGCAAAGCTTTGGCTGCGCGTTGAAAATTCACCGCATTGCGACGCGCTTATCCGCTACTCCGCGACACGGGGTTGACACAATCCGAGCAGACCAAACGCTCTCGCGGACTACCCTGCGCTCACGCTCGCCCGACGTCTCACGCCGTCGGACCCGATGAGCTTTTCCTCGTTCCGTCCGTCAACCCAGCAAGCACCTCATGTCCTCCCGAACGTTCCCCGCCCTCCCGAAATCCGGGCGTGCGCTCGTGCTCGGCCTCCTTGGCCTGATCACGACCGCCGCGCACGGCCAGACCGTCCCCGCACCGGCGCCCGCCGCGCCGGCTCCGGCCCGCAACTCGGTGCCGGTCGTCAGCACCAGCGCCAACGCCACGTCCTCCCCTGAGGAGGACATCGTGGAGCTGACGCCCTTCGTGGTGGCGGCGGATGCGGATCGCGGCTACCAGACCACCTCGACGCTCGCCGGCACGCGCCTGCGCACCGAGTTGCGGGATGTCGGTGCCGCCATTTCGGTGGTGAACGCGCAGTTCATGGCGGACACCGCCTCCACCAACGCAAAGGACATCCTTGTCTACACCACCGGTACCGAAGCGGCCGGCATGGGCGGCAACATCTCCGGCGTCTCCACCGGCAACGGCTTCTCGAACCCGGAGGAGGGTCTCCTCAGCCCCAATCAGCAGACCCGTGTCCGCGGCCTGAGCGGCGCGGACCTCACGCGCGACTTCTTCGCGACCGACATCGGCATGGACTCCTACAACACCGAGCGCGTCGACATTTCGCGCGGTGCCAACGCGATCCTGTTTGGTCTCGGCAGCCCCGCTGGCATCATCAACAACCAGTTGAAGATGGCGAACCTGCGCAGGAACGGCGTGACCTTCAGCCAGAACGTCAGCCGCTACGGCTCGCACCGCGAGATCCTCGACGTGAACCAGGTGGTCCTGAAGAACCAGCTCGCCGTCCGCGTGATCGGCCTGAACGACGAGGAGGAATTCCGCCAGAAGCCGGCCTTCGAGAACGACCGCCGTCTCTACGCCGCGATGCGCTGGGAGCCGAAGCTCGTCCGCAATGGTCTGACGCAGCTGCAGGTCAGCTACGAGGACGGTTCCATCCGCGCCAACCGCCCGCGCGTCACTCCGCCCGCTGACGGCCTCTCAGTCTGGTTCAATGTGCTGAACAAAGTGCAGCTTGACCCCACCAACCCGAGTGCGGTCACGAACAATCCGTTCCTCGCCGCCCACCTTGGCTCCGCCGGCCGGTGGTTCGGCCAGGTCGGCGCCGTGTTCACCGATCCCGCCTCCAACGCCCAGGGCGGCAACGGCGTCCCGCCGTACATGATGAGCCGCGGCGGCGCGCCCTTCACGCAGTGGTTCGGCGTGGGTAACTACACCTCGCTCGGCAATAACGCCGCCTTCTTCCTCAACCAGCAGTTCGCCCCGGCGGGTCAGGCCTACGCCGGCCTCTGGCGCTATCAGGAGATCCGCGATCCGTCGGTCTTCAACTTCTACGACACCCTCCTCGACGGCCCGAACAAGAGCGAGGGCTCCGACTTCAACGCCCTCAACGCCGTGCTGCGCCAGACGTTCCTCAACGACGCGATCGGCTTCGAGGTCGCCTACGACAAGCAGGACCACGCCCGCCGCAATCGCAGTCTCATCGGCTTCGACGCCGCGACGATCCACGTCGACATGCAGACCAAGCTGGTCGACGGAAAGCCGAACCCGAACTTCGGCCGCCCGTACTTCGCATCGGACTCCATCGGCAATTACTCGATCGACACGGACCGCGAGGCGTTTCGCGCGACCGCCTACACCACGGTGGACTTCACCCGCCGCAACGGCCTGTCGCGCTTCCTCGGCCGTCACATCTTCACCGGCGTCTACAGCGACCAGGAAAGCACGCGCCTCTCGCGCACGCATCAGGGCTACGTTTACACGCTCGACCAGAACGTGTATGCCGACAACCCGAGCGCCCAAAGCTACCCCGGCTACGCCGCGATCCACTACCTCGGACCCTCGATCGCGAACCTTTCCTCGCCTGCCGGCGCCAACGTCCAAGGCCTGACCGCCCTGCACTCCCCCGCTCCCACCGGAACCGCCCTCCTCTTCGACAACCGCACGGATGTCTGGACCTACGCGCCGGTCTCCGTGCTCGATGCGGAAGGCAGTCTCGACAAGCTCTACACGAACGCTTCCCGAGCGCTCAACGAAACCAAGAGCCAGTCGCTCATCTGGCAGAGTTTCCTCCTCAACCGGAAGCTCGTCGGCCTCGTCGGCTGGCGCCGCGATGAATTCTCCCTCTTCGACGCCGGTGTCCCGAAGCGCGTGCCGGTCACCGATCAGGTCAATCCGTTCGATCCGACTTGGACGTACCCGTCCACGCCCACGATCGATGCCAAGGACGAGACGGTCAGTTGGAGCATCGTCGGCCACGCCCCCGAAGTCATCAAGCGCCGCTTCCCGCGCGGCACCGATGTCAGCCTCTCGTACAACCGCTCGGAGAACTTCCGCCCGTCATCCACCGTGGCCGACGTCTACGGCCGTCCGTTCGCACCGCCCTCCGGGTCCACCGAGGACGCCGGCATTACGCTCTCGCTCGCGGACAACAAATTCGTCCTCCGCGTCATCCGCTACGAGACGACGCAGACCAACAACGCCAGCACGTTCTACAACACGTTCTGGCCCGGCAACGACATCGTCCGGGCAATGAACGGTCTCCGTGGCTCGCAGACCTCCGAGGTGCTGATCAACCGCTGGTTCGGCTTCGCCCCCGGCGACTCTCGCTACCTGCCGCTGCGGGCGAGCCTGACCAACCCGGCGCAGGCCAACGTCGCCAATCCGACGCTGACCAGCGCCGAGACCGCGGCCCGCAACGCCTGGTTCGCCGCCCGCACCCGCGAGGAGTGGCTCAAGCGCGTCGATCCGCTGCTCGTCTCGAACTGGAACATCACCCAGAACAGCAGCGGGACCTGGTCCGCCACGCGGCCGCCGAATGTCGGCAACATCGCCGACACCCTGTCGCGCGGCTGGGAGTTCGAAGCCACCTATAACCCGCGCCCGAACTGGCGCATGACGTTCAACGCCGCCCGGCAGGAGGCCTTCCGCGCCAACTACGGCAAGGACTTCGAGGACTTCATCACCCGCAATCTGCCACTGTGGACGGATGGCGACGGCGTCATCGCCTCGAGCATCCGCGCCCAGAACGGTCTCGAGGACATCCCGTACTTCAACAGCGTGACCGGCTCGCGCTTCGGCGTGCTCGCGATCAACAACATGTACATCCCGTACCTGAACGCGCTCGCGGCCAACAACGCGTCCGTGCAGGAACTGCGCAAGTGGCGCTTCAATGCCGTCACGAATTACGACTTCCAGCATCCGCGTCTCAAGGGCTTCAGCCTCGGCGGCGCGGCCCGTTGGCAGGACCGCGTGGCCGTCGGCTACGGGGTGAAGAAGAACGAGCTCGGGGTCTGGGTTTCCGACGTCAATCAGCCGTTCTTCGGCAGCGACGAGCTGGATGTCGATGTCTGGCTGCGCTACACCCGGAAGTTCCGCCGCGACAAGGTTCGCTGGACCGCGCAGCTCAACGTCCGCGATCTGTTCGGCAGCGATGATCTCATTGCCGTGACGGCGCAGCCGAACGGCACGATCGCGTCGGCCCGAATCCCGCAGCCGACACTCTGGTCGTTGACGAATACGTTCTCGTTCTAGCCGCCGACGGCGCGGCTCCTCGGCCGCCCCCGGCGGGCGGCCCCGGACACCCTCCGGGGCCGCCCACCGAGCGGGAGCCGCGGGTTGAGGGGAGCGTCCCTGAGCCCAATCGCCGGGCGGGAGCCGCCGTCGGCCGACCGTCGGAGCGAGCCTCCTGAGGGTGACCGCGCGCACGATCCCGCTCTGCAGCGGGATCGTGCTCGGTCGGACGTCAGATCAGGATCCCTCCGGCAGCGAGAACGCCACGAAGGCGTCACCGCTGGGCGTTCCGCTCTTGCCGCCGCCGCAGGTGATGACCACGAAGGGGCGCCCGCCGATCGAGTAGACGGCGGGCGTCGCATAGCCGGCGGCCGGCAAGCGCGCCCGCCACAATTCGCGGCCGTCCCGGCGGTCGAAGGCGCGGATGTGTTCGTCCCGGCTCGCCGCGATGATCACGAGGCCACCCGCCGTCACGACCGGACCGCCATAATTCTCGGTGCCGGTCGGGGGAATGCCCTGCGCCACCAACTCGGGGTATTCGCCCAGCGGCACGCGCCAGCGGTACTCGCCCGTGTTGAGGTCGATGGCGTTGAGCGTCCCCCACGGTGGCTTCACCGCCGGGTAGCCGTCGGGGTCGAGGAAGCGGTTGTATCCGGTGTGCGTATACGGCGGCCCCGCTTCGCGCCGCTCCGCCGCCGGCGCGCCCGGCAGCGCCAGCGACACGAGGGTGCCGTCCTTCTCCGCTTCGCCGCGGAGGAAGTCCACGACCGCGCCCCGCTCCTTCGCCGAGAGGAATCCCCAAGCCGGCATGACGCCGCGACCCCGCAGGATCACGTCCGCGATCTGGTCGCGGGAAAGGCGCGAACCGATGTCCACGAGGGAGGGAATGTTCGCCGCCGCGTTGCCCCGCTGGTCCGGGCCGTGGCAGCCCGCGCAGTTCTGCAGGTAAACGTGACGTCCAAGGCTGCCGCCGCCGTCGCGCACGTCGATCATCGTCAGGATCCACGGCATCTCGTTTGAATTGACATAAAGAACCCCCTCCGGATCCGCCGCCGCCCCGCCCCACTCCGCCGCTCCGTCGAAGCCGGGGAAGATTACCGTCCCTTCCTTGCTCGGCGGCACCCACGGGGCGTGCGGGCGCAGGCGGATGAAGCGTTCCAAGACCGCCCGGTGCGCCTCCGGCGTACGCCGCGTAATCTCGTCCGCCGTGAACACTTGGCGCGCGAAGGGCTCCGGGAGCAACGGCCGCGGCTGCGTGGGCGACGTGACCTCGCCCACCAGGTCCGAACTGGGCGCGATGTCCTCGACGATCGGAAAAAGCGGCTCGCCGGTCTCGCGGTGGAAGACGAAGACATGACCCGACTTCGTCGGCTGGGCGACCGCCGGGATCTCCCGGCCATCCCGCTTCACAGTCACCAGCGTCGGCGGCGCCGGAAGGTCGCGGTCCCAGAGGTCGTGCCGCACAAACTGGTAATGCCAGATGCGCCGGCCCGTCGCCGCATCAAGCGCCAGCAGGCAGTTCGCGTACAGGTTGTTCCCCACCCGATCCCCTCCCCAGAAGTCAAAGGATGCCGAACCGGTCGGGCAAAAGACCATCCCCCGCTCCGCATCCACCGTCATCCCAGCCCACACGTTCGCCCCGCCCGCTCGCTGCCAGGCATCCGGCGGCCAGGTCTCGTACCCCGGTTCCCCGGGGTGCGGGATGGTCCGAAAGGTCCAGACCAACCGACCCGAGCGAACGTCGTAAGCGCGGATGTGCCCGGGCGCGGCCGGAGCCGGGCCTTCGCCCACCCGCATGCCCATGATGATGAGGTCGCGGAACACCACGCCGGGCGTGTTCACGAAGAGGTTCAGCCCCCGCGCGTCACGCCCCAGGTTGTCCGAAAGGTCGATCCGTCCGCCGTCGCCAAAATCCTCCGCCAGCCGACCCGTCGCTGCATCAATCGCATGGAGGAAACGTCCGGCGCCAAAGTACAGGCGCCTCTGTTTGCCGTCCGTCCACGTTGCCAAGCCGCGGCTCAACCCGGCGGTCTGCCCCGACTCGAACCGCCAGCGCTGCCGCCCGGTCGCCGCATCCAGCGCCGCGACCGCGAGCCCGGGAGTCGTGACATAAATCGCGCCGTCCACCATCAGCGGATTGCACTGGTTCTGGGTCTTGTTGCCCCGCGTGTCGCCCGAATTCCAGGTCCACACCGGGCGCAACTGCGCCACGTTTCCGGGGGTCAGCTCATGCACCGCCGAATAGTGCGTCGCCCCGGCATCGCCGAGGTACGCCGGCCACTCCGCCGCCGCCAGCACCGGCAGGCCCACGGAGACGGCGAGGAACAGGCGGGAACGACGGACCAAGCGGTCCGTCGAGGGGCGACACAGGGGAGGGAATCGCATGGGGTTACCTACTCCTTCCGAGTCCCGCCGGAGCCGTCAACCCCCGATCCCAGAACGAGTCCGCCATGGGTAGCTTCTCCGGCGCACCGTTCGTCCTCGGTCGGACCTACCCCCTCTCGCTCAAGCTCGTCTGGAAGGCGATCCCACCGACCCAGGGCCCCCACCGCTGTGGGATCCGGACCAAGGGCAATGCGGAACGCGTGCCGTCCGGTCCAACCATGACCGAGATGAAAACGGTCGGATCCCGCCGGCCGGGCGAACCAGCCGCGGCATCGCGGCTCAGAGGTCCAGTGCGAGCCGGAGGCTCGATCCGTCGAACGTCAGGGAACCCGCGCTGATGTCGCCGTCGTCGATCATTTCGTCCACCTTGACGTACACCGAACGAGTCATCAGGCCGCCAGAGAGCACGATCGTGGCGGTGCCGGCGTCGGAATCCGACTCCCACTGCCAGTATCCGCCAATCGGAGACTCCTCCCCCCAGTTGGCCGGCAGGGCCGTGTGCATGCCTTCCGGAACCTCGCCGGCGCCGCCGGAGGGCGGCCATCCCGCATTCTCCAAGGAATAGGTCGTGAAGGCCGTCCGGAACGCGCGAAGATCCCCGGCGATCCGCGCCGCCTGCGATTTCTCCCGCATCACCCGGAACGCCGGAATGGCCATCGCGGCCAGGAACCCGATGACGGTCACGGCGACGATGATCTCGAGGAGGGTGAAGCCGGCGACTTGGCGGGCGCGGGAAGGCACGGAGCAACGGAGCTTTCCAGACATCGCGATGACAAGAGTGGATGAAACACCCCAGACTGCTTTTACAGCCTCGTGACAACCGGGGCCGGAGGCGTCTGGTTCCAAATACGCCGTGTTAAGGAGTTTGGCGGAACACGAACACACCCTTCTTGTTGACGATCGCGAGATCGAGCCGGCCATCGCCGTCGAGATCACCCACCGGGAACTGGCAGCCCACCCCGGAATCATCGTCCACCCGCACGGGGGTGTAACTCGCCCCGGAGGCGCTGCGGGCGAGGCGGAATACGTACAGCACCGCCGGCGCGTTCGGCTCCGGATCGCCCTTGTCCCCATGCGCCCAGTGCCGCTTGCCCGTGATCAGATCCTCCAGGCCGTCTCCGTCCATGTCCTCCAGCATGACCGCGTGCGGCTGCGAGAACTGCACCCCCGCAAGCTGCTCCGCTCCGTCACGGCTGGTGATCGGGTGTTCGATCCAGGCAGTCCGGCCGTCGGTCTCGCGCCGCTGCTCGAACCAACTGACCCCATAGCCGTGGGCGGCGATGCTCGTGAGCACATCCGCGAGGCCATCGCCATTGACGTCGTACGTGTACATCTGCGCTCCGCCGGGGCCAAACGACTGCGGGTGAAACCGCCAAACGGGATTGCCGGTCAGGCTGGCCGGCTGCTCCCACCAACCGTTCGCCTCAAGAATATCCGGGCGGCCGTCACCGTTCACGTCACCCAGCCCGATCCCGTGCGTGTAGCGCTGCCACTTCCCGGGCGGAGTGACCGGATGGAAGGTCCACGGTGCCTTCGGGTCGCGGGGGTCGCGCTTCATGTAGCCGAGCCGCGCCAGGCTGCCCGCGACCAACTCCGGCTTGCCGTCGCCGTCCACGTCGCCGAACACCGGGGACTCCGTATCCACGTTGAAATACGCAAGGTGCTGCGGCCAGTCGCCACCCGCCCCGGCACCGGGATTCTCATACCAGAACGCCTCCTTGCCCGGCCACCCAATCGCGAGGATGTCCGGCCGGCCATCGCCGTTGAAGTCGTCGTGGTACGTGAGGAAATTGTTGGAGTAGCTCAGGCGGTCAAAGGCGTGCGGCGAACGGTAGACCAAGCTCTTCTTGAACTCCGGTCCGAGGAAGATCCGCGGGCCCGCCACAAGGTCCGCACTCCCATCCGCGTTGAAGTCGGCGATCGTTCCGCCTTCAGCATAGAAGAAGCCGTCCAGTTTTTGCTTGGAGAAGCCGAGGGCCGAGGCGGCGGCGGCGGCGGACGCGGAGGGCGCAACGGTCGCGGTAAAGGTCACCGCAGCGAGGGCGATCATCAGGGTGGAGCGCATGGGAGTCGGGTCGGCAGGGCGCGCGACACCCCCAAGCAAAGGACCCGGAGCGGGTCAGGCAACGCCGGAATCCCCACGACGGCTCCACGAGCCGACGAAGGGAACGACCATGCCCGCAAGCACCAACACCGCGCCGACCAGTTCACCGGCCTTGAGATACTCACCGAAGAACACGCCCGCGCCCACCGCGACCACCACCGGCACGAGCGTCTGGATCAGCGATCCACCGGCCACCGAGAGACGCGCAAAGCCGTACGTCATGCAGAGTTGTCCGCCCGACGCCGCGAGCGCCGCCACGATCATCAGTCCCCACTGCGGCGCCGCAGGAAGCACCGGATGCAACAGCGCCGGGGGCAGGCAGACCAACAGGCCGTACGCACACTGCGCCGAGAAGATCGTCGCGGAATGCACCCCGGCCGCGTGCAACTGGCGGATCGTGATCACCACCCACGCCGAGGCCAGCGCGGTCCCCACCGCCAAGAGATCCCAAATGCCCGCGCCCCCTCCGCGACCCACCACGTTCGTCAGCAACGCCAGTCCCACCACCGAGGTCACCGCAGCCACCACCAACGGACGCCGCAGGGGCTCGCGCAGCCAGATCGCCGCCATCAGCGGACCCAGCACGACGTAGGTGCCATTGATGAAGGTCGCCCTCCCCGCGCCCAGCAGCGGCAGGGTCAGGTAGAAGCCGCACACCGAAAGTCCTCCGATCACACCGCGCTCGATGAGCTTCCGGTCGCGCCACAGTGCGGCCGGCTCCCAGCGGCCGCGGAACACCAGCGCCACCACGGCCAAACCCACGACGAATCGCACCACGCAGGTCCACCACACCAGGCCGTCACCACCCGCGCCCAGAGCGCGGATCACGAGGACCGACGCAGCAAAGCACGCCACCGACGCGAGCATGAACGCGACGCCTCCCCGGATCCGTTGCTTCTCCTCGGCAGACTGCATCCGGGCAGCCTCGTTCAGCGCACCAACCGAAGCAATCGCGCCGCATTCCCGCCCATCAGAGCCGCCATTTCCGACGCAGAAAAGATCTCCTGCGCGTGCCGCTCAAGGTAGGTCCGCGACTGCCGGTACGTGCAGAAGCGATTCTGGAAGGGCATGTCCGTACCCCACAGCAACCACTCCGCGCCGATTTCGCGGCGCATCGCCTCCAGCACGGGACGGCACTCGCCGTACGGGTAATCGAACAGATCACCGATGCGGAACGGAAAGCCGACTTCAAGGTGGATGGCGGCCCCGCGCAGGGGCTCCCACAGCCCCGGCGGGAGCACGAATGCGCCGTCCTCCAGGAAGTCGCGCCACGGATACCCGTGCGTCACGCTGACCGCCGCCTCGGGATACCGCTCCCGCCAGCGCCGCAGTTCCATCAGCTCAGCGATAAAGCCCGCCCTAGGATCACGCGCGCCGGGGCGCGCCCCGAGGGTGAAGAAGAAGGGAACGCCATGCCGCACCGCCGCCTCCCAGAAGGGCGTCCACGCCGCATCGTTGAAGCTGCCGCTCACCCCGGCGCGGTACGCGTACTCCGGGATGATCTTGATCGCGTGCAGGCCTTGAACGCACAAGGCCTCATCCAACTGCCGGATCGCCCGGTCGGGATCGCGCGGAATCGCGTCCTCATCCACCAGCGCCATCGCCCGCAGGCGGTCCGGAAACGCCCGCACGCACGCACCGAGAAAGGCCAGATCCCGCGACAGGGTCGCGTCCGTGTGCAGCAACGCCCAGTCCACGTCGGCGTGATCCATCTCCGCCACCAACGCCCCCGCCGAGAAGGCCACGACATTCGGCGGGAACTGCTGCTTGGCGTAGTCCTCCCCGTCCATCGTCCACGTCAGTCGGTTCAGCACCGGGTCCACCCGGAAGTTCATCCCGGACGCCAGCCGGAGCGGATCCTCCGGCGTGGGCGCCAGCAGTCGCCGGGAGTCGCCCCGCCGCCGGTCCCGCGTCCGGAACGCCGGTTGGTGATGCAACGCCGTCTGCACCTGCCAGAGTGCAAGATGCGCCTCCGCCGAGGGATGGCCCGCCGGCGTGTCCGGCGCCGTGAAACAATAGGCGTGACTGTCGATGATCATGCCGATTCGCGGTTGACGAGCAGTATGCGGGAGTCGCACCGTGTATACAACGGCAGAGTGATCACGGATTCGTGGAGTCCGACTCCGCCGGCTCCACCCCACCCCACTCCGTCATGTCGAGTTCGAATCCGGCTACCCCCACCCCGACCGGAGCCGGCGACTTTGGCCTGCCGTCCGAGCGCGACCAGCGCCGCAACGCCCTGCTCTACGCCGCGCAGATTTCAATCACGTACTTCGCCGCACCCGCGCTCTACATCGGGTTCATGCAGGCGAGTCTCTGCAAGCGGCTGCAAACTTCGGACACGATCGCGAATCTCCCGAGCGCCGTTTTCCTCGGCATGGCTTGGACAACGGTGGTGATCGCCTGGCTTTTTCCGCAGGCGCGTTTGCTCAAGCGATTGCTCTCCGGCGCGTATCTGCTGATGGCTGCGGCGGGGCTGATGGTCGCGACGGTCCTCGTCGCCCAGCCCGGCACGACCGCGATCGTCACGGCACTGATGATCCACGCCGCCTTGGTGGGCATCTCGGTGCCGCTGATCGGCGCGCTGGGCTGGGAAGTGCTGGATCGAGGCGTCTCGCGAAAGCTCCGCGGCCGCGCCCTGGGCCTGGCCTTCGGCGTGGGTCCAGCCTTCGCCGCCCTCGGTTCCCTCAGTGCCCAGCTGCTGATGAACGGCAAGCTCTTCGACTTCCGCCTTCCCGAGGCGTGGGCCCCCGTCTACCCGTACAGCTATGCGCTGCTCTTCACCATCAGCGCGGGCTGCACGATCATCTCCGCTTGGCTCGCCTCCCGTTACACGTTCCCCATCCCGGCCCACGAACCGCCGCGGCAGTCGTTCCCGGACGGCATCGTCGGTGGGTTCCGGGCCGTGCTCGGTTACCCGATCCTGCTCATCGCGTGCCTCGCGTACCTGTTGATGTACTCCGGCAACATGGTGCAGATCAACATGAGCATCTTCACCCAGGAGGCCGTCGGGCAGCCGGCCGAAAACCTCGCCGGGTACCAACTCACCCTGCGGTTCACGTTCAAGATCCTCGCCGGTTTCCTCCTCGGGTGGCTGCTGGTCCGGACCAACCCCAAGGTCCCGTTGCTGGTCACGGCAGGACTGCTCATGCTCGGGGTGCTGTGGGTGATGTTCGTGCCGGGCTACTGGTTCCTGCTCGCCTTCGGGATCAACGGCGCCGGCGAGCTCTTCGGCGTCTACTACCTCAATTATCCCGCCCAGTGCTCCCCGCGCTCCCAGGTGCGCCGGAACATTTCCGTCCTGATGCTCATCTCCGCCTTCGTCGCCCTCGCCCCCGTGGGGTATGGCTTCATCTCCGACAACTGGGGGCTGCGCGCGAGTTTCGTCGCCGCCCTCGTGCTCCTGATTGCGACCACCGCGATGGTCGTCCTGAAACTGCCGTGGCGCCCGCAGCCGCGGCCTCAGGACATGACGGAGGCGGACCGTGCAGCCCTCGGGAGCTGAGTCGGGATCCGCACGTCGCCCGCGGCTCCTCCCGGGGCTCGCCAGCCGGATCCCGGCGGATGCCGCCGCGCACGAGGCTTCCATCCGGGCCGACTACCCGCGCAACCGCACGGTCTTCGCGGGCTGGGAATTCCTCTGGGGCCTGGGCGCGCCGTTCGCGCTCTACACCACGTTCGCCCCCGCCTACCTCGCCACGCTCGGCGCCCCGCAACTGCTGGTGGGGCTGATCCTCGCGAGCACGCCCACCTTCTCGGCCGTCCAGCTCCTCGTGGGCTACTTCGTGCGTCCCGCCGACCGTCTGCGGGCCGTCGTGCTGCCGATCACGGTGAGCATGCTGCCGCTGCTCGCCTACTCCGCCGCCGCCATCGTCTGGGGCGAGGCGTGGTCCACCGGCACGCACGCGCTGCTCTACTCCGTCACGGTGCTGATCTCAATCGCCGTGCCGTGCGCGCTCAACTCTCTCTACTGGGAAATCATCACCGACAACACGCCGGGCCACCGGCGCGGGGAGTTGCTGGGATGGCGGGCCGTCGGCGCCGGGATCTCCGGGCTCGCGGTCAGCGGACTCGCCGCCTGGCTGCTCGCCCGCTGGAGCACGCCGCTCAACTTCCGCGTCAGCTTCACGGTGGGCTGCGTGATCTACTTCCTCTCGTGCCTGGTCCTGCTCCGGACGCGCGACCACGTGCACCCGGTCCACCTGCGCGACGAGCACCGGACCCGTGGGTCGCTCGCAGCGCACGTCGTCGCGCTGGTGCGGGAGCGGTGGTGGGATGCGCACTACCGGAGCTTCATGTTCTTCCACACGCTGCTGGTGGTCGCCGCGACCAACGCGCCGTTCATGGTCGCCGCCGCCCGCTCCGAACTGGGCGCGTCCGCACGGGAACTCGGCCTGTTCGTCCCGCTCTACCTCGTCGCCCTCACCGTCGCCGGGCCGTTGCTGGGAAGGCTCGCCGACCGTCACGGCTTCCGGATCATCGGCGCGATTTGCGGCCTGCTGCTCGCCACCGCCTTCCTGCTCTGCCTCGTCAGCCGGAGTCTCCCGGTCTGGTACGTGGCCTTCACGCTCTACGCCGCCTGTCCGTTCGCCGCCGCCGCGGTGCTCGCCAATTTGAGCGCTGAATTGTGCCCCGGCATCCCCGCCGGCCGTTTGATCGCCGTGGGCAACGTCATGGTCGTCGGGTTCGTCGTCCTCGGTTCCACGCTCTCCGGCGTCGTGATCGACGCCACCGGGAGCTACCCGGCCGTGTTCACCGCGAATCTCGTCCTCTCCCTCGTCGCCGCCGCCGGCTACCTGTTCGTCGTCCGCGAACCGCGCGCCACGGCCGGGCGCGCCGCCACCGACCCAGCTGCGCGCGCCTAGTCAGCGCCGCGGTGCGGCTGGCGATCCGGAAAGCAGGGGGACCTGCCCCTCGATCCGGGTCTGACGCTGCCCGAGAACATTCGGCACGCGGGTCGTGGCCCGGCCCGTCTCACGGCCCGCCAGATCGCGAAACACGGTCTTCGTCTCTCCGAGCGCGTTCGGCGGACGGGACACCGCCTCGCCGACGCGGCGCCCCCGGAGGTCGCGCACCTCCGTGCGGGTCTCACCCAAGGCGTTCGGCTGGCGCGTGACCATTTCGCCGACGCGCCGGCCCGAGGCGTCACGGACCTCCGCGCGGATCTCCCCAAGCGCGTTGACGGGGCGGGACACGATTGCGCCCACTTCCCGGCCGGCCGTGTCGCGAACCACCGTTTTCCGCTGGCCGAGCACGTTGGGACGGGACTCCGTCGCCGTCCAGCCCGAGCCCGCCCACGCTACGCCGCCCCCGAGAAGGAACAGGCCCGAAACAAGAAACGGTTTCCACTCCATGCCGCGAGGGTTGGCCGGGAAACGCGCCCGGTCAATCCCTCCGCGACGGCTCCGGCGCCGGAAGTGGGGCTCCGGGCCGGGAAGGTCGGCCGGGAAACGGGGGCGGTCCGAAGCGGCCGCCTACTGACAGGCCTCGCACTCGCCGCCGTTGCGCATCGCTTCGATGCTGCACGCGAGCTTCTGCTCGGCGGTAAAGGTGCGTTTGGCGCCGGAGGAGTCGGCAGCGGCGGGAGCGGGCACCGTCGGGGCCGCAGACACCGCGGCCACCGACGCAGCGGCGGGTTCGGCCGAGGCGGACGTGCCGGCACCGATGCGGACCTCCTTCTTCGCCGCGACCGTGGCCTTCTCGATGTTCGAGGCACCGAGGGTGCGGAGATAATACGTCGTTTTGAGACCGGCATGCCACGCGTGGCGGTACATGTGGCTCAGGCTCTTCAGGTCCGGGGTCCGCAGCCACAGATTCACGCTCTGCGCCTGATCAATCCACTTCTGGCGGCGCGCCGCCGCGTCGACGACCCACTTCGGATCGATGTCGAACGCGGTCAGGTACTTCGCCTTGAGGTCCGCCGGGACCGCCTCGATGTCCTTCAACTCGCCGTCGAAGTACTTCAGGTTGTCGATCATCTCTTGGTTCCAGAGCCCGCGCGACTTGAGGTCCTTCACGAGGAACGGATTCAGGACGATGAACTCTCCGGAGAGGTTCGATTTGACGAACAGGTTCTTGTACGTCGGCTCGATGCACGGCGACGTCGCGGTGATGTTCGAGATCGTGGCCGTCGGGGCGATCGCGAGCACGTTGCTGTTGCGCATGCCCTGGGCCGCGATCTTGGTGCGGAGCGGGGTCCAGTCGAGACGGCCGCCACGCGGGACCTCGACGGCGACGCCGCGTTCCTGCTCGAGCAGATCAATGGTGTCCTGCGGCAGCAGGCCCCGGTCCCACTTCGAGCCCTTGTAGGACGAGTACGTGCCGCGCTCCGCGGCGAGATCGGACGACGCTTCGTAGGCGTAGTAGGCGATCGCCTCCATCGCCTCGTCGTTGAACGCGACGGCTTCGTCAGACGCGAAGGCGTGTCCGCGCAGGTACAGCGCATGGGCGAGGCCCATGACGCCGAGGCCGATCGGCCGGTGGCGGCGATTCGACGTCTCGGCGGCCTTGGTCGGGTAGAAGTTGATGTCGATGACGTTGTCGAGCGCGCGCACCGCGAGGCGGATCGTCTCGCGCAGCTTCGCATGGTCGAGCGAGCCGTCCGGCAGCAGGTGGGTCTCGAGGATGACCGAGCCCAGATTGCACACGGCGGTCTCGTCGTTCGAGGTGTTCAGCGTGATCTCGGTGCAGAGATTCGATGAATGGATCACGCCCACATGGTCCTGCGGCGAGCGGATGTTGCACGCGTCCTTGAACGTGATCCAAGGATGGCCGGTCTCGAACAGCATCGAGAGCATCCGCTTCCACAGCTCCAGCGCCTCGATCTTCTGACCGAAGATCTTTCCTTCCTCGGCGAGCTTCTCGTAGCGGAGATAGGCCTCCTCAAAGCGGCGGCCGTAGAGGTCGTGGAGATCCTTGACCTCGTTTGAGCGGAAGAGCGTCCAGGAGCCGCGGGCCTCCATGCGCTTCATGAACAGGTCGGGAATCCAGTTCGCCGTGTTCATGTCGTGCGTGCGCCGGCGGTCATCGCCGGTGTTCTTGCGCAGCTCGAGGAACTCAAAGATGTCGTTGTGCCACGTCTCGAGGTACGCGCAGCCGGAACCCTTGCGCTTGCCGCCCTGGTTGACGGCGACGAGTTGGTCGTTGTGCAGCTTGAGGAAGGGAATCACGCCCTGCGATTCGCCATTGGTGCCACCGATGTAGGCGCCGGTGCCGCGCACCGCGGTCCAGGAACCGCCAAGGCCGCCGGCCCACTTCGAAAGTTGGGCGTTTTCCGCGATGCCGCGGTACATGATGCCCTCGAGCGAGTCGTCGACGTAGTAGAGGTAGCAGGAGGAAAGCTGGGAATGCAGCGTGCCCGAGTTGAAGAGCGTCGGGGTCGAGCTGCAGAAGCGGCGGTTCTTGTAGAGATCGTACAGGCCGCTGATCCGCTCCTCGCGGGCGCCGGGCGTCTCGTCCATGAAGAGCCCCATCGCCACCCGCATCCAGAAGAACTGCGGCGTCTCGATGCGGCGCGAGGGCTTGCGGGTCTTGTCGATGATCAGGTACCGGTCGTAGAGGGTCTGGATGCCGAGGAAGTCGAACTCAAGGTCGGCCGACGGATCGAGCGCCGCCGCGAGCGTGTCGAGGTCGAGCTCAAGGAGGCGCGCGTTGAGGCGCTTGATCGCGACGCCGTGTTCGAGGTACTTGCGGAACGCCCGCTGGTGCGCCGCGCGGAGGGCGCCGATGCCGTCGCGCACGATGTCCCAACCCAGCACTTCCTCGTAGATGTACGTCAGCTGGATGCGGCCCGCAAACTTCGCGAAGTCGGCGTCGCGCTCGATCAGCGTCTTGGAATTGAGGATGATCGTCGCGTCGAGGTCGCGCTGCGAGATCTGATCGAAGACGGAGCGCCGCAGCTCAGCCTCGATCTGCTCGTTCGTCAGGCAGAGATCAAGTCCGATGCGGGCGAACTCGATCCGCTTGCGCAGGTCGATCGCGTCCCAGAAGTACGTCTCCCGGTTGGCGCGCTTCACCACCACCATCGTTTCCTGACCCGGCGCCGCTGGCGCGGCCGTCGCCCCGGCCTCGGCCGCACCCGCCGGCACGAGCCCCGCATCGCGGGTCACCGCACGCTCGGCCCGGTACAGGATGTAGGCCTCCGCCACCTTGTAGTGGCCGGCCTTCATCAACTCCTCCTGGACCATGTCCTGGATTTCCTCGATGTGGACGAAGGTCTGCTTGGACGCATGCACACGCGCCGCGACCGCCTGCGTGATCGCGACCGCCGGAGCGGAATCGCGGCGCAGCGACAGGAACGACTTGCGGACCGCGATCTCGATCTTCTGCTCGACGAACGGCACCACCTGATGGTTGCGCCGGATGACGCGGATGTGGCTCGTCGCCGACGACGGACGCTCCACGGCCAGCTTGTGGCTGCGGTTGAGGAGAAGGCTCTTCGCGACGTCGTAGGCGTTGTTGTCGACCAGCGTCTTCTCGATCAGCTCGTACAGTCCGTTCAGCGACAGACGCAGCGGCGACTGCCGGCGGGCCTGATCCGAGAGCGTCGCCACGAGCTCGCGCACGATGTTCACCACCCACGCCCGGTGCTCGGTCGTGAAGATGTCGCGCTCACCCTTCGCCAGCAGGACATTCGTCAACGCCTTGCCGAGGGTGTCAGCGACCTCGCTGACGTCGAAACGCTCCTCGCCATGCGGACAAAGCAGCGTGATCGCCGGCACCGTCAGCGACTCGCCCGCCATGAGGTCGCGCCACGCAAAGTGCGGCTTCTTCTCGACGGGCGTGTGAACGGTGCGCTTGAGCGCGAGGTCGTGCGAAAGGGAGGGATTCATCCGGGAAGGGTCGAAACGGGCGGTAAAGGTGGAACGGGAAAAGGGACGGAGCGGCGACGAGGCAGAAGCATCGGCCAGAGGGTTTCCTGCAGGGGTTTCAGGAAGCTCAGCCGAAGAGGCGGGTCAGAGGCGACGGGGGTACTAAGCGAGGCAAAAGCCGGGGAACAACCCCGGCGGGTGAAGGAGCACGAATGGAAAGGGCGGGAGGAGGAAAAACGCGGCTTCAGGGAACCATTCGTCGTTCTTTCGGAGAAGGCTCCAAACTCAGCCGCGCCACGAATCGGGCGTCAAGCCGAAGGCTGACAGAATCTTAAAAATTCACCATCGGTTGCGCTCGCTTTACCAACTTGCCACAACGGGTTGTGGTTCAACCCGTCATCCGGAGTCGGCAAATCCTGCCGTTTTCAGGCGGCCAATCGAGCATTTCGCCAGCCAATGGCGATCAGAGTTCGTCGTCGTGGGCGACCTCCAGGGCCGATGCCTTCTGGTACTCGGTGACCCGGCCTTCGAAGAAGTTCTGCTCTTTCTTGATGTCCATCATCTCGGCCAGCCAGGGCAGCGGGTTCTTGACCCCGGGGCTGAGCGGCGCGAGGCCGACGCCCTCGAGGCGGCGGTCCGCGATGTAATCAATGTAGAGCAGGAATTCGTCCACCGCGAGGCCGACCGCGTTCACGGGCAGGCAGTCGCGGATGAACTCCTTCTCCAACTGCACCGCCTCCGCCATCGTGGCGCGCAGCTCCTCCTTGAACTCCGCCGTCCAGACCTCCCGGTTCTCCTCCACGAGGTCCATGAAGAGGTTGCGGAACACTTCGATGTGGTTGCTCTCGTCTCGCAGGGTGTAGCGGAACATCTGCCCGATGCCCGGGAACTTGTTCTGCCGGTACAGCGACAGCACCATGCCGAAGAGGCCGTAGAACTGCGTGCCTTCCATGCACTGCCCGAAGACGAAGATGTTCTTGGCCAGCAGGCGCTTGTTCTCGGGCTGCGTGAGGTCCAGATCGCGGCGCAGGTCGCGCGAGATGCGCGTCACGAATTCATTCTTCCGCACGATCGTCTGCACGTCCTCAAACATCGCCTCGCACTCGTGCGGGTTGATCCCGAGCGAGGAGATCATGTAGAGCAGCGAGTCGGCATGGATGTTCTCCTCATGCGCATGCCGACCCAGCACGAGCTTCAGCTCCGGCGCCGTCACCAGTTCACGCACGACGTGCTGGATGTTGTCCCCGACAATGCCCTCGGCCGCGGAAAAATATCCAATGCCCATCCGGATGATCCAGCGTTCCACATCCGAGACGTGCTTCTGATCCCGCCACTGCTCGATGTCCTTGCCCATCGGGATGTCCTCCGGCTCCCAATGATTCGCCTTCATCTTCCGGTAGAGGTCGTACGCCCACTGGTACTTCAGCGGCAACAGGTTGAAGGTCATGGTCTCGCGACCGTTGATGACGCGCTTCGCCGCGAAGGCCTCCTCGGCCTTCGCCTGATCGAGGAGGAAGGTCTTCGATCCGACTGAGAATGACTTTTGCATCGTGGGAACCGGGGGAGAGGATGGAGAGCGAGGAAGGGAAACGGGGCAGAACGGGGATGGGTCTGAAACGAGCCCCGCGAAGAGTCATTTCAGCGACCGGAACGGGTCCGGCCATGAAAAGATGTTGGAAGTTATCCACACCTTGCCAACCACAACCCCTAGTGGGACTCAAAAAACAAGGCCACAACGGGTAGTGAGGCAAGCCGCGGCGGTCAAACGGTTTTCCCACTTTCCGCCGCCATCCTTCCTTCCTGCCCCGCCGATCGTGTTCCCGGGCGGCAACTCCACGGTCATTACGGAGCGCCCCCCTCGCCGCCGCGCGCTTGCCTCGGCTCCACGGCCCCCCAACCATCCCCCCGCGCATGATCCACTCGTTCGTCTTCAGCGACGGCAAGCTCGTCGGCCGCGACCTCGAGCTCGAGGCCCTGCGCCTCGTCCGGGCTGACAAGGGGCTGACGCTGTGGGTCGACCTCGAAAACCCCACCGCCGACGAGGTGAAGCAAATCCTTGAGGGCGTCTTCCAGTTCCACCCCCTCGCCATCGAGGACTGCCGGACGCCCAACTCGTTGCCGAAGTCCGAGGACTACGACGACTACCTCTTCCTCGTCACCCACGCCGTCGACTTCACGCGCACCGAGAAGTTCAACACGACCGAGTTGGACCTGTTCCTTGGCAAGGACTTCCTCGTCACCTACCACATCGCCCCGCTCAAATCCATCGCCGCCACCAAGGAGCGCTGCATCAAGTCCACCGGGGTCTTCGCCCGCGGTCCCGACCGGCTGGCGCACTTGCTGATGGACGCGGTGGTCGACTTGTTCATCCCGGTGACCGACGAGTTGCGGGGCGAATTGGAGGAACTCGAGGAGCAAGTGCTCTCCCCGCGCAACATCAAGCTGACCAATCAGCTCATCGAGGTGCGGGGCGAGATTTCTCACTTGCGCGAGATCATCCGCCCGCAGCGCGAGATGATCTCCCGGCTCGCGCGCGGGGAGTCCAAGATGATCCGCGCCGTCATGCTGCCGTACTTCCGCGATCTGCGCGACAATCTGATCCGGATCGACGAGACCGCGGCATCCTTCGCCGATCGGCTGCTCATCTCGTTCGAGTTGTTCCTCAATAAATCCGGCTTCCAGGCCAACGAAGGCATCAAGGTCCTCACCGCTCTCACCGCCATCAGCCTGCCCGCCAGCATCATCTCGTCGTGGTACGGGATGAACTTCACCAGCATCCCCGAGCTGCGCTCACCTTACGCCTACCCGATCGTCGCCGCCGTCACCGCGTGCCTCACGTTCGTGATGTGGCGGTGGTGCAAGCGGCGGCGCTGGATCTGAACCCGCTCCCGCGCTTCCCGTCGCTCCGGCCCGCCCTCCGGCCATGATCACCACCCTCGTCTACCGCGACACGCGCCTCGCCGCACAGAATCCGTCGCCCGAGACGCTGGCCACCCTGCGCCACGAGCCCGGGATCATGCTCTGGGTCGATCTCTGCGCACCCACCGAGGAGGAAATCAAGCTCGTGCTCGAGACGACATTCGCCTTCCACCCGCTGGCCATCGAGGACTGCGTCACCGATTCACCTTTCCCGAAACTCGAGGACTACGAGGACTACCTGTACCTCGTGATGCACGCCGTCGAGGACGTGCAGGTGCCGCAGTTCAACACGACCGAGATCGATCTGTTCCTCGGACGGAACTTCCTCGTCAGCTTCCACCGCAAGCCGCTCCGACCGATCCAAGCCGCCATCGACCGCTGCCTGCGCAACCCGTCCACCCCGGTCCGCGGCCCCGACCGTTTCGCCCACACGCTGCTCGACCTGATGGTCGAGGCCTACCAACCGGTCCTCAACGAACTGCGCCGTGAGTTGGAGGCCATCGAGGAGGGCGTGCTGCGCGACATGCCAGCCTCCAAGCTGTTTCCGCGGGTGGCCAGCCTGCGCAAGCGCTTCTCCGCCCTCCGCCAGATCGTGCGCCCGCAACGCGAAATCGCCAGCGTCCTCTCCAGCGGCGCGAATCGGCTCATCCGTCCCGTCATCGTGCCTTACTTGCGCGACCTGACCGAGGACCTGAGTCGCATCGAGGCGCAGGCCAGCGCGTGGGCCGACCAGTTGATCCTGTCGTTCCGGGTCTACCTCAACAAATCCAATCACGAGGCCAACACCGGCATCCGGGTCATCACGGCCATCACCGCCCTCACCATCCCGGTCACGCTGGTCAGCAGTTGGTGGGGCATGAACTTCGAGCGGATGCCCGAACTCGCCTCCCGCTTCGGCTACGTCGCGGCGTGGGCGCTCACGCTCACCGGCACCGTCGCGATCCTGTTCTACCTGCGGCGGCGAAACTGGATTTAGCCGCCGTTCACGGCGATCCGGGCAGGCGCGGGAGCACCAGGGGGCCGCCGCCGCGGGGATGCGGAAGGACTTCGAGGTGCGGCCCGAACACGGGCACGAGGTGCTCGGCCGAGAGGATCGCGCCGGGCTCACCCACCGCCCGCAATCGTCCGTCCGCGAGCAGCGCCACGCGGTCCGCCACCGCCGCGACCAGCGCAAGGTCGTGCAGCGTCAACACCACCGCCACGCCGTCCTCCACCGCGAGGCTCCGCACGATGCCCAGCAGTTCCGCCTGGTAATGCAGGTCAAGATAGCTCGCCGGTTCGTCCAGCAGGAGCACCCGTGGTTCCTGCGCCAGGGCGCGGGCGAGCAGCACGCGGCGGAGTTCACCGCCGGAAAGACCGGGCAGGAGGCGCTCCGCCAGCGTCGCCACTCCAAGGCGCCGCATCGACCGCCCCACCACGTCCTCGTCCTCCGCCGTCAGCGGCCGGAACCATCCGCGGTGCGGCGCCCGCCCCAGCGCCACCGCCTCCGCCACCGTCAGCGGCCACGCCGCTTCCTCCGCGCGCTGCGGCGAGAGCGCAAGGACGCACGCCCGCTCCCGTCGCCCGAGTCCATCGAGCGAACGGCCGTCCCACGCCATCTCCCCCGCCTGCGGAGGCAGCAGGCCCGCCAGGGTGTGCAGGAGCGTCGTCTTGCCCGAGCCGTTGGGGCCAATCAGCGCCAGCACTTCACCGGCCCGCAGGTCGAGCGAAACATCCGTCAGGACGCGTCGGTCCGCGTACCCACACGCCAGCCCGCGCACGCTGAGGGCGGCGTTCATGCGATGCGTCCTCCCCGCCGCCGCAGCAGCACCAGAAAGAAGGGGCCGCCAATCAGCGCCGTGACGATGCCCACCGGGATCTCCACCGGCGCCAGCACGGTCCGGGCACCCACATCCGCCCAGACGAGCAGGATTGCCCCAAGGAGTCCGCTCGCCGGCAGGAGGCGCCGGTGCCCCGCCCCAAAGAGCCGCCGCGCCGCATGCGGGGCAATCAGTCCGACGAAGCCAATGATGCCGCTCACCGCCACCGCCACCGCCACCGCCAGCGTCGCCGCCGCAATCACCGCGAGCCGCGCCGGGCGCACCGCCAGCCCAAGGCTCCGCGCCACCGCATCCCCACCCGCCAGCGCATCCAGCGGACGCGACGCGAACCAAAGCGCCAACGCACTCACCGCGAGGTAGGGCCAGCCGACCGCCACCTGCACCCAGGTGCGACCCGAAAAGCTGCCAAGCAGCCAGTTGAAGACCTGAAACCAGGGCTGATCCCGCCAGACGAGGAGGAACGACACCGCCGCCGAGAGCATCGCCCCGAGCGCCGTGCCCGCAAGGAGCAGCGAGGTCACCGAGCCCGACTCCGCCCCCGCGCTTTCTGCCAGGAGCAGCGTGATCAACACCGCCCCCAGCGCCCCGAGGAATGCCGCCAGCGGCAGGGGTCCGAACCCGGCCAGCCCCACCGACCATCCGAGGGTCATCGCCAGCGTCGCGCCCAACGCGGCTCCGCTCGAGGCACCGATCACGTAGGGATCCGCCAGCGCATTCCGGAAGAGCGCTTGAAACGAGGCCCCCGCCATCGCCAGCGCCGCCCCCACCAGCACCGCCAGCAGGGTGCGGGGAAAGCGCAGCTCCCAGACGATCACCCGCACGAGGGCATCGCTCTCCGCATCCCCGACGAGCGCCCGCCAGACGTCCAAGGGACCCAGCCAGCGCGAGCCAACGCTCAGGCTCGCCCACACGCTCACGCCGAGGATGCCGGTCAGGATCAGCAAGCCGCGCCACGGTGGCCGCGCCCCGCGGCGAACCCGCTCGCGATCCGTCTGCTGCGGCGGCGTCATCGTCCGTCCTCCGCCGACCGCCGGCTCGCTTCGGCGCCGTGCAGCAGCGCCTCCACCTGTTCCAACGCATCCACCAGCCGCGGCCCCGGCCGCGACACGGGATCCGCCGGCAGCGCGATCACCCGACCGCTCCGCACCGCCGCCAGCCCCGCCCACCCCGGCCGCGCCCGGAGGCCCGCCGCCGTCAGCGCCCCGGCGCCCGTCGACGCCATGTCCGCGCCAAGGATCACCTCCGGATCCCGCGCCACCACCGCCTCGGCTCCAATTTGTGGATACTCCTCGCGCAGGTCCGCAAAGAGGTTCCGCCCTCCCGCCAGTTCAATCAGCTGACCGAGCATGCTGGCGCGTCCCGCCGTCATCAGGGGAGCGTCAAAGACCTCCCAGTAAACACGCGGGCGGCGCTCCGCCGGAATCGCCGCCGTGCGCGCGGCCACCGCCGCCACGCGGCGTTCAAGGCCCTGCACCACGCGCTCCGCCGGTTCCGATTCGCCCGTGAGCGTCCCCAGCCGCCGCATCAGCGCGAACAGGTCCGCGAAGCTCCGGACCTTCACCGCGAGGGCCGGAACACCGAGCCCGCCCAGCGTCTCCACCACGAGGCGGTGCGCCTCATCCCCGGCCACCACCAGATCGGGCCGCAGCGCGACGATCGCCTCAAGGTTCACCGTCGTCGCCGCAAACCCTCCGACCTTCGGCAGCGCGCGGGCCGCCTCCGGCGCGTTGCACCACGCCGTCACGCCAACGACCCGCCCGCCCGCACCGATCGCAAACAGGATCTCCGTGTTGCCGGGCGTCAGCGACACGATGCGCGCCGGCCGCGAGGCGACCTCCACCCGGCGGCCCAGCGCATCCTCCACCCGCCGCGGCCAGCCCTCGAGTCCGCCCTCCGCCGCCACCGTCGCGCGCTCCGCCGCCGGGGACGCCGCCATCACCTCCGCCCCGAGTCCGAGCGCACCCGCTAGGCCCGCCGCCCAAACCCGCACCGCCCACCGGGCCGTCCGGCCACGCGGCACCGCGGCGCGCGGCGCCACGCCGGCACCCCGCGCGCCGATGCGGCGGGAGGGCGGCGGATCAGCGGGCGGGACGAGGGAGTGCACCGCCCGCCACGCTGCCGCGGGCCGCCGGCGTTGTCGCCAGAAAAGTCGCTCACCGCCGCCGTTGCTTCCCCCCGTGTTTCTGATTCGCTCCCCTCCCCGCCATGCCGCGCGCCCTCGTCTTCGACTTAGATGGTCTGATCCTCGACACGGAAACGCCGTTGATCGACGCCTTCGCCGATGTCCACGCGGCGCACGGACTGCCGTTCGAGCGCGATCTCTTCATCCGCAGCGTCGGCCACGCCAACTACGCCTTCGATCCGTGGCGCGCCTTCGGCGCCGACGCCGATCGCGTCGAACTGGAACATCAGCTCACCCACCACCGTCGACGGCGCACGCTGGCCCAGCCGATCCTGCCGGGGGTGCTCGACTTGATGGACGCCGCCGCCGCCGCGGGCTGGCCGATCGCTCTCGCCTCCAATTCCGATCACGAGCACTGCGAGAAGCATCTGGGCCGTCTCGGCCTGCTGCCGCGGTTCAAGGCCCTCGCCTGCCGCGATGACGTGAAGGCGCCCAAGCCGGAGCCCGATCTCTACCGCCTCGCCCTCCGCCACCTCGGGCTGCGCGCCCACGAGGCGGTCGCGCTGGAGGATTCCCACACCGGCTCCCTCGCCGCCAAGCGCGCCGGGCTGTGGTGCGTCGTCGCGCCCAACCCGTCCACCGCCCACCACGTGTTCGATCACGTCGACTGGCGCGTCCGCTCGCTCGCCGAGGTCTCCGTGGACACGCTGCTCCGCCGCTTCGCACCGCACGCCGCCATCCAGGCAGCCGCACCGCAAGGCCCGACGCCGGGCTGACCACGGTTGCCTTGGCCGACCCGGTTCAGAACAATTCCCGCTGCAGGAGGTCGTCGCGGCGTTCCGGATCCATCGCGCTGAGCGCGAGGAGTTGGGGCAGCGAGAGGACCGCCACCGCGGGATCACGGCCGAGCACGGCGAGGAGCAGCGCGCCGGCCAGCGCATCGTAAAGCGCAGCATGGTAGCGCCGTCGCGCGGGTGGACAGTGCCGCGCCGCCAGCGCGTCCAGTTCCTCCTGCGCCCCGGCCGCAGCCACGAGCGCGTCCAGGCGTCCGGTCCCCACCGTCGGGTAAAGCTGGCGGTAGAGGGCTGCCGTGTCGATCCACGGTCCCCACTCAATCACCGTCTCGCCGGGCCGCGCGAAGTCGGGCGAGGTCCGTGGGTACGGCCACGCCGCCTTGAGCAACGCGTTCTCCACTCCGGCGTAGTGCGCCGCGAAGGGTCCGCGCTCCCGCAAATCTGCGAACCGGTCCCACTCATCCGCGAAGGGCGGAGCCGCCGCCACGTCCGGTTCCCGCAAGCCGTGCACCGCGGCATCCGCCTCGGTCACGCGTCCCGTCGCCCCGCAGATCCGAGTCTGCGTCTCGACGATGATCCCGCCGCGCAACACCGCCACGCCGTACTCCAGCACGCCGGAAGCGCGGCTGCCCTCGAAGTCGAGGAAGTGAATGGGATGTTCGGTCCACGACATCAGGGTCCGGGGGACGCCGAAAATGAGAGTCGATTCCCGGCGAAAGCAATGCCTTCCTCGACGCATGATCCCGGAGGCCTACCGACGTCTGGCGCTCGACCTGGCGGAGTCCAGCGGCGACTTCATCCGCCCGTTCTTCGGCGCGAGCGATCTCGCGGTCGAGCTCAAGTCCGACCAGTCCCCGGTCACCGCCGCCGACCGCGGCGCCGAGGAACGGATGCGTGCGCAGATCCAGAAGGCCTTCCCGTCCCACGGCATCATCGGCGAGGAATTCGGCAGCGAGCGTCCGGACGCCGAGTGGGTCTGGGTCCTCGATCCGATCGACGGCACGAAGTCGTTCACCACCGCGTGCCCGCTCTTCGGGACGCTCATCGCTCTGCTCCACCAGGGCCAACCGGTCCTCGGCGTGATCCACCAGCCGATCCTGCGCCAACTGATGATCGGCGACGGCCAGCGCACCGAACTCAACGGCCGCGCGGTGCAGATGCGTCCGTGCGCTCGCCTCGACGAGGCCACGCTGCTGACCAGCGATCCGCTCAATCCGGCGCGGTACCAGGACGGCGCGGCCTTCGCCGCCTTGCAGCAGCGCGTGCGGCTCAGCCGCACGTGGGGCGATTGCTACGGCTACCTGCTCGTCGCTTCGGGCTGGGCCGACGTGATGCTCGATCCAATCATGAATCCGTGGGACATCGCCGCGTTGGTCCCGGTGATCCGCGGCGCCGGCGGCGTGATCTCGGACTGGCAGGGCGGCCCCGCCTACCCAGCCGCGTCCACGATCGCCGCCGGCCCCGAACTGCACGCCGCCATCGTCGTGGCACTCAACCCCCGCCCCGCCTCCTAGGCGCGCGACGGTCTCACAAGTCCCGGTCGGTGAGCGTTCGGCAGCCTTCGGCCTTGGCGACACGCCTAGGCGCGGGGCTTGCGTCGAGCCTTCGCTTTCCGTCGCGGGGGCTTGCTGACCGCCGGCGACCACTCGGCGGTCACGACCGACGTGAACCCACCGCGGGCCTTCCAGTGCGAGATGACGGTGAGTTGCCGCGGCTCCAGCGCACGCCCGAGGTCGTCGCAGATCCGGTTCGTCACTGCCTCGAAGAAGATGCCCTCGTTGCGGAAGGCGTGGAAGTAGAGCTTGAGCGACTTCAACTCAACGCAGCGCGCGTCGGCGACGTACCGCAGCGTGATCGTGGCGAAGTCGGGATGCCCCGTCATCGGGCACACCGAGGTGAACTCGTGGTGCGTGTGTTCGATGACGAATTCCCGCGCCGGGGCGGGATTGGGGAAGAACTCGAGGATCTTCGGATCAGGCATGGTGAAGGAAACGTGGCGCAAGGGCGGGCGGACGGGAAGCGCGAAGGTGCATCCCGAAGGCGCCGCTCTCCCCGACACATCGGCGACCCGGCGGGAGGCGGCGCCCTCGTCCGCGCCCGTTTTCGCGATCGTGTCCGTTTCCGCGCCGGGGCCGGGGCAGCGTCCGGCCCCGGTGCCGCGTCGCCGCCTCCGGACGTCAGGTCGCCGTCTCGGTGAAGCGCGACTCGCGGATCACCGTGACCTTGATCGTGCTGGGGTACTGGAGTTCGTCCTCGATGCGGTTGCGCAGCGTCTTGGCGAGTTCCCGCGCTCGCTCGTCGGACACGACCTGTGGGGCCACGACGACGCGGATCTCGCGGCCGGCCTGGATTGCGAACGCCTGCTGCACGCCGTCGAGCGACAGCGCGAGCCGCTCGAGCCGCTCCAGTCGTTGAAGGTAATTGGTCATCGACTCGGCCCGCGCGCCCGGGCGGGCCGCGGACACGGTGTCGGCGAGGATCACGAGCCCGGCGTAGACGGACTCGGGCGGCACCTCCTCGTGGTGGGCGGCGACGGCGTTGACCACGATCGCGTTCTCGCCGTGCCGCTTGATGAATTCCGCCCCGATGTGCGCGTGGCTGCCCTCGTACTCGCCGTCCACCGCCTTGCCGACGTCATGCAGGAGCCCGGCGCGCTTGGCGACGTTCGGGTCGAGGCCCACCTCGCTGGCGATGATCGAGCAGAGGAAGCCGACCTCGACGGAGTGATCGAGGACGTTCTGGGTGTAGCTGAACCGGAACTTGAGCCGACCAAGCAGCTTCACCACCTCGGGGTGCAGCCCGTTGATCCCGAGCCGCTGCACCGCCTCGTCGCCGGAACGCTGGGCCTGCAGCCCGACGTCCTCCTGGGCGCGCTTCACGAATTCCTCGATGCTGGCCGGGTGGATGCGGCCGTCCAGGACGAGACCCTCCAGCGCGATCCGGGCGATCTCGCGGCGCACCGGGTCGAACGACGAAATCAACACCATCTGCGGCGATTCATCGATCAGCAGCGTGACCCCGGTGGCGGCCTCGAACACCTTGATGTTGCGGCCCTCGCGACCGATGATCCGGCCCTTCATGTCCTCGCTGGGCAGCTGGACGATCGTGGCCGTGAGATCGTTGTTGGGCCGGGACGCCAGCCGCTGCATTGCGGCGATGAGGATCCGCTTCGCCTCGCTCGCGACCTCCTGATCGGAACGCTCCAGCACCTCGCGGCGGAGCGCCCGCAGCTCATCCTCGCATTCGGAAAGCACCTCGGCGCGCAGCTGGCGCCGGATGTCCTCGCCGTCCATGCAGGCCAGACCCTCCAGCCGCCGCCGGAGCGACTTCGACAGCGTGCGCATGGCGTCGCGGGCCTGGCGGACGGCGGCGGTCTCGCGGGACAGCCGCTCCTCGCGCTGCTCCATCTGGCGGTCGAGGATGACCAGCGACTCCTCGTGGGAGCGCAGTTCACGGAGCTTGAGGTCGACCTCGATCTCGCGCCGGTCGAATTCGCGGTTGGACTCGGCGCGACGCAGCTGAATTTCGGCTTCCGCGCGCTGCTTGGCCTCCTCGGCGGCGACGGCGGCCTCGCGGCGGGCAACGTCGAGCAACTGGTCCGCCTTCGACGCCGCGATCCTTCGGGCGCTGCGGGTGAGCACCCACGAGACCCCGAGACCCACCACCAGTCCCACGGCGGCGGCCACCCCGAAGTGCACGGGCCAACCCTCGTCTTGGACCGCCAGCAGGACTGCGAACTCGGAGGCTCGGGCACTCACGGAACGCACAACCCTGTGCGGCAGGTGGAAAATCACAAGAATTTACCCCGGAGCCACGCTTGGCGGCGGCGCCGGCTTCCTCCGCCCGGACGCCACACCGGTCCCGCGACGCGCGATCGCCCGCGGGCGACCCGGCCGGCGACCCGGTCGGCGACCCGGTCGGCGGGTTGGGGATTGCCGGAACGGACCCGGTGGGTTTGCCTCTTCGCCAGTCGTGATCACCTCCACCCCGCTTGCCCTGACGCGCCTGTTCCGGACCACGACGCGCGGTCGCTGGGACTGGCTTTCGCCGCTCGCGATGCTGCTGCTCAGCGCCATCGGGGTGGCCTTCATCTACAGCGCGCAGTTCTCGACCCCGCAGAACAACTGGGTCTCGCAACTGGTCTGGCTCGCGGCCGGGGCCGGATTGTACATCGCCGTGTCACTCATCGACTACCGCTTCTGGCTGAACGTGGCCCACCTCTTCTATTTTGGGTGCCTCGTGCCGCTGCTGCTGGTGCTGATCCCCGGGATCGGATCGGAGCGATTCGGGGCGCAGCGCTGGCTGGACTTTGGGTTCTTCGCCGTCCAGCCCTCCGAAATCGCCAAGGTCGGCGTCCTGCTCTTCGGGGCCAGCATCCTCGTCCGCTCGCCGATCGGTTCCGTGCAGCAGTCCCTGGGAGTTCTCGGCAAATTGGCCCTTGCGGTGGGTTTGCCGGTATTGCTTATAATGCTACAACCCGACTTGAAGTCGGTGATCGTGTTGCCGCCGATGGCGTTCTCCATGCTCTACGTCTCGAAGCTCTCCACCCGCTTTTTCGCGGGTGCCTTGGGAGCCTTCCTGCTGCTCGTGGGCCTGGTGGCGTGGGACAGCCACGCGTACGTGCGGTACATGCAGGAAAACAAGCTGGATTTCCATCGCGAAAAAGGGGCTTACGAGGATCGTACGTGGTTCCCACTCAAGGACTACCAACGTAACCGCATCCTCACGTTTGCGGCCCCGGAAACCATCGATCCCTCGGGGACGAAGGATGCGTGGAACCTGAACCAGTCGCTCATCTCCGTGGGGAGTGGCGGCCTGTCAGGCAAGGGTTGGACGCGCGGCACGCAGGCCCAGTTGGGGTACCTGCCCCCCGCCGTGGCGCACAACGACTTCATCTTCTCGGTCATTGCCGAGGAATCAGGATTTCTGGGAAGCCTTACGGTTCTCGGCCTGTTTGGGCTAATGATGTTCAATGGACTCCGCATCGCCGGTCTCTCCCGGGACCGCTTCGGCACACTCCTCGCTCTCGGGGTGACCGTGCTGTTCGCGGTGCACGTGTTCGTGAACATCGCCATGACCATCGGACTGGTGCCCATCACGGGCATACCACTTCCCTTCATCAGCTACGGCGGCTCCTTCGTTCTCAGTTGCTGCTTGTTGCAAGGACTGGTCCAAAGCGTCTATCGATTCCGCAAGGACTTCACATGAGTGTGAACGCCTGCATCGATACCGACCGCTTTGCCGGAATTTCCTGCACTGCGACTGCCGAGCGGAGGTGCCCCGTCCGTAACCAGGACAACCACCACCATGAGCGAGTCATCGCACTCCCCCGCACCCAACGCCGGCAACGGCGATCCGAATGATCCCGCCCAGTTCGACGCCGAACTGACGAATCCTCCGCCCGTCACCGAACCCCCGCAGGTCAATTCCGCCGATCTCAAGACCGGCGCCCTCGAACGCTCCAAACAACGCCCGCTGCTCCAAAAGATCCTCAGCGTCTTCCAGAAGCAAAAGACTTCCTACCGCGAGCTGATCATCAATTCCGAGCCCCTCGAGAAGCGCGTGGCGCTGCTCGTCGACGGCCGCCTCGAGAAGTTCGAGATCGAACGCCATTCCGACGACCGCATGGTCGGCGGCATCTACAAGGGCCGGATCAAGAACCTCGATCCGGGCCTCAAGGCCACGTTCGTCGACATCGGGTATTCGAAGAACGCGTTCCTGCACTACTGGGACATGCTCCCGGCCGCCGCCGACTCGTCCGTCGAGGTCGTCCGCGTCAACAAGAAGAAGGACGCCGGTCCCCGGACGGCCGAGCCGACCGTCAAGGACATCCCCAACCTCTACCCGCCCGGCAGCGAAATCGTCATCCAGGTCACCAAGGGCCCCATCGGCACCAAGGGCCCCCGGACCACGACCAACCTGTCGATCCCGGGCCGCTACCTGATCCTCACCCCGTTCTCCGACGGCTGCGGCATTTCCCGCAAGATTGAGGACATCCACGAGCGGAAGCGCCTCAAGCAGCTGATCAACGAACTGACCATTCCCGAGGGCATGGGCGTGATCGTCCGCACCGCCGGCGAAGGCAAGAAGGCCCGGTACTTCGTGCGCGACCTCCACATCCTGCTCAAGAAGTGGGAGGAGATCAGCGCCAAGATGCAGTCGGAGCGTCCCCCGGCCAACCTGTACCAGGAGCCGGACCTCGTTGAACGCACCGTGCGCGACTTCCTCACCGAGGAGGTCGACCGCGTGCTGATCGACAACCGCGACGACTTTGAGCGCACAGCGAACCTGGTTGGCCTGATCTCGAAGCGCTCCAGCTCGAAGATCGCGTTCTACAAGGACAGCATCCCGATCTTTGAGCGCTTCAACATCGAGCGCCAGATCGAGCAGACCTTCCACCGCAAGGTGACGCTGCCGAGTGGCGGTGAAATCATCATCGACGAGACGGAGGCCCTGATCGCGATCGACGTGAACACCGGTTCGCACAAGAACCGCTCCGGCGACGAGAAGAACACGATCTACTCGGTGAACCTCGAGGCCGCGGTGGAGATCGCGCGCCAGATCCGCCTGCGCAACCTCGGCGGCCTGATCATCTGCGACTTCATCGACATGAAGGAGCGCCGCCACCGCAACGGCGTCTACGAGAAGATGGTTGAGTCGATGGCGGAGGATAAGGCGAAGAACCACATCCTCCCGATTTCGCAGCTCGGCATCCTCCAGATGACGCGCCAGCGCCAGCAGGAGTCGCTCTCGAGCAACCTGTACACGGACTGCCCGTACTGCCGCGGCCGCGGCATCGTGAAGAGCGCGACGACCATGTCGGTCGAGCTCCAGCGCCGCCTCGGCTCCGTCGCCCGCCGCATCCAGCTGCGCAACGACGGCAAGGAGTACAGCCTGCGCGTGCTCGTGCACCCCGGCATCCTCGAGCGCCTCCGCAGCGAGGACGCCGACCTGCTCGTGCGCGTGGAGAAGCTCTACGGCGTGAAGCTCGCCTTCCGCGCCGACCCGAACTACCACGTCGAGAACTTCAAGATCGTGAACGCGGCCACCGGCGAGGAGTACCGGTAGGCGGAGGGACCCGATCCCCAAACCGGCCACAGCAGCCGCCTCTGTTCGTCAAAAGAGGGCACCGATCGGTGCCCTCTTTTTCGTGATCGCTACGGCGGAGCGCCTAAGTCGCACAAAGCGTAGTGACGGGGCGATGAAGAAACCCCCACTGGGATCAGCCACGATCGTCGCCGGCCGGCGGGGGGATCCAGTTTCCGATCAGCGGAAGGATGCGAGCGCGGGTCCACTTCTCCAGTAGAGGGCCTTGGCGGCGATACAGGACGCCGAGGTAGATGATCCCCAAGCCGAGGAAGCTGAGCACAAAGGGAAAGGCCAACGAGTCGGCAAAGACCTCGCTGGACAAGTGCACCAGATAGATGAATGCGCCCATGCCGCCAAAAACAACGAAGGTCTGGCGCCGGAGGATGAGCGACACACCGATCAGCCCTAGGTTGATCAGGCAATAGATGAACTTACCGAGTTCACTGTCACTGTTCATGGCGGTAAGCCCACCCCAGAAGGCCATCAACCCGAACAGGTAGCCCCAAAAGGCCAAGTCCGTCTGCTTTCGCCGCAGATCGGCCGCGTAGGTGAGACCCAGCATCACGAGCCCAAAGGCGATCGAAAACCACTTCTTCTGGTCCGAGGTCAAGGGGCTCGAATAGAACAAGAGCCCCGGTAGATCCATGGACGCGAACCAGAGCGCGTAGGCAATGGGGGCCGTCAGAAACGGGAAGCGCCACTTCCGGAGCATGAGCAGGCCGACCAGAATGGTTCCCAGCTCCATCACGACCCAGCTGCCGCTGATGTAAGGATGGAACTTCGTATAGCTGTCGGGGTCGGCCACCGGCCAGAACCCGGTCGCCTTCTGCACTCCAAAAATCGCCAGCGGCGTCATGCAGACAGCAGCCGTCAAGAGCAGTCCGCCCGGAGTACGACGCGCGGGCGTGTTCCAAAAGCGTCGTCCGATCAAACCGAACAGCAAGCCGTAGCACGTCGCGATCACCGCCAGTCCCCATCCGTCGAGAACGTCCCATGCGGTGGTCATGAACCATCCCATCGCTCCGATGATCACGAGCGCCCCCAGATAGTAGGCGACATGCTCCGCATCGAATCGCGGAGTCGGCGCGTCATTCGCACCCGGCTGCAGATTCTGCCACACGCGCTCCGCCTGTTCGGGAGAAACGCCGGCATGAGTGGCGGCGGCCTGCAAGCGGGCGCGCGTGATGGTAACGGATTCGTTGGGTTTCATTGGAGTGATACGCCCGCTGCGGTCATCGCGGAAAAAATCGGGCGACGCAAAGGGATAAGAACGCACAGGAGAGACGGTTGCCCCATCCTCTGACCTTGGCGTCTGACCGGGCTCTCAGGGGGGCGCCAGCGCCTCCCAACAGACCTCACGAGGCCAGCCGTCCGGAAGCGCTTGCCCTCAACGTTATTTAGACTAGTCGTTAGACCAGTCTAAACACCATGCCTGTAACCAAGCAAGTCGGGGCCTACGAGGCCAAGACCACACTCCCTGCGCTGCTCGCGCAGGTGAGCCGCGGGCGCGAGATCGTGATCACCAAGCATGCGCGCCCAATCGCGCGTCTCGTGCCTGTGGAAACACCCGTTTCCCGGGACCGCACGGTCTTTGCCCGGATGCGCGCGCTGCGTGCTCGCCTCTCCCTGGCGAAGGGAGAAACGGCAAAGGAGTTGATCAATGAGGGACGACGCATTTGAGCCATGAAAGCGCTGGTGATCGATGGCTCGGCCACAATCGGTTTCTTGCTCAGGGATGAGCGGGGAGCCGAAGCTCTAAACGCGCTGCAAGCAATCGAAGACGGCACTCCGACGTTCGTCCCAGCCCATTGGAGCGTCGAAGTGGCCAACGGGCTGATCGTCGCGGAACGACGCCGTCGGGCGTCGCAGGCGGACATCACCGAAGCCTTCACGCTGGTGGCGGAGCTCCCCGTGGAGTGTGACGACGAAACGATGGCGCGGGCGTTTCGTGACACCGCCGCGCTCGCACGCCAGTACGGCCTCACCCTTTACGACGCCGCCTACCTTGAGCTGGCGATGCGTCGTGGAGCGTCTCTCGCTTCCACCGATTCTGCGCTTTGCAAGGCCGCGAGGTCGGCGGGGGTGCCGGTGCTCGGATGAGGTTCCTGGGCCAGCGCGCTGTGCCACGTCGCGCTGAACGGGGGGCCGTCCAGCCACTCACAGAGCACGGCCGGTTCCCCAGTGTGCCATTCGTCTCCGTTCCGTCAGCCACCCGTCACTCGCGCCCTCCGTCCAAGGCAGACCAACGCGGGATCGCGCCGCCGCCGCTCGCCCTCACTCGGTGAACCGGAAGGCGTACACGTCCGCGTCCTTGAGCACGAAGCGCAGGCGCACCGGGCGGTCGGCGAGGTGGCTCACATCGGCGGAGCGCCGCCACGTGACCGCACGTTCGAGGGTGTCACCAAACATCGCATCCGACTCCGCCAGCGAAAATCCCGCGATCGGCCGCCCGTCGGGCTCCTGAATTTCCACGCGCACGCGGCCGGCGATCGAGGTGGCGAAGTTCAGCCGGAGATGGGAACCGGAAAACCGGATGGGCTTGGTCACGAGTTCGCCGCCGGAATAGGGCGCCGAGGCGGAGGCAAAGCCGTCGAGGCGAAGCGTGTACCGCCGCAGGACCATGCTGTTGCCGGTCCAGTAATCCTCGCCCGCATAAAGCGAGAGTTCGTTCGGCGCACCGGGCAGGCGGGACCGCGTCTCGATCGCGTGCCAGACCATGTAAAGCTGGCCGTAATTCCAGGAGCCGGGGCGCTCGATGCCAGGCCGCAGGAAGGCCTCCATCCAACGCCGGAAGTTCACGCCATCGCGGCTGCTCATCAGCACGGTGTCCGTCAGCGCCGATCCGTAGCGTTCGCTCGCACTGGCGCGCATTTCGCGGTGCTCAAGCTCCGGCAGCGCCCGCATCGAGGGCGACCACTGGCGGGTCCGCTCCGGTCCGGCCGGGCGGCGGGCGTCATCGAGCACGCCTTCCGGCAACTCAGGCTCCGCGTAACGGGTCGGAAATCCAATCAGGATGTGCGGCGCCCGGTGGTACGGGTGGACTTGGTTGGTATAGAGGTGCTCCTCGGGCACGTCGCCGTAGCGGAGGTTCGCCATGTCTTCCCAGTGAATCAGGTCCTTCGACGTTGCCGTGCGGATCGCCCGCACGCCGAGGTGCACCGCGCCGCCCTCAACCGGTTGGCCGTAGCCGGGCGCGGTCGCCGTCGCCGTAGCCGCCCGGGCCGGGCCCCCTCCGGAGTTCAGCGCGAGGGTCGCTTCCCGTGGATCGCGGGAGAAGTACCGCCAGTAGGCACGGTACTTGCCGATCGTGGGATCCCAGAACGCGAGGTTCTGCGAGTCGAACGCGCCCTCGGTGATCACCACTTCCGGGTGCAGGAGCGACCAGCGGATGCCGTCCGGCGACTTGAGCACGAGCAGGCCGCGCCTCGGCGAACGGGAATGCACGATGGCCTTGTAGCGCGCGTCCGCCGGCGCCGCGGGATTGCCGTCCTTGAACACCGCCGCCGCCCCGGCGTCGAGGTCGATGCCAGGAATCATGCCGTTGAGGATGACGATGTTGTTCTCCTTGGAACCGTCGAAGGCGTGCAGCCCGAGGTTGGGTCGCCGCCAGTGAATGCCGTCGTCGCTCTCCGCGTAGCACAGCGGCACCGCCGCGAGGTACGATTTGTTCCGCTTCTTGTCGTACTCGCTGAAGGGATCGATCTGCACGCCCTTGTAGTACATGCGGTAGAGGTCGCCGTCCTGGAAGATGTTGAAATAGCCGCTCCCGCTGCCCTCCCAGGGGGCGTCGGTCACGAACGTCTCCGGCTCCGGCTTCGGCTCATGGAGCCGCAAGCGGGCGTCGCCGGTGAGACGCTCGATCAGTTGCTCGTCCACGAAGAGCTCCCGCCGCGAGCCGATGTCGGTGACGGCGCTGTCGCCGGCCTGTACGTGGGCCGGGAGGCCCGCCACGAGGCCGAGGCCCGAAAGCCCGAGTGCCATCACACCGCGCCACGCCAAGTGAATCCGCACCGTGCAAAGTTTCATGAGGGGATGCTCCCGGGAGGGAGCGGGGCTGAACCGACGCTCCTCCGCCGTAGGGGTGCGGAAGCCGGCAGTCGACCCTGAAGTGCGCGGCGATGCGCGGCTCGATTGACCGCTCGCCTCGCTGCGGGGCCACGCTGCAGAGCCACGCGCCGGGGCGGGAAACCACTCGGGCCGGTGGGCCCGGCGGTCGTCATGCCTGGTCCGTCACGACGTGAGGCTCACCCGCCGCAGGCCCGCCGCTTTCGCCAGGGTCTCTTGGCGGGCGTCGCAGGTCACGAATTCCTTGAGGCCAAGGGAAAGCGCCGCCGCCACGTGCAACAGATCGAGGGTGCGAACCGCCAGATCCGCCGTGTGCGCGGCGCTCAGGGATTCCGCGATCGCGAAGACATCCGGCCACACAAGGTGGGTTTCGAGCAAGTCCCCGGCACGCGCGTCCTGCTCCATGTCGGCCCAGGCCTGCCGCGCGGCATCGGGTGTCGTATTCCCACGCACCACCGCTAGGCGAACGGCGTTGCGCAACTCGCAGCGCTGCCAGAGCGTGAAGACGAACGCCGGCTTCCTTCGCAAAACGTAGCCCGTGGCCGCCGCGGTGTTCGCATCCCTCAGGTACAGCGAGCAGAGGAAGGAGGTGTCGGCGTAGACCGCCGCGAGGGACGGGGAGGATTGCGCCATGGGCCCGTGGCGGAAACGCGCCTCAGTAACGTTCGCGATCCGCCGCCAGCATGTCCGCAGCCGTCTCCCGCGGCATCGGCTGCGCCTGCAGGCGTTCCAGCCGCGCGCTCAGTCCGGACCACGGCCGATCCCGCTCGGCCTCCGCGAGCGGAGGCGGCGTAAGCAGGGCAACCGTGCGCTTGCGGTAGGTGATCGCCACCGTTTCACCGTTCCGGACGTGACCCAGCACGGTGGAGAGGTCGTGACGCACGGTGCGAATGTTAGCGGTCTTCATTTGTGATACAAAACTGTGTCACATTGAATGAATCCGTCAATCCCTCGACGCGTCGGGGACAACCCGGAACAGGGTCCGGAGGAACCCCGCTCGTGGCGAGGTGGACGGCGTCGGCCGGCTGGTCGGCCCGGCGGTCGCCATGCCCGGCCCGTCACGACGTGAGGCTCACGCATCGCAGGCCCGGCCGGTCGGCCGGTCGGGGCGCGCGGCGGGCCGCGGGCGGGAGCCGCCGGGGCCCGGGGCTCAGGAGGCCGGGCTCAGGAGGCCGGGGCTTCGGAACCGCTCGACCGGGCTTTGCGTTCCCGCTCGAGGTTCCGCTTGTGCCGACCGGATGGGTCGCCCTGGTCTTGGATGCCGCCGGCCGGGTTGAGCTGGTCGAGAATCGCCTGCAACTCGCGCCGGGCCGCCTCCGCGGCGGGGCCGCCGGCTCCGGCCGGGACCAACCGCTCCGCAAAGGGCGCCCGGCTGAGGTCGAAGAGTTCACCCGATTGGTTGAGCTTGAACCCGGCGTTCCGCACCCACCAGTTGCGCGCCAGTTGGTTGAAAACCCACGTGCGATGCGGGACGTCCGAACCGCGCAGGCGCGCCGCGAAGCTCCGGCCGTCGATCACCCGACCGGCCGGCAGGGGAGCGCCCGCGAGCTCGGCAAAGGTCGGCAGGAGGTCGCTGGCGTCCATCAGGGCGTCCGTCACCTGTCCAGCCGGGGTCGTTCCCGGCCAACTGGCGATCAGCGGAACCAGCCCGCCGCCTTCCTGCATCGAACCTTTCTCGCCCAGAAGCCGACGGCCGCCGATCGTCGCCCGGTCTGCCCGCGCCTTCGCGGTGCCATTGTCCCCCATGAACACCACCACGGTCCGCTCCCGCAGTCCGAGGGTCTGCAATTCATCAAGGAGTTGGCCGACCAGTTTGTCCATGTAGGCAACGTTGTCCGCGTACAGGTCCCGCAGGCCCGCCCGGCTATCCGGCGTCCGCAGGATCTCCGAGTGGACGTGCGACAGGGAGTAGTAGACGTAGAAGGGGCGCGCCCGGTTCTTCCGGATGAAGTCGATCACATGACGGTGCATGAGGTCCGGGAGGTATTCGCCGTCAGCGAGCGGAATGGTCTTGCCGTTCACCTCGTAGGATTTCGCTCGTTCCTGGGTATTCCAATAGGCCCCGGAGCCCCGAAACTTGAAGGAATCGTCGAATCCGAAGGCCGCCGGATCCCGGGGAAGCTGACCCCACTTGCCCACCGAAGAGGTCACGTACCCGGCCGCCTTCAGGACCTGCGGGGTCATGATTTCCGCCTGCGGGGTGAAGTCGCCCGTCGCATCCTGGTTGGTCGCGCCCGTGCGAAAGGCATAGCGACCCGTCAGGATCAACGCCCGCGACGGCCCGCAGAGGGGGGCGGTGTAGGCCCGCGTGAACCGGACGCCTTCCCGAGCGAGTCGGTCCAGATTCGGGGTGCGGAAGTGATCCGCGCCATACGCGCTGACCTCACCGACCCCGTAATCGTCGGCGAGGATGAAGATGATGTTGGGAGGGCGGACCGCCTCCGCGGCCGTCGCCTGCCGGACGACACCGCCTCCAACTCCGACGATTCCGAGAAACCAAACCAACGCGCAGCGGAGGGAGATCATGGGTGAAAGCATCCGAGATAGGACGCTGCCCAGCCTCGCGGGTTTCGCAACCGAGCGCCAGCGTCGACCGCGCATCGGCCGAAAATCGGGTCGAAATCGGCCGTTTCCCGCCGATTTCCGCGGTGGCGGGCGGGAAACGGGGCCTTTTCGTGGGAAAACACTCACGGCACCGACGCGCCACCCGACCCGCCGATTGCGCGTCGAAAATCGGGGGTGGAAAACCGCGTCAAATAGCCCCGAATGCGGCGTTTTTTGCCTGTTTTGGGGCTTTTTTAGCGAAAATCGGCCCGAAAATCCGGGATTGCACAATCTTCCGGAATGTTTTTGAACGGTCCTTCGCGCGGGGACACTAACTCCTCCCGCACCTTCAACCCAGGCTCATCTTGGACCTCAAACAGATCAAGCAAGTCATCGACCTGATGAAACGTTCCGACCTTACGGCTTTCGAGCTCGAGGAGGAGGGTTTCAAGATCAAGATCAAGCGCGGCGCCGATTCGGTTCCGCTGGTCCACACGAACCGGCTCGCGAGCACGACCTACGCCGATGCCCCGTTGATCGAGGCCGTGGCCGCCCCCCGGCCGCAGGCCGCGCCGGCCGCCGCCGCTCCGGCGTTGCTGGGCAACCCCGGAGCCGACGAGGCGGGGATTGCTTACATCAAGTCTCCGATGGTCGGGACTTTTTACCGGGCTTCGTCCCCGGAAAGTAAGCCTTTCGCGGATGTTGGGACCAAGGTCTCCGAGACGTCCGTCGTCTGCATCATTGAGGCCATGAAGATCATGAATGAGATCCAGGCCGAGGCGAAGGGCGCCGTCGTGGAGGTCCTCGTCGAGAACGGGCAACCCGTCGAATACGGGCAGCGGCTCTTCAAGATCAAGCGCGACTAAGGCGTCGCCTTCCTGCCGAGCCGCTAGGATTCGGCCGGGTCGCCGGGAAACGTTTCCCCCGACGCCCCCGGACGACGCTTGGCGGCTCGCCGTTTCTTCCCCCCGCATCCCCCTTTTCCATGATCCAGAAGGTCCTCATCGCCAACCGCGGAGAAATCGCCCTGCGCATCATCCGCGCGTGCCGCGAACTGGGAGTCAAGACGCTCGCCGTCTACTCGGAGGCCGACATGCAGTCGCTCCACGTCCAACTCGCCGACGAGGCCATCTGCATCGGCGGCCCGAAGAGCAGCGACAGCTACCTCCGCGCCGACCGGATCATCAGCGCCGCCGAAATCGCCGACGTCGACGCCATCCACCCCGGGTACGGTTTCCTCTCCGAAAACGCCAAGTTCGCCGAGCAGTGCGAGTCCTGCAACATCAAGTTCATCGGCCCCAAGTCGAAGAGCATCAAGATGATGGGCGACAAGGCCGTCGCCAAGGACACGGTCCGCAAGGCGGGTGTGCCGACGGTTCCGGGCTCCGACGGCCCGGTCGACAGTGAGAACGAGGCGGTCCGCACCGCCCGCAAGATCGGTTACCCGGTGATCATCAAGGCCGTCGCCGGCGGCGGGGGCCGCGGGATGCGCATCGCCCACAACGATGTCTCGTTCGCCAAGGAGTACCATGTCGCCCGCAACGAGGCCGAGAAGGCCTTCGGCAATGGCGCGGTCTACATCGAGAAGTACATCGAAAAGCCCCGGCACATCGAGTTCCAGATCCTCGCCGACAGCCATGGCAAGGTGCTCCATCTTGGCGAGCGCGACTGCTCCGTCCAGCGTCGCCACCAGAAGCTGATTGAGGAATCCCCCTCCCCGTTCCTGACGTCCAGCCTCCGCAAGACCATGGGCAAGGCGGCGGTCAAGGCCGCCGAGGCGGCCGCCTACGAGAACGCCGGGACCATCGAGTTCCTCGTCGATGCCAAGGGTAACTTCTACTTCATCGAGATGAACACCCGGATCCAGGTCGAGCATCCGGTCACCGAGGAGGTCACCGGCATCGACCTGATTAAGCAGCAGATCCACGTCGCGAACGGCGAAAAGCTCGAGTTCGACCAAGGGGACATCCAGTTCACCCGCCACGCGATCGAGTGCCGGATCAACGCCGAGGACCCCGCCCGCAACTTCATCCCCTCCCCGGGTGCCATCGATCTCTACTACGCCCCCGGCGGCCACGGGGTCCGGATCGACAGCCACGCCTACTCCGGCTACGCGATCCCGCCCTACTACGACTCGATGATCGGCAAGCTCATCGCCCACGGCCACGACCGGAAGACCGCCCTTGCCCGGATGTACCGTGCCCTCAGCGAGTACTACATCCGCGGCATCAAGACCACGATCCCCCTCCACAAGGCGATCATGAGCGACCCGGTCTTCATCGAGGGCAAGGCCACCACCGCCTACATGGAAGAGTTCATGGCGCGGACGCCGACCGACCTCTTCAGCTGAGCCGCCGATCCGCGCCCGGTCCGTCCGCCGCGACGGCCCGGCATCCGTTCCCTCCCGCCCAGTGCCAGCAAGCGCCCGGCGGACACAACGTCCGCTCGGCCCCGGCCTCCCGCGCGAACGAGAAGCAAGCTTTCTTGCAACTTCCGCCCCGGCTCGCGTACTCACTCGTCATGCCTGCCAGCCCGGACTTCACCCCGCCGACCCGGATCGACGACCAGCCGGAGCTCGGGGAAATCAAGATCAACCACGCCGTCGTCGCCAGCATCGCCCGCCTCGCCGCCCTCAACGTCCCGGGAGTCGCCGCCGTCGGCGGGGGTCTCGCCGATGGTCTCAGCGAGTTGTTTTCGAAGCGGGAATCCGAATCCCGCGGCGTCCGGGTCGTCGAGGAACCTTCCGGCGCCTACGCCTTGGAGCTCCGCATCGCAGTCACGTTCGGCACCGAAATTGGCAAGACCGCCTACGAGACGCAGATGGCCGTGCGACGCCAAGTCATCGCCATGACCGGAAACGACGTTTCCCGCGTCGACATCATCATCGAGGGCGTGCGCCTGCCCAACGCCAACGCTCGTCCTGAGGCGAACGACGAGGCATGGCCCGACGCACCGGCCACCGACTGAGCAGGGAACCGGCCGGCCGACCAATCGATCAACAGACCGTCCAACCGATCAACGTTCCGTCCGGTCGTCCCCGCCCCTCCCAGCCCCGCGCCGAGCAGCCCCGTCTCCGTCCCGTCTCCGTCCCGTCCCAGTCCTGATTCCGTCCTGCTTCCGTCCCGATTCCGTCCTGATTCCGTCCCGAATCCTCCCCTCGGCTCCACTCTCGGTCCCCGTCCCGCTCCGCTCCGGAAGCCTCCCTCTGTCTTAGTTTTCCCGTGCTCCCGCTCATCGACACCCTGTCACCCGCCGCGCTCGCGTTCATCGCGTTCTGGAGCGTGTTGGCGCTGGTGGTGGTGTTCCTCGTGCTGCGCGCGCCGTCGTCTCTGATCCTCGCCCGGAGTGAGCAAGGGCGGCTGGAGATTTCCCGGGAGGCCCTGCACCGGGTCCTCGAAACCTGCTGCGAACAGGTCCGCGGCATCGCGTCGGCCCGCGCCCGCGTCGCGCGCAAGAGCGGTCTGTTTCACACGGAGCTGCGGCTCCGCATCCGTCCCGATGCCCGGCTTGACGCCATCCAAGGCTACCTGACCGAGGAAATCACTGAGCTGTACCGTCAAAACCTCGGCGTGAAGGAAATCGGCCCCATCGAAATCAAGGTGGTCGGCGTCGCCCCTCCAGCGTCCGGCTTCTGACGCCCCGCCCGGGCGGCCAGCGCCGGCCGCCCGGCGCCTGAAGGAGGGGGCAGCGAAGCCGGCAATCCGCAACGCTTCACCGACGCCGCTCAGGCTGGGCGGCGGAGGACCACGTCGCTCCACTCGCCGAGGATGCGGCTTTCGCACGCCCAACCCGGCGCGCGGGAGGCGAAGGCGGCCTGCACGGTGTCGCGTTCCCCGGCGAGGATGCCGCTGAGCACGAGCCAGCCACCCGGAGCCACCGCCGCCAGCAACCGTCCGGCAAACGCCATCAACACGTCCGCCTGAATGTTCGCCAGCACTAGGTCAGCTTGGCGACCCTCCAGCCCCTGCGCCAGGTCCGCCACCGCGAAGTGCACGGCATCGCCGAGGCCGTTGAGGGCCGCGTTTTCGATGCTGACCCGCACCGCCTCGGGGTCGTTGTCGAAGCCCTCCACCGCCCGGAAGCCGAGTCGGTGGGCCGAGAGCGCGAGGATACCCGAACCACACCCCGCATCGATCACGCGTTCGGGGCGCGCCGCGCCGGCCGGGACCGGCGCGAGACGCTCCCGCTCGGCCGCGTAGGCGACGAGGCGCTCGCAGCACAGGCGCGTGGTCTCGTGGTTACCCGTGCCGAAAGCGAGCCCGGGATCGAGCCAGATCACGACCTCACCCTCGGCAACCGGATGGGTGTCGCGCTGCCAGACCGGCACCCAGTGCAGACGTCCCGAGCGCCACGCGTGGAAGTGCGCCTTGTAGCTGTCGCGCCAGTCCTCGTCGGCCAGCTCGCGCAGCGTACCCGGTTGGACGGCGGCCTCGGCGGGCAGGCGGGAGAGAAGTTCCGGCCAGTCGTGCTCGGCCGCCTCCCGATCCTCGAAGTAACCGGCGATCCAGGCGCGCCCGGCAATCCGGTCCTCAAGCACCATGAAGCGCCCGTCCTCGCCCTCGGCGAGGAACTCCTCCACGGCAGGGACCGCGTCCTTGGCGATTTCAGCTTTGGTTTCCCACAACGGCATCCCTCATTGAAAGCCGCGAACCCGGGGGACGTGCGAGCGTTTTCCCGGCCCGATTCCGCCGAGCGCGCTTCCCGCGCCCATCGCCCCGGACTTTCGGGTCTCGCGAATGGATTCGTTTCCGAGACCAGACCGGGGCTTAGGTGAAAGTACTCAAGGATTCGCCCTCGCCGCGCCCCTCGCCCGCCGCCAAGCTGGCGGAATGGCGGGATCGTCTCACCCCATCGATCAACTCATTGCGCTCGTTGGCCTTGCCAACACCCGCGAGCTGGTCAGCACATACTTGGAGGAGACGAAAGACCTCTTGGGCACGATTGGCCGCGAGCAACCGGCACGGCAGATCGCGCTGCTGCACAGCCTCAAGGGCACGTCGTTCCAACTCGGGCTCAGCCTGTTCTCGGCGCAGTGCGGCGCCCTGGAGACCCGCCTGCAGGAATCGCCGGGGGCGCTGACGGCGGCGGAAATCGCGGCGCTCGCGTCCGGCTTCTCGGAAAGTGCACCGCGGCTGCGCCGCTGGTTGAGCACGGCCGAGGCTAGATCGTAATCAACCGCTGCTGCACGCACCACCGCACGAGGCTCGCAACCTCGCGCACCTCGACCTTGTCCATGATGTTGGCGCGGTGCTTCTCCACCGTGCGCACGGATAGGTCGAGTTTGGCGGCAATCTCCTTGGAGGAAAATCCCGAGGCCACGCCGATGGCGACCTCGATTTCGCGGGGCGTGAGCGGGTTGCGCAGCGTCGGCACCGCCGGCGTCGGCAGCGGCGACAGCGCGGGCTGCGCGGCCCGGCTGGTCGAGAAGAACATCCCGCCGGCCAGCACCTTCTCCACCGCCTCGATCACGACCTTGAGCGGTTCACCCTTGGACACGAAACCGTGCACGCCCAGCGTGGCCAGCTGCAGCGGAATGCTCTCGTTCCGCTGCGACGTCAGCACGAGGATGCGCGTCTCCGGCAACTGGCGCCGAATCTCCCGGGAAATGTCCATGCCATGCATCCCGGGCAGCTGCAGGTCGACCACCACGAGATCAGGCCGGTCGCGCAGGCACGCCTCAAGCCCCTCGGCTCCGTCCGCGTAGTCCCCCATGACCTCCATCCCGGGCAGCCGGCTCAGCGCCATGCTGAGGAGCTGGCGGAAGACCGTCTCGTCTTCGATGACGACGGCACGATGGATCTTGGCGGCGGGGGGCATGCGGGACGGCGCGACCGCGCCAACCCCGGGCCCCGAGCGAGGAAATCCGCTCAGGCGGAGCCAAAACGCGAACGCAGCCAGAGAAATCGGCGCAGCGGGCGGAAATCCTTAGGCAAAAATACGGAGGGACTTCGGTCAAATCCCTCGCCCGGGCCGCCGATCCAACCCTCCCGGAGCAGCGCCTCGTGCTCCGGCTCGGTCCGCGTCACGAAGTACGGGCAATCGATGCAGGGACTCCCGCTGATGCGGGCGGCGGCCACGGCGGGCTGCTGGCGGGAGCACCGTCCCTCGGACCCGGCGGCGCGGTAGGAGTCGCGGCACTCGGTGAATTCCGGGTAAACGCAGGCCTTGAGCAGCTGGCGGATAACCGGCAGGAGGCGAGCCCGCTCGGCCTCGTTCACGACACCCGCCGCCACCGTCAACACCCGGGGCTCAAGAGCTGCGCCCGGTGTCTCGCCTGCGCGCCGGGTGGAGCCCGCCGGAAGGGGCGGCGGCCAGCCGATCGCCTCCGCCGCCTCCCACAGCCCGCGCACGCCGGACCGGATGACGTCCGGCGACACGGCGGCGCCGCCGTCCTGCTGCAGCATGCGCGCGACGACGGCCGCCGCCGCCGCTTCGAACCACGCGCGCGCCGAGCCGCCGTGGGCGGCGCAGCCCGCCCGGTAGTCCCGCTCGTCCTCACGGCTCGCATCAACCATGCGCGAGTGTCCGGAGCCCGACGCCGGAGGTCAATCCGTGCGACCCGGGAGTCGAATCGCGCCGCGTCCACCTGCGGCTCGCGCACCGACCGCACCGATCGCAGCGATCGCACCGATCGCCCGCGCCGCGCCGCGCCGCCGGCAACCCTCGACCGCCGCCTCCGTCACGCGGGGCCTGCGGGTTTCCGAACGGGGAAGATGATCCGTCCCAGCGTGGCCCTCGACGCTCGCGTCTCCAGCTGGCGGCCGGACTCGCAACGCAAGCTCAAGCGAGTACTCGCAGGCCGCGCCCTCGACGCTCGCGTCTCCCGCTGGCGGCCGGACTCGCGCCCGGGCGTTTCCAGGCCGGCCTTCCGATCCGGGGTCTCCTGGACAACCCAGATCAGTCCGTGCGGCCGACCCTCGACATCGATCATCCGCGGCAACGCGCGCCCAGCACCCCACTCGGGGAAGCCACGACGCTCGCCGCCACCCGCCCGGCGAAGGCGAGCGCCGCCTCCATCGGGCGCCCGCGGCACCGGGCCGCGAGCAACGCCCCGTTGAAGGCATCGCCGGCACCGACCGTATTGACGGCCTTGACTCGGATCGCCGGCAGCAGATGGGTCCGGACCGATCCAGCGGGTACGTAGACGACCCCCTCCGGCCCTCGCTTGATCACGACATCGCCTGGGTAGACCGCCCTCACTCGGGTGATCGCGGCGGCGATCGTACGGGCCTTGGTGATCGCAAGCAGCTCAAACTCATTTGTCAGAAGCATCCGCAGATGCGGCCAGAGAGGAGTCATTCCCGTCAGTGACCACGGTCGTCCGAGGATCGGGCCCGTATCGAGGGCGGTGAGTCCTCCCGCGCGCGCGATCACGCGGAATCGGCGGGCGATCTCGGGCAGCGGCGGATGCGGCCAGCCGCAGACGAGCATCGCCGCCCGCCGGGAGCTCGCCGCCACGGATGGCAGCTCAGGGGGGCGCCCCGGATAGAACAGCGTCGCCCGCCGGTGCCGGGCATTCGCGGCCGTGACATTGACCGCCGTGGACCGGACCCGCGGCGGCCCCGAGATCCGGCATCCCGCCGATTCGAGCCACCCTCGCACCAGCCCGCCCAAGGGATCGCGACCTAGACACGTGTGCAACGTGACCTGCGCGCCGCAACGCGCCGCGACATAGGCGGCGTTGGCGCCGTTGCCGCCGAGCGTCACCAACGGGGGAGCGGACGGCATCACAAGGTTCCGGAGTGTGAACTCCGTGTGCCTCGGCCACGTCGGCAGACGATCAATCTGGGGAAAGATCACATCCACCACCGAGACTCCACAGATCGTGAGGTGCATCCGCAGACTCAGTTTCGGGTTGCCGCCGCAAGAAGCGGCGGATGGGTGAGGACGCCCACGAAGAGGCCGAGCGAGAAGCTCTCGGACAGGAGGTCGGGATCGGTCTCGGCAAGCCAGAGTTTCATGTCAACGGTTGCCTAGTAGGCGCCGCCTGCGGGCGACGCGGCTTCGTGATCGCTGCCAGAGCCGGGGTCACGATGGCGGAGGTTGGCGCCGTAGAACGCCGGCCACCAGTCGCGACCCGGTTGCCGGAGGTCCTCCTCCTTCATCGCGTCGTAGGCGGGCCGAACCCGCTCGTAGGCCCTGAGCATCGCCGCCCGGTCCCCGTGCTGGGGTTCGAGCCAACGCCGGCCGATCGCGGCATGCAGCACCTCGTCCGCCCAGTCAAAATCCTGAAAGACCTCGGCGCGCTCATCGCCTCCGGCCCGCGCCAGCGCCACCTCGGCCTGCTTGCCGGTCTTCGTCATCAGCCCCTGTTCGATGCCCCAGAGAAAGGTATAGCGATCCACCGGGTCGAGCTGGGTGTTGGGGTACTCGGCAAAGCCGACATGCGCGGGCAGTTGCGTGAAGTCGATGCCTTGGGAGACGAAGGCGATCTCGCCGAGCAGGCAATGGCGCGTCTCATCCCACAAATGCCGGGCCAGATCGTGGTAGCACTCCCAGGGCTGGCCCTTCCAGTCGGCAATCACCGTGGCCAGCAGCTCGGAGACATGCATCTCGTTGAGACGGACGTTCATCATCCACCACAGCCGCTCATGCACCGGTTGGGTGGCTGCGGGCACCACCCCGCGCGAGGACCACACCCGCTGGAAGCGTTCGTCGCGCTGCGGCACCCGGCTGGTGACGCCGGGACCGGACGCCCTCGGCGTCGGCAAAGCGGCGGGCAAGTCCCGGGCGGCGCACCCTTCGACCCCGCCCGCCGCCCGAAGATAGGCCTCCAGATGGGCCCGCCAGTCGGCGATCCGGGCAGCATCGGGGGCAAGTCCCGCGTGAGTCCGCGCGGCATCGATCGCGGTGCGCCCCCACGCAATCTGCTCCTCCTCCTCCTGGAGCACGAGCCGCAGAAGACGGCGCGTCGGTTGGTCGGCCACCGGATGCGCCCGGTTGAAGTGGTCGCGCAAGGCCGCCGCCACCGCCGGCTTCAGCACGCCGTAGACCGCGACGAGGAACTCAAGCGAGTCCTCCGCCGCCTCCACTTCGTGCATGAGAACCTCCAGCGCCGGATCCGGCACCCGATCCAGATGGAAAGGCGGTGTGCGCATCTCCGTGATCCTCTGCCGCAGCCACGTGCTGTGCTCAGCGTCCTGCCAGAGATGAAGCGACAGCGCGGACTTCGTCTCCCACTCGGGCAGACCGTTGAAGCGCCGGGCAAAGACGAACACCAGCTGGGTCTTCAGGTAGACGAGGCGGCGCAGCCGGGCGACCGTGTCGTCGACCGAAAGACCCGGCCGGGCACCCTCGGCATGGGAGCAGAGACCAGCCAGCGGGACGGGAAAGGACGGCGATTGCATTGCTGTATCCTAGCGCGACGACTCATTCCTGTCTTGTCGCGACCTGACATTTTCTTGTGTTTAATTGATATGATTGAACGCAAGCGCTGGAAGGACGTGATTGAACCCGGACTCGCGCATCACCTTGCCATCGTCGTGTCCCTTCCCGGCCGTCCGGCCCGGCTGCACACCCACGACTTTCCCGAGATCTTCTGGCTGGAGCGGGGTCGCGGCGAGCATACCATCAACGGGCAGGTCAAGGGACTCGACGCGGGCGACCTGATCTTCATTCGGCCGGAGGACCAGCACATGCTGCGCGCGGTGGATGCGGCTGGCTTCAAGCTGATCAACGTGGCGTTCGTTCCGTCGGTGCGGGCCGATCTGCTGCGGCGGCATCCGGAGGCATTTGCGCCCCTCCTCGATCCGGCGGGCCCCCTGCCCTGCCGGCTCCGACTGACGGCGGCGAGCCTCGCCACCCTGCGGGATCAGCTGCCGCAGCTGTCGTCGGTCGGCGAGGGGCGGCTGGCGCTCGAACACTTTCTCCTTGGCCTGCCCCTCTTGCTCCGCCCGCCGGAGGTCTCCGCCCTGCCCGCGATGCCGGAGTGGCTGCGCCATGCCTGCGAGGAGATCCAGCGACCAGCGCTGTTCGCGCTCGGCGCACCAGGCTTGGTGCGCGCATCGGGCCGGAGCGCCGCCCATGTCGCCCGCAGCGTGCGCGCCGCCCTCGGATGCACGCCCTCCGACGTCGTAAACCGAGTCCGGATGGCGCATGCCGCGCGCGAGTTGCGCATCACCGATCGTCCGATCACCGACATTGCCGACGAGTGCGGTCTCTCCAACCTGTCGCACTTTTACAGCCTGTTCCGGCGGGCACACGGTCAGGCCCCCCGCGCGTTCCGGCTGGGACGGCAACGCGCGGTGGTCTAGGCACGCGGGCCGGGCTCAGCGCTTGAGCATGTTCGCGGCGGCAGCCGGGTATTCGGTAATGACCTGAGCGATCTGCGCCCGACAGTGCTCCGTCAGTTCAGCGATGGTGCGCGCGTCGTGATAGACGCGCAGCAGCACGGGAACCCAGAGATGGCCAAAATTCACGTGCAGCATCTCGTCCTTGATGTCATAGCTTTCGTAGAGGGCTGAGACTTCGTCCCCCTCCGCCTCGAAGAGTTCAACATTCGCCCGCTTCCGTTCGAAGGACGACGCCTCCATCACAAAGGTCATGAGGCAGAAGCGCTCCAAGGGATCGAGGTTCCCCCGGAAGGCGTAGTTGTGCGTGAGCATCGGCACCTCGGTGAGGGCGACGCCGAGCTGCTCGAGCCGGGTCTGGCCCATCGCCGCGTGCCGCACTTCGTCGGCCATGTGCCGCGCGAGGTCGAGGTGGAAGGCCCACGGCATTTCGCGGGTCTCATGGAGGATCGTCGCCAGCGACTCCGCGAACTGCATTTCCTGGACGTGATTCCAGAACACGAGAAACCGCTTCTCCGCGAAGGTCGTGCCTTCGCGGGGATAGGAATGCTTGTCCGGGGTCAGGAACGTGCGGTCGCGCCGCACCGCCGCGATCCCGGAGAAGCGCGGCCAGTCCACCCCCCGCGCCGCGCCACCGGTCAGCACCAGCCGACCCTCCACCAGGTTCGCACCGGCAAGACGGCTGCGCACCTCCTCCAGCCTGCGGTCCGAGTGCGCGGTCTCCCAGGCCGAGAAGCGCGGTCGGAAGCGCGCGAACCACGAGCAGTGCGCACGCTGGGTCTCGATCACCCGCTCCAAAACCGACCGGCTAGGCTCGTCCATCACCGGATCACTCCCGGACAGGTAGTCCTCGATGCGCGCGATGAACCACGGCTTCAACACTCCGTAAAGGGTGCGCAGCCAGGCATCTCCGTCGTCACCTCCGGCCAGATCCGCGATCCATTCCTCGAGATCGGCAACCTGCTTGTGCTCCGCCGTCGTGGCCTTCAGCTCATGCAGGCGCTCGAGGATCGCCTCCGTGGCGTAGGCATCCTCCAGAACATGTCGCGCGATCGCCTGCTTCGCATCCCAGTAAGGCACGCCGGCCAGCCATCCGGCCTGAATCAGGACCAACTCCCGGCTGAGGTGGAAGAGCGCAGTCAACTGCGGCAGGCAGGCGGACACCGGCCGGGAGGTCCGGTCGGAGGGGCGGGCGTACGCGGTCGAAGCGAGGGCCGCAGCAGGCAGCGGCGAAGACGATGGGGACGAAATCATGGGGCTGAAAATGATCGCATCGCCTGATCAATCCAGTCGCCACGGTTGACTTGCCTGATCGTGTTATTGACTTTTTCGACTGTCATTCCATGCCCCACCTCCTTCGACGCGGCTACGGTGAGTTCGGTCACCGCATCGGCATCGGTCCGGCGCAGTGGCCGCACCACGACTTCCTCTTCGTCCACCGCGGGCACGTTTCCCTCGAGTTCCCGGCGCTGGCGCGGTCCCTCTCACTTGCCGCCGGGCAGGGCGTGCTGATCTGGCCGCACACCGAATTCCGGGGTCAGGCCCGCCGCGGCCGGGTCCGGGCCTCCATCCAGCACTTCCGGGTCGAGGGCGACGGCGACGGTCCGTTCGCGCCGCTCGCCGACCAGCAGCGAGGCTTCCGCGTGACGCGGGGAGGGCCGTCCGACTGGTTGAATAGGTGCGTCGACCGACTGCAGCGGGCCGAGGGCCCCGTTCGGGTGTGGTTGCTCGCCGTCATCCTCGCTGAGGGCGGCCTGCTGTCCGCAGCCGGTGCTCCCGCCGGCGACACCCGGATCGATCTTGCATCCCTGCGCGAGTGGACGCGAACCCAGCTGGCAAGGGGTCCGGGCGTGGGGGATCTCGCCGCGCGCGTCGGGCTTTCCCCGAGCCGATTCCGCGCCGTGTTCAAGACCGAGCACGGGCTGAGCGCCGGAACGTTCCTCCGCGCGGTCCGGACGGCCGAGGCGCAGCGGTTGCTCGCCGAGACGCAGGAGCCGATCAAGGCCGTGGCCGGACGACTCGGACTGGCGGACACCGTCGTCTTTTGTCGGACCTTCAAGCGCGACACCGGTCAGACCCCGGCGCGCTTCCGGCGCGCGCAACGCATTTCAGGATGACCACCCGGCGGCGGACAAGCCCGGGCCGGCAGCGAATGCCGAGGCCGGACGCGACACGCCCCGGCGGGCGGCGAGAACAGATGCGCCCTCACTTGCCCAGCACGAGTCCGCGCAGCTTCGCCGGATCGGGTCTGGGTTCGAACAGGCTCGCGCCCCAGCCGACCCCAAAGACCACGAGGGCGGAGAAAAACCCGTACCACAGACTCGCCACGTCGGTGCCACGCCAGAGGAAGAGCGCGGTGCCAAACCCCGCCACCATGCCCACCAACGCCCCGCGGGCGGTCACGCGGGCCACGGTCATGCCGAGCAGGAAGGTGCCGACAAGACTCCCTCCGAAGAGATTTCCGATGAGGAGTGACGCCTCCAGGACGTTGCCGAAGCGGTCGCCGAAGCAGGCGAGGAACGTCGCCATCACCCCGATCACTCCGGTGCACCAGCGAGCGGTCCGAACGCCGGGCTGGGTCCGCCGCAGCCGCGGCCAGAAGTCGGCGAGAAACACGGTCGCCATCGAATTGAGCACCGAGCTGATGGTGGACATCGCCGCCGCGAGGATCGCGGCCACCAGCAGGCCCCGGACGCCCGTCGGCAACTCCTCGATGATGTACTTCGGGAAGACTCCGTTCGGCCCGACCGTTTCACCCGCGAGCTTCTCCGGATGCACATGGTAGAAGGCGAACAACGCCAGGCCGATGCCGAAGATGCTCAACCCGACCAGAGCCGCGGCGATCATGGAACTGATCATCGCAATGTTCGACTGCCGGATCGTGGAGGTCGTGAGGTAGCGCTGGACCTCGGCTTGATCCACGCCGAACTGACTGAGGGTGAAGATGGTGCCGCCGAAAAGACCGGCCC
>Ga0194130_10000287_pt1 | contig 99823 bp, 96 predicted proteins | sample TA2KigsurfametaG_FD_160084 | JGI IMG/M metagenome (GOLD analysis project Ga0194130, IMG submission 160084) | Freshwater microbial communities from Lake Tanganyika, Tanzania - TA2015050 Kigoma 12 surface | ecosystem: Environmental > Aquatic > Freshwater > Lake | place: Tanzania: Lake Tanganyika... | reverse complement strand
AGGGATTATTAACAAACAGGAGAAAAATGTTATGGCTTAAAACGGATTATTTTTTATAACGCTGTATCAATTTTTAACCGGCGGATATAAAAAATCTGTATCAGTTTTCACCCGGTGTTGACATATTAAATAATAAATAGTTACAATAGTATTTTGAGCTTTCGTGGTCTTGAATTGATCCACCAGTATAGTATATATGATGTCCGTTAAACTTGAAAATTATTATAGCGCTTATAAACTCATTATGATATTTACCTAGATAAATATCATAATTATCTTTTGGGACTAAATTGTAAATATTTATTAAAAATTCTTCTGGATAAACTGGCACCCCATATTTTAGTTTAGAATAGGAAATTAATCTAGCTAAGTGCTCAAATGTTTCTAGATTTTTATCTGTAATTATTTCAAAAATACTAGTTGCTTTATTAACCTTTCTTCTAACATTTGAACTTAAACTAGATAAATAATTATTATATGAAGCAAATTTATTTAACTCTATACAATTAGTGAGGTTTTCCGAACGATAGAATGAGGTATTATTTAACCTATCCTTACTAAATGATTCAACTCCTTACTGGATAATTCGTTTATTTTATTTAATGCCAAATGTAAATATTTTTTTCAATAGCTAATAAAGGAACTTGGTGAGACAAAGGTAAAGATATTAAGCACTTTCCTTTCACAAAGCTAGAAACTTGGCAAAAAGCTATCGCTCCTTTTATTTTTTTATTTTCATATATTGTTAAATAGTTAAGCTCTAAATTGAAAGTTTTTTTTAATACATTATGCCATTCTAGCTTATTATAAAAATTAATCTCCAATGAATTATTCATTAAAAAATTATAATCCACTTCATTTATGGAAGACTCAAAGTTAATATCTATCATTATTATGCCCCAAAGCCTTTAGACCTTAACGTATGTATAAGAAATTTTATCAAATTACTTCCCCCGTCTAAAATTAATGAAAAAATAAAAGTAGGATACGAATACGCCCATCGTTCAGGGTGCGTTTGTATTATAACCTTTTGCGGAGCAATAGTTGTTAGGTAGTTAATTAAGTCGTTAGTAGTTTTTAAATTATGATTTATTTTATTATTAATAACTATTTGATAAGCGTCTACCCAATATTATATTTGGGCTGTATCCATGTAAAATCTCACGATAATACTATTGTAATTAACAAGGCTACATACATAGCCCGTGCTGTAAACATATATGTGTAAGGAAGAATTACAAGGATTGGACAAATTTATGTTGCTTATGTTGATGGATTAAAGAGTTTTCTGAAAGGAAATAGGTAGCATTTTTCCAAATACTATAGTGTAACTTTACATAGTACATATGGTAAGAAATTTTGTAAAATATATTTCATATATATAAAGATTTAAAAGAAGTCCATTAGCGATTTAAAGAAAATTTATACAGCTGCTAACGAAAAAATAGCGCATTTCGAGTTAAAACAATTTGAAGTAAATGGGATAATAAATATCCTGTTATTTCTGATAGTTGACAAAGGCATGGATAGAATTCGGCCGTTTTTTGCCTTTCCTGCCGAAACAGAAAGGTCATATACCCTACCTAATCCGATTAAATCGGTAAATCGTCAAATCAGGAAAACTAACAACAATAAAGGCGTTTCTCCCGATGATAAAGCAATTTAGAAAAAAATATTTTATCTCTCCAAAATACCTTAAGAAAATAGTCTATACCTCTGAAAGACTGACCGCTAGAGCTAAATCAATTTGAAATATTGTATGGAAATAGTAAAAAATAGAACTTACATAAAGTTTATGAGTTACCAAATAAATTTATTAGAGCGAATTTAAATATGATTTATTAAAAAGCTATAATGGTTAAAATTACAGCTCATCCGGTTACCTTTACACAGTTTTTAATTCGCTTTACATTAACTCTTTCGCAGCAGCAAGAGAATTAGCAGTTATTTCTTTGCCGGAAATCATTCTAGCTAGTTCGCGTGATCTTTCTTCACGATTAAGAGAATGAGCAGTAACTAAAGTATTCGCCGTCATCTGAGTTTTTTCCACTAGGATATGCTGGTTGGCTTTACCAGCAACTTGCGGCTGATGGGTAATTACTATCACTTGTGCAACTTTACTTAAGGTTTTTAGTCTCTGCCCAACAGCATCAGCGACACTACCGCTAATTCCTACATCTACTTCGTCAAAAATAATAGTTTTTTGAGTAGTTTTATCAAATAATGCAGTTCTAAATGCAAGCATGAATCTTGATAGTTCGCCTCCAGAAGCTATTTTATCAATAGGGGCTCGTGGCATTCCGGGGTTGGTCGAAGCAAGAAATCTTACCTCGTCTATGCCGTTAATCCCAGCGTTCTTCTCTTCTGAATTAATTTCAACATCAAATAGTGCTTTCTTCATATCCAGCATCGACAACTCACCCATAGTTTTTGTCTCAAGCCCTCGCGCTGCTATTTGCCTATTTTCGGATAGTAAAGTTGCTTTATGTAAATATTCTTGTTTAGCACTTAGTACCTTCTCATTCAACTCTGTGCTGTTTTTAATCTTCTGTTCAAGTAATATAAGCTTTTCTTCGCTATGTTGTCTCAAGTTGCCTAATTCACTTACAGCACATCCATGCTTTCTAGAAATGGATCTAATCGAATATAATCTATCCTCTATTTCGGGCAGCGAATGGTCTGGCAAATCAAAGCCATATAGAATATTAGTTAAAGCTGATTTAGTTTCTTCTACTTTATTATATATTTCATCTAAATAGATATTTACATTATTATATATTTCAATATTCTCCGATTTATTTATATTCCTTTGGGTTTTAGCTATAATTTGTTCTATATTACTTCCCTCTATATCATTCAAAATAGATTCTATTAACTTAATTTCTTTCTCTCGGGTTTGCAGTCGTTTTTTAATTTCGGTTAACTCTTCTTCCTCACCATCCTTAATATCTAAAACTTTTAGTTCTTGGCATATATGAGTTAGATAATCTATTTCTTTAATAATAGCTTCTTTTTCTGCGCTTGCTTTTAATATTTCAGAATGTAATTCCTGCCATAATTTATATAGATCCATTACCTCTTTTTTCAGTTGAAGGTTACCAGAAGATTGATCAAGTATTTCTAAGTGGGAAGAGGTCTTCAAAAGCAATGTATGGTTATGTTGTCCGTGAATTTCTAAAAGATACTCGAATAAATCAGAGACTACCTTCTGAGTCACTATATTATCATTAATAAAAAACTTTCTACGGCCGTTAGCATACTGAATTCTCTTTATTACTACGTCATCGCCTGCATCAAGGTTGATATCGTAAGCATATAAATATTCGGCAGCTTGGTCTACTCTTGTAAAAGTAAGAGTAACTATAGCTTTTTCTTGTTTAGCACGTACGACTTCCCCACCGACTTTTGAGCCTAAAGCAAATAGGATAGCGTCAAGCAAAATTGACTTACCGGCACCTGTTTGACCGGTAATAGTGCAAAACCCGTCTTCAAAATCCAGGTCTAATTTCTCAATTAATAGAAAATCCTGAATTGATAGGTTTTGCAGCATGAAGTAGCATTATTTTAATAAATTACGTGCATTATGAAACCAGCTCCCCCCCGGATAATTATGACCAAGTACGCCGGCATATTTTTCTGCTTCGTCTTTTAAACCTAGCATCATATTACTCTCAACTAGCCTATATAACGCTTCTTCCGCATGAGAAGTGGTTTGATATTCATCAATAACATTTTGGAATCTCTTGATAGCTGCTATCGGGTTTTTTCTTTTCAAGTAATATCTCCCCACAGACATTTCTTGCCCTGCCAAATGGTCATTTACTAAATCTAATTTAAGAGCAGCATCAATAGCATACTTGGTAGCAGGGAAGCGCCTAATCACTTCCTCCAAGCCTTCTTTTGCATATCTGGTCCTAGACTGATCCAATAAAACACTGGAAATCTGAACGTAATTAGAAAGAGCTTTCAAATAATAAGCATAAGCTATATCTTCATGCCTTGGGTGTAATTTAATGAATATATCAAGTACATCAATCGCCTCATCATACTCGCCGGCAAGATATAAAGAGTACGCTTGCATTAACTCGGCTTGAGGGGTTATTGCGTTTCCTGGGTGCTGAAAAAATACTTTCTCAAAATGTTCTGCTGCCTTTTTATATTCACCTTTTTCAAGTTGTACTATACCAGCATCATAACTCTGTTGCGGCGGAATTATTTCTTCATCTTTCAATTTGCTTTTACAAGATATAAGAGAAAAAACCAATACACCTAATAAAGGCAAAATAAACTTTTTGTTTTTCATAAACTCAATTTTATAGAATATTATTTATCGCTATTTTCATCCTTATTGTCCTTCATCCCTTCGCGAAAAGATTTAAGACCCTTACCTAAATCAGACATTACCTGAGGTAATTTTCCTGCCCCGAATAACACTAGAATAATTACCAGAATAATTAGTAATTGACCGGCACCAATGCTCATAAGCTTTACCTAAATTAGAACTATACTTTTATCTTGTCTTGCGATAATAACTAATATTGCTTGTTTTATCTACAAAAATATCAGCTTCTTTTCAGAATAATTTTGAGAGATTAAAACGGCTAAGATGTACAAGAACCAGTACTATAACTTGGGAAATATACATGGTGACCCCTACGGGAATCGAACCCGTGTTTTCACCGTGAAAGGGTAACGTCCTAACCGCTAGACGAAGGGGCCATAAAACAATTTGCACGCACAGCCACAGACTTAAATATGTTTATTTAGTTGTAGATTGCGTCAGCAAGATTCTTTATATAGACACAAATGATTTAATGCAACAAATTTTTACAGATACTCTATGCAAATAATTTATTCTTTTGTAAAAAATAACTTTTTCATAAAAAATAAAATAGGATTAAAAAAATATTTCAATGATTATCACCAATAAGCTTTTCCAAGCTCTTATGTGGATTTTGTTTTTCCAACTTATAGGATTCGCTCTGGGCAGTATTACCAGTTCAAACATGGAATGGTACCATACTATTACAAAGTCGTCGCTAACGCCCCCCCATTTTGTTTTTCCTATAGTATGGAGTATATTATACACTTTGCTTGCCTTAGTAGGACATTTTTTATGGCAAAATAGAAAAGAGGAAAAAGCAAGACATATATTAGTACTTTTTATAATACAGCTAGTGCTGAATTGGCTATGGACCCCAATATTTTTCGGTTGGCACTTAACTGGCTTAGCTTTGCTGGACATCCTTACTATTGTTGCAATTACTATATATATAATAATTAAAAGCTGGGCTAAGTATCCTATTATAGCATATGTGATGTTAATATATTTATTATGGCTGCTATTTGCTTCTTATCTGAATCTTGTGATATGTATATATTAAGCTTAAGTAGTATTAGGGAACAAATGATAATGTTAACAAAACTACACAAAAACCTGTTCGGAGTAGAAGTAATTACTTCCTATTGCGGCCTATCAACATTGGCTAAATACCAGGTAGGGTCCCCACTTAAAGTACTTTTAGAAAAAGTCCATTCTTCTTGTAATTCTTTAATTTTATCGGTAATATTATTACCGATAAAAAATACTTTTATAAAGATATTATTACCAAATAAGTATATGTCAGATATGTAAGCCGCAAGCTTATTGTTATCTGAATTAAAATTGCCATAGCTTGGAGCTATTGTTTTAAAACTATCAATATACCTTTTATCTATTAACTCTTCCAATTGTTTCTCATCATTTTGCAAAGCAGATTCAATTATCATTTGAAAAGCTAATTTTGCTCCTTTAGTAAAACGTTGAATATCAAAAGCAGGGACTTTATTTAGAACTTCGTGTAGTCCTTTTTCAACCGCTTCCCTATTCTCTTCTAAAACTAGACCTTTTAAATTCGGTCTACTTACTTTCAAGAATTTGGGTTTTAATATATTTGCACTACTTGCACTATATGTTACGTCTTTTAGATTGTTACCTACATTCTCGCCGAAAAAACTGTTGTTTTTAGCAGGGTCATCTTCGCCTGATGTTTTTCCCAAAACAGATATAAGCTTATTTATTATAAAAAAAGCAATAGCTGCAAAAATTATGAGTTCTAAAATCTGGCCTGACATTGAAAAAATTCACCTATAAAATATTTAGCATATTTTATACCTAGAACAAATAATATGCAAATGCAAAGATCATTTAGCTAATTAGCTTATAACTAGATATTTAATTTAATTATACTTAGCGATAAAAGCACAGTTAAAATCTCTATCTAATTTAATAATTGTTTATTTTTTGCGATTTATAAAATCAATTATATGATTACCTAATTATGTTAATTTAATGGACATACTTTATATGGATGTACAAAATTTTGCGTGGAGCGTTTTTGCCTGTGTAATAATTATCCTATTAATCTTTGATTTGGGAGTACTAAATAAAAAAGATGAAATAATTACCTTCAAAAAAAGTGCCTATCTTAGCCTTTTTTATATAGCTATATCCTGTTTATTTGGTTTGTTTGTTTTTAGGGAATTTGGCTCAGAGAGCGCAAGTGAATACTATACAGGATTTCTTCTCGAGAAAACCATGTCACTTGACAATATTTTCATGATATCAATGATTTTCAGGTTTTTTAAAATTCCCCAGCAATACCAACATAGGGTTTTATTTTGGGGAATACTAGGAGTAATTGTTTTAAGAGCTATAATGATTTATGTTGGAGCGGCTTTACTTGAGCAATTCTCGTGGATATTGTTTATTTTAGCCGCAGTTCTTATCGTTACTGGTATTAAGACTTTATATATGCTCGATAAGCCCCCTACCAAAATAAGCGATATGTTTATATTTAAATGGGTCAGCAGCCATTTAAACCTTCATCCGGAATTAGTCGGTAATAAATTTACTATTCGAAAAAATGGAAAGCTATTTTTTACCCCCTTATTTATGGCTTTGGTTACTATTGAATCAATGGATCTGATTTTTGCTATTGATAGTATACCTGCTATTTTTGCAGTTACCCAAAACAGCTTTATAGTTTATAGCTCCAATATCTTTGCTATTCTGGGACTTAGGGCTTTATTTTTTTGTTTAGAGGATATTGTAGAAAGATTCAAATATATTAAATATTCTCTTGCTATTATTTTAATCTTAATAGGCGTTAAAATATTAGTAGCACATTTTATACCAATACCGAAATTGATCCCGCTTTTACTAACTATAGTCTTGATATTAATAGGAATCGTGGTCTCGATAATTAAGGCAAAATAAGAAAACTGTGATAAATTTACCTGTTTAAAAAATTTGTCTTATTTACAATAAACGTAATCATTGCAGGGTGCCTTTAGAAACCTTTATACTGTAGTTCGTAATTGAAGTTTAAGGCGTCTATCGTAAGGTAACTTAAGATAGATCTACTTAGCCTAATCCATAATTTTGGTAGTCACTAATTATTTGTTTCAACCAAATATTTATTAACTGTAAATAAAAATAGGAAAAAACTATGATAAAAAAATCAAAATTATTTAAAAATCTGTTAACAACAGTTTCTACTTTAGCAGTGATCACGACTGCCGCTAATGCTTATGCTACTCTTGATTCTGAAGATAGGTATAATGAAACGGTGATAGCAAAGATCGGTCTAACTCAAGCGGCGGCAGCAGCAGGTATAAACAATGCTCAATGGGAAGATTTTGTCAAACGCTTAACTCCAACTGAAACTCCTATACTTGCAGATTTAACAAGAGATATTAGCTCTAATATAGTAGCAAATAGGATAGGCGGTAGACCTCAGGTTTTAGACCATAAAGCAGAATTAGCTTCAACCGGAAATAGTGGTTTATCTGCCGGTGATTACACCACTGCATATGGTTTATGGGTTAACCCTTCAATGCTTAAGGTAAAGCAGAAGACCAATAAAGGAGCAGCAGGTTATACTGCGTCAGTAGGGGGAGCAAGCTTAGGTTTTGATACAAAGGCTAATGAAGATATGGTTATCGGTCTTGCTCTTTCATATCTAAATACGAATGTTAAGCATAAACATTTCAAGTCTGGAGATAAAACAAAAGTGGATTCTCTTATGCTTTCTATATATGGCTTACAGCAGATCACAGATAATTGGTATACGCACGGTATTGTAACGGTTGGTACTAATAAAGTAAAAACTAAAGAAACAAGAAGAACAGGTGCCACAGCTACTGAGCTTGCTACCGGTAACTACAGAGCTATGTCTTTCTCAGGAGAATTAATGCTTGGCTATAATACTTATCTAAAGCAAGCATCTTTTACTCCAATGGCTGGGGTTAGGGTAACAAAGGTTAATAGTGCTGGATATACAGAGACTGGTACAGTTAATCAAAACTTAATAGTTTCTAGAAAAGAGCTAAATAGGGTAGAATTAGTAGCAGGAGCAAGAATCTATGGTTCTGGCACTGCGCTAAACGGGTTAAATGTAGTTCCGGAAATCCACGGCTTTGTAAACCATGACTTAATAGGGAAAAAGCAAAAATCTGATGTTAGATTAGCTTCAATAAAAGACTATCTAAGAACTAAAGGTGGGAAGCCAGCTAAGACTTTATTTAATGCCGGTCTGAGCTTAAATACATCTTATAACAATATGGAATATGGTTTAGGTTATGATGCTCATATGGCTAAAAAATATGTCGCCCATCAAGGCAATTTAAGGGTTAGAGTTAACTTCTAATCTCTTTTTTAAACCTTACATTTGTTAAAGTATAAATATATTGAAAGCCTCTGTAAATTTTACAGGGGCTTTTCTTTATTACCCTTATATGATATTATAATTGAAGTTTTTTGCGTTTGGTGTATGTCAGTTTCATTTCTTACATAAATTGAAGATGTATATTCCTTTACCTAAATTAAAGTTACCTATATGGAATCAGTATGCTATACCTTACCGAAACAACAATCAGGATTGTTAGTGTTGTTATTATATAAGATGATAATACCTATACTATGAATGGTAAAAAACATCCTATCGGTTTAAGCCTTAAAAGAACAATAATCAGGGTTCTTAAACTTCTACTATTTGGAATCCTATATATAAGAATATCCGTATTAAAACTAAAACATTATTTTTTAAAAAAAATAAAAAAGCTTCTTAAAACACGTAGTTCCTTTCCAAAAACATTAAATAATAGACTTAAACCTAATAAAAATTTAGCAAAACAAATATTTATCTGGGACACTTCAGAGAATGCAATAAAAATCAGGTTAATCTTGGTAATTACAGGTTTTTTACTGTTCTTCTCCATTGTAGCTATAAGGCTAGTTTTCGTAGCAACTACCGATTTTATTGAGGCTAATAAATTTCTTGGCAAAAACAATATGTTTAGGCGGGATATTGTTGATAGATACGGTAACTTACTGGCGGTAAACTTACCTATAGCTTCATTATATGCTAAGCCTCAAAAAATTGTTGATGTTGAATCTTTAGTACAGAAATTAATTACTGTGTTCCCAGAATTGGAAAAGAAAAAGACATTAGAATTACTACGAAGTGATAAGAAATTTGTGTGGATCAAAAGAGATATTTCTCCGAGACAGCAAGAGCATATTTATAACCTTGGTATACCTGGTCTTGAATTTGAAAGAGAACAGAAAAGGATATATACTTACGGTAATTTGTTATCTCACCTTGTAGGTTATGTAGGCCGCGACATGGAAGGATTAGCCGGCGTTGAAAAATTTTTTAATAAGTTATTAACAACGCAAGATAACGATAACCACCTTAAGGATTCTAGCTTACAATTATCTATAGATGTTAGAGTACAAAGTATCTTAGAAGAGGAAATTGCCAAAACCGTTCAGAAATTTAAGGCTAAGGGAGCTGCGGGCATTATTGTTGATCCAAATAACGGAGAAATAATTGCCATGGTTAGTAACCCTGACTTTGATCCACATTACCCAGGTAATGCTTCAAGTACCCAATTGTTTAACACAGTTACCCAAGGGGCTTATGAAATGGGGTCGGGGATGAAAGCCTTAACTTTAGCAATTGGTCTTGATACTGGCGTTATCTCAATGAATGATGCTTATGACCTTAGTTATATGAAAGTAGGTAAATTTAAAGTTAAAGATTATCATCCTGTCAAAGGCTGGCATAGTATCGGAGAAATATTCCTTCACTCGAGTAACATAGGTGTAAGCCAGATAATGCTTGAGATTGGTAAAAACAGCCTAAGGAGCTACCTAAAAAAACTGAAATTATTAGACAAACTTGAGATTGAATTAGCAGAAAGAGCAAGGCCTCTTTTCCCTCCCCATTCAAGGTGGAATGATTTAAGTTTAGTAACAATGTCGTACGGTTATGCAATTTCAGAAAGCCCCGCGCATTTTGTGCAAGCAATGATGCCCCTTGTTAATGGCGGCATCATGTACCCTCTTACTGTGCTTAAGAGGAAAAATGATGAACCGGTTATGGGAGAGCGTATTTTTAAGGAAAGTACCTCAAAATACATGCGGCAACTTATGAGATTAGTGGTTTTAGAGGGTACTGGTAAAAAGGCAGAAGTTAAAGGATATTATGTAGGAGGGAAAACAGGAACAGCAGAAAAAGTTATTGGTGGTAAATATTATAAAGATAAAAGAATGTCTTCATTTTTTGGAATTATGCCTGCTACAAATCCTAAGTATATTATTTATGTAATATTTGACGAGCCTCAAGGAATTAAAGAAACATATGGTTTTGCGGGGGGGGGATGGACGGCTGCTCCAACAGTTGGGGCAATTTTTGAACGAATGGCTGTCTTATACGGAATGAATAAGCTCGAGGAAAACGATCCAGAAGTTCAGGAGCTAAATAATATTGATTATATAATAAATGGTAGGACTTAGGTGAGAGAAAAGATAGAGAGTTTATTTAGAAAACATAATATCAAAGGTGTTTCTTGTGATTCCCGAAACATTAGGCCAGATGACGCCTTTTTCGCAATAAGAGGCGAGACAATAGATGGTAACCAGTTTATTAATGAAGCGTTACAAGTTGCCAAAATTGTTTTTACAGAAGATGCAAGCAGAAAAGAAGAAGAAGTTTTTTATATCCAGAATATAAGGTTAGCCCTCGCAATAGCTGCCGGAATAATCTACCCAAACCTTTCCGCAAATCTTGTGGCTATAACCGGAACTAATGGCAAAACTTCAGTAGTTTCCTATATTTACCAAATCTTAAAATTACTTGGGCAAGAAGCAGCAACTATCGGTACACTTGGTATTAACTCCACGATAGAGTTAGAGGGAAAATTCTTAAAGGAGTTACCACAGTCTCTAACTACAGCCGATCCAATTACTTTTCGAAAAATATTGAATGAGCTAGCAGAGAAGAAAATCAGTAACGTCATATTTGAAGCTTCAAGTCACGGAATCACTCAACGTAGGCTAGGAGACATAAAAGCAAAAACAGCCGGATTTACTAGTTTTTCCCAAGATCATTTAGACTACCACAAAACCATGGATAATTACCTTGAGGCTAAATTACAGCTTTTCAGAGATAACTTAGAAGAAGAAGGAGAAGTGGTAATTAACTCAGAAATATTAGATTCGACCTATGGGGATTTTGTTAAAAATTTCTTTACTAAGCACGGAATTCACTATTTTGGGGTTGGTAAAAGCGGGAATATAAAAGTAAAAAATATTAGTAGTTCTATTACCGGCAACATAGTTGATTTTGAATATAATAAAAGAAATTATGCTTTCACCACTAATATTATCGGATCTTTCCAAGCCGTAAATCTTCTGATGGCTGCTAAAATGGCGGCAAATCTTGGGGTTGACTTTGATCGCATAGTTGAAGTTCTAGAGCAAGTTACAGCTGTAACTGGTAGGCTACAGCGAATAACTACCCTCGAAAGTGAGATGCAGGTATTTGTTGATTATGCACATACACCGGACGCTTTAGAAAAGTCATTATTGGAGTTGAGAAACATCAAAGCACAGCAAGGAGGAAAGTTATATGTAGTATTTGGATGTGGTGGTGATCGTGATCCCTCAAAAAGAGAACTAATGGGACAAGTCGCTTGCAAATTAGCTGATTATGTTGTAGTTACAGATGATAACCCACGAACCGAAAATCCGGAGAAAATTCGGCTTGATGTTTTAAAAGGAGCGGCCGGAGCCGAAGAAGTTCCAGGGAGAGAACTTGCTATAAAGAGAACTATAGGAAAACTGAAGAAAAACGATATACTATTGATTGCGGGTAAAGGACATGAAACTTACCAGATTATCGGAAATAGAACTTTGTTTTTTAGTGATATTGAAACTGCACGAAAAATGGTGCTTTTAAAAAACAAGTAATTTTAATAAATATACAAAATATGATTTGGACATCAGAACAAATTGGTCAGGCTCTCTCCCTTAACCTAGAAACTAATGATAAATTTGGAAAGGTTCAGTTTAACTCCCAAGACATAGAAAAAGGGGATATTTTTATTGCTTTGAAAGGTGGGGCAAGAGATGGACACGAATTTGTTCTTGACGCTTTTGCCAGAGGTGCTGGGTTAGCTATTGTAAGCCAAGATATAAAAAACGCCCCTGCAAATAAACTAATAAAAGTAGAGGATACCTTTGAAGCATTACAAAGTTTAGCTGAATATAAAAGACAGAATTCTAAAGCTTATTTTATTGGTGTTACGGGTAGTGTAGGCAAAACCAGTACTAAGGAAATAATAGGCTTAATACTTAACTCTTTCGGTAAAACTTTTGTTAGTAGAGGCAATTTTAATAATCACATTGGTGTTCCTATCAATTTAGCTTCTGTTGCCGATGATGATGAATTTGCCGTAATCGAAATGGGTATGAACAAAGCAGGAGAAATTAGCCTTTTAACCAAACAGGTTACACCAGATATAGCTATAATTACTTCAGTAGCTCCCGTACATCTGGAATTTTTTACCTCTATTGAGAAAATCGCCGATGCAAAATCAGAAATTTTTGAAGGACTCGATATTAATACTGGAATTGCCATACTTAATCGCGATATTTCAACTTATAAAAGATGTATCGAGAATATAGATAGGGCTGGAATTGGAAATATCAAAACTTTTGGTAAATCGCAATTTGCTAATATAAGATTTGTCTCTTATTCACTGGTAGACCAAAATATGGTTAAATTAACCTATAACATTTTTCATGACAAGATAGAATTTGTTATGCCTGTCGTACCAAAGCATATGGCAATTAATTTTGCAGCCGCCCTTGCCGTTGTCTATTGCCTTGGACTGGATATAAATCAAGCAGTAAAGGCTCTAGCACAATTCAAGCTTCAAATCGGCCGAGGACTGGTTGTGGATGTTAAGAAAGAAGATAAAAAATATTCTATAATAACTGATTACTACAATGCAAGTCCTGAATCCCTGAAAGCCGGTCTTGCATATTTACATCAATTTAAAAACCCGAAAAAGAGCGCGGTATTAGGCGATATGAAAGAGCTTGGTAAGGAAGAGTTAAAGTTTCATTTTGCCCTCCTGCCGTATATTGTTAAAGCCGGTATAAAAAAATTGTTTTTGGTAGGAAACGTTATGCCCGAGATCGCCAAAGAAATTCCAGAAAATATTTTAGTTTACACCTATAAAACTTCTGAAGAACTAGCTTTTAATATTAATAAATACATTGAAGGTGAAGAAATTATCCTAATTAAAGGCTCACGAAGCATTCATTTGGAAAAAGTTGCCGAAGCACTAGGAGTTAGAAATGCTTTATAACATATTACTGCCATATGCAAGTCAGTGGCATATAGCCAATTTAATGACTTATATTACATTTAGAAGTGGCATGGCGATACTAAGCAGTCTACTTATAAGTTTTCTAATAGGGTCAAAAATTATTTTAAAATTAAGGACATTACAGAAACGAGGACAGCCAATCAGAGAAGACGGTCCAGATACTCATTTTGCTAAAGCGGGTACTCCTACGATGGGCGGACTAATAATTATTGGCTCCATATTACCCTCAATATTATTGTTTTCAAATTTAGCAAATCCTTATGTTTGGATAATTGTTTTTGTCCTGATAACTTTTGGAATACTAGGTTTTTTAGATGATTATACTAAAGTTAGCAAATTTAATTATCGTGGTATTACCGGTAAAAAGAAGTTATTTTTTCAATTTGCTGTTAGTCTTATTGCGTTCGGAGGTATAAAATATTGCTCTCTCCATTCCCACGCAACAGATTTAGCGGTACCTTTTTTTAAGACTCTCTTGATAGACCTTGGTTATTTTTATTTTCCCTTCGCAATGTGCGTTATTATCGGTTCTTCTAATGCGGTAAATCTAACGGATGGTCTTGATGGACTAGCTATCGGTACTGTCACAATAGCAGCTAGTGCCTTTGCTATTATTTCTTACCTAGTAGGCAACTTTACTTATGCAAATTATTTGCAAATAATATATGTACCACATGTAGGAGAGCTTGCAGTGGTATGTTGCGCAATAGTTGGTAGTGGTCTTGGATTCTTGTGGTATAACTGCAAACCTGCGGAAGTATTTATGGGGGATACTGGAAGTTTATCTCTTGGGGCGGTTATCGGTACTATTAGCGTTATTACCAAACATGAAATTGTGCTCGCCATAATAGGTGGTGTCTTTGTTATTGAAACTGTCTCGGTAATCATCCAAGTCTATTATTTTAAAATGACTAAGGGGAAAAGATTTTTTAAAATGGCTCCTATTCATCATCATTTTGAAAAAAAAGGATGGCCAGAGACTAAAGTGGTTATAAGATTTTGGATTCTAGCAATTGCTTTTGCCTTGATTGGGTTATCATCACTAAAGTTAAGGTAATGATATGTTCGGTAATAACTTAAAGCGCCCAGTTGTTAAAGGAGATGGCCGATCTTTATCTATAAAAAGTATTTTTAAAACCTTACAAGCTGAAGGACCTTATTGCGGAATTCCGGCAATTTTTATTAGATTAGGCGGGTGTAATTTAGCTTGCAGTTTTTGTGATACAGAATTTGAGGATTATCTGGAAAAATCTCTTGAAGATATAATTGAGGAGGTTGAGTACTTAAGCAAAAATAGTAATAAAATACAGTCAATATTTCTGGTTGTGATTACCGGAGGAGAACCATTTAGACAACCTATCTATGGATTATGCCACAAATTACTGCAATTAAATTATAAGGTTCAAATCGAAACTAATGGTACTCTATATCAAGACCTACCGGATGGAATTGATATAATTTGTTCTCCTAAGGTAACAAATTCGAAATATCACAATATTAGAGAAGAGCTGCTGCCTAAAATTACCGCCTTTAAATATATCATATCTGCCAATATAGCTGGGTATAACAAAGTTCCAGAATTAGGCCAGTCCCTCTATAATATACCGGTATTTGTGCAAGCAATGGACGAATATGACGAAAGGCGCAATAGTGCAAATAAAAAACTAGCTGTTTCTATTGCTCTTGAGAATAATTACCGTTTATCATATCAGATTCACAAGGAGCTGGGTATTGAGTAAGAAAAAGCATAGGAATAAAATATATTATTTACTCTAGCTGAGTAAGATTATAAAGTATAAATACCAGAATAATTTTTCAACTTCAAATTAGTGTTATTATGAATCAGGAAAAAATCGCTAATGCTTTAAAATCAGTGTTAGCAGATAGCTATAGCCTATATTTCAAAACCCAAAACTTCCATTGGAACGTGACAGGACCTCACTTTAAATCATTACATAGTTTATTCGAAGAACAATACACGGACCTTGCCGATGCCATGATGAAATAGCTGAACGAATTAGATGGCTGGGGCAAAAAGTACCAGGAAGTTTAAAATTCTACTCAGATTTAACCTCCATTTCTTCTAGTGATGAACATACGGATTCAACTACTATGATAAAAGAGTTGCTCCAAGGCCAAGATTTAGTCATTAAGACTTTAAAAGCTGCACTAACCGTTGCAAAAACATTTGATGATGAAGGAACTTGTGACCTTTTGATTGCAAGAATTAAGACACATGAAAAAAATTCCTGGATACTTAAAAGCAGCATATAGGGTAACTAAGGAAAGAAATAGATACTTTTATATAAAGGTAACTTCAAATATAGCGCAAACTTAAAGCGAAACTAACTTTGTAGAATTTGGTTAAATAAATAATGATGATGAAAGCAGTAGTATTGGTAAGTGGAGGAGTTGATTCCTCAACTGTTCTAGCTTACGTACAACAACAAGGGTATGAAATATATGCAATTAGTTTCAGTTACGGACAGAAGCAAATAGTTGAGATCCAAAAAATCCAACAATTTGTTAAAAATTATAAGGTAAAAGAACATAAAATTATAAATATTGATCTAAAGAATTTTGGAGGTTCAGCCTTAACGGATGATGATATAGAAGTACCTAATTATCAAAAAGCAAGTGATGTAGGAGATGAAATTCCACTTACATATGTTCCGGCAAGAAATACGATTTTTTTAAGTTATGCTCTAGCTTTTGCGGAAGTAAGAGGTATCAGAGATATATTTCTTGGAGTACATGCAACCGATTATTCTAATTATCCTGATTGCCGGCCTGAATATATCAAAAGTTTTGAAACTATGGCTAACCTTGCAGCGGCTGAAGGGGTAAAAGGAAATAAAATTAATATCCATGCACCTCTTATTAATATGACAAAAACCGAAATAGTTGCCATGGGTCTTAAAATGGGAGTGGATTATTCGACAACTATATCTTGTTATAACCCTAATAACGAAGGTGATTCATGCGGAAAATGTCTTGCTTGTTTAGTAAGAATTAAGGCTTTTGAGGAAAATGGAGTGCAAGATCAGATTTCATATATTAAGGGTTAATTGATTATGAATGTGCAACCTTTTTTTGGACCATTTCCAACAATTGATTTAGGCGACATTGTTCTGAGGGAAATTTCTAAAGAAGATGCGCAAGCTTATCTAGACTATATGAGTAATAATCAGATGGCGGGGTTTTTAACCAATGAAAATAGACCAAAAACTTTTGAGGCCGCACTAGAAGAAGTTAGTTATTGGGGAGGCTTGTTTCCCTCAAAAAGAAGCATATATTGGGCTATTGCTCTTAAAGAAACTAATATAATGATCGGTACAGCTGGTTTTAACATGATTTCTTTTGCAAATTCTAGAGCTGAAATTAGTTATGATTTAGACCCGAATTTTTGGGGTAAAGGAATAATGCTTCGTTCTATAAAAGCTATATTAAAATTTTCCGACTATACACTTGGGATAATTAGGGTACAAGCGACTGTTATTACCACTAACGAACGCTCAATAAAAGTTTTAGACCGATGTGGTTTTCAGAGAGAAGGTTATTTAAGAAAATATGAATTAGTAGAGGGGGAGTTGAAAGATTATTATATGTATGCAAGGGTCATTATATGAACGGTACCTTTAAATGTACGTTTATTATTTTTATCATATTCTTTGCTTTCCATGCGAGGGCAACAGTACTAGAGACAAAGGATATCGGGATAATTAAAGATGAAATTGCTAAGTTAAAAAAAGGGGATATGGTTTTGCTTGATGTAAAACATGTCATTTTTTGTTCCGGTGATCAAGTTATGTTTCAGGAACATAAATCATTTTTTAAACAAAAATTTGCTCAAATCGAAAAAAAAATTTGGGACAGAAGAAGCAACAAGACTTAAAAGTATAGTACTAAGCTCTTATAAACCGATGATAGTAGATCAGGAAATATCAAAGGTTGTCTCTAACGCTCAAAAAGCTGGCATTATTGTTTTTGCTTTAACTAGTGGTAATACTAGTAGCTATGGTATTATCCCAAATAGAGCTGATTTACGTATTAAAACCATAAAAAATATTGGGATCGATTTTTCAAAATCTACAGAATTAGATTATATTGATTTAAGCGAGGCAGGAGAATTGATAGGAAAGAAGGACAGGAACAAACCAATATTTCAAGACGGTGTAATTTTTGCCGCTAAGAAGCCTAAAGGGAAAGTACTTAGTAAGTTTCTAAAATTATCTAAGTTAAAACCGAGGAAAATAATCTTTGTTGACAACCAATTAAAAAACGTGCTTTCTGTAGAAGCACACTGCAAAGAACTCGGCATTGGTTACACAGGTATACATTTTACTAAAACGTACAATAAACCAGCTAATCCGTTAGATAAAAAAATTGCTGAAAAAAAATTTGAAATTCTTCTAGCTGAAAATAGATGGATTGACGATCATGAAGCGAGCCTTATGGTTAAAAAATAAGTAACTTTTCTAAGATCAGCTTTATTGTGACTTTAAGAATTTTATCTAATTATAAGCATTAGATTTATACTTTTTATAGCTTAAGTTTATCTAAATATAATTTATGAAAATCTTTAACATTATAATGAATAGGAAACTTGGCGGTGCCGAGCAAGCATTCTTAGATTATTATAGTGCTTTAACCTTAAAGGGCCACGAGGTACTTAACATAACTAGTTTATTTGCAAAGATTAACAATAAAAAAATTAGTTCTTTAAAACTGCCCAATTTATTTCCTTGGTGTATTCTTTCTAAAATATATTTAAAATTGCTAATACTATTTTATAGACCGGATTTGATAATAGTTCACGGGGGGAGAGCAGTTAATTTTGCGTATGGTACAGGCATAAAAATTATACCTATAATAGGTGTTACTCATTCTTACAGTATCCGGCATATTTTAAAATGTAATTATATAATTGCCTTAGATCAACTACTCAAACACCATTTAATCAGCAGCGGTTATCCTGAATCCCAAATATTTATTGTTCCGAATATGATAAATACCCCTGCCAAAAAGATAAATAATTTTAGCCAGAAAAGAACTGAATATGTTGTAGGTGCTCTGGGTAGATTTGTTCCGGAAAAAGGATTCAATTATTTAATAGAGGCTATAAGTATACTAAGAGATAGAAAATACCGCGTTAAATTGCTCATTGGAGGAGCTGGACCACTAGAAATTCAACTTAAGAAACTTGCACACGGACTTAATATTGGCAAAAATATTGAGTTTATTGGATGGATAAACGATAAAGAGAGTTTTTTTAAAACTGTAGATATTTTTTGCATCCCTTCCGTTTTTGAAACCTTTGGTATTGTGGCCTTAGAAGCAATGAGCCATCAAGTACCTATCATTGCAACAAAAACTGCTGGAGCATCGCAGATTTTTGAAGCAGGTAGTGACGCTTTAATTACAAATACAGCTTCAAACCAGGGATTAGCTGACAATATTGCCTATCTTATAGATAACCCGCTTAGAGCTCAAGAATTAATAGACAAAGCCTATAGTAAGATTATAAGTTACTACGATACAAGGGTAGTCGCAGATAGGCTTTCAGAAACATTAAAGGTAATCACTCAAAAGAACTAATTTTCAATAAATGATGGTGAAAAAGATTTTTGTTGCCTCTACTAATAAAGGTAAAATTTTAGAAATAAAAGAACTTATAAAGAGTTCTAAATTATCTAACTTGGTAATTGAGACTTTAGAAGGTAATTTTATAAAAGAACCAGATGAGCCTTACGATAGTTTTTTAGAAAATGCAAAACACAAAGCACTTTATTATGTTGAACATACAAAACTACCTACCGTTTGTGATGATTCCGGTTTATGCATAGAGGCCTTAAATGATTTCCCCGGAGTTAAAACTAAAAATTTCTTAGAAAAATGCGGCAGCTTAAATAACGCATTTACTGAATTAGAAAAACTACTTACTAAACATAGTAACCGCAGAGCATATTTCCAAACTGCGATATGTTTATGCTTAGCAGACACAAAAAGGTTTATAATTTCTGAAGCGCGAAGTTATGGTTATATAACTTTTCCAGCTAGAGGAACTCAAGGTTTTGGTTTTGATCCAATTTTTATTCCCGAAGGTTACACCGGAACTTTAGCAGAACTAGGCACAAGAATAAAAAATCAGGTTAGTCATCGGTCTGAAGCTATAAAAAAGTTAATTGCTAATATGGAAAAGCTTTTTCAACACTAGTAGCTAAAAGGGATTATTACTGAATTTGTTATTTTCTTTGGCATTTATAAATGGTATAAACATAGCACATTTATCTAATAACTAGTGTACATGCTAAAGAAAATATTTTTATACAGTAAAGTAAGGGCTGCTGCTCTATTATTCCTGGCAGTGATACTAATTCTTGCTCTTACTACTTATAGTGATACCGATCCATCATTAAATCTTTCTGCATTAAATCAACCGAGGAATTTACTAGGTTATTTCGGGTCTTATCTATCTGATATATTCTATCAACTTTTTGGAATTGCCTCTTATATTATTCCATTATCATTTATTATCTGGTCTTATCTAATTTACAAGAATGAAACGTTAAGCTGGAAAAGTTTAAAGATCATTTCTTTAATAATGGCTATTTCTTGTATTTCGATAGCCTTAAGTGGCATCAAAATAAGTTACCTTCCAAGCAATGGCGGCGGGGTGTTTGGATTTTACTTGTTTAACATGAGCATCAAATATTTAGCTGAGTTTCAGCAATTAATAATTCCAGCTGCCTTCCTACTTTCAATATTATTCTTAATATTAGCATTCGGCATCAAACTTACTTCTTATATTAAATTTACTCTCTATTTAAAAAGCTTGGGGGCTAAAATAACGCCGCTAGTAAGAATTCCAAAATTTTCTATTAAGACAATTAAATTAGCTAACCATGATAAAATACCTTCAAAAGTTATTAAAGAACCTATCATCACAGGAGGCAGTAATAGCCTTGAAATTAGCCGCGAAATGCCTATTGAAAATAGGCCTAGAATAATACCGTCTTCTGTCAATCAAGAAGTTAAACATACAGAACAAAATATAGGCATTTTACCCCCGCTTGACTTATTAGATCAAGCAAGTAGCTATAATATTCAAACACAATCCCCTGCCGAATTAGAAGCTAAAGCTGAGGAGCTTCTAGCAGTTCTTGCAGATTTCGGGGTTAAAGGTAAAATTATAGATATAAGGCAAGGTCCGGTAGTAACAATGTATGAATTTGAACCGGCTGCCGGTACTAAATCCTCAAGGGTAATAGGTTTATCTGACGATATTGCTCGTTCATTATCTGCTCATTCCACCCGTATTGCAGTTATACCCGGTAGAAATGCTCTAGGTATTGAGCTTCCTAACAAACAGCGTATGTTCTTTCGGTTAAGAGAATTAGTTGAAACAGAAGAATTCCAAGATCAGAATATAATATTACCCATTATTCTTGGTAAGGACCTTAGCGGCCGTCCTTTAGTTGCTGACCTAGCAAAAATGCCTCACTTGCTTGTCGCAGGAACAACGGGTTCTGGTAAATCGGTTGCTATTAACGCTATGATAATGTCCTTACTTTATAAATATACTCCTGCTGAATGCAGAATGATAATGATTGATCCTAAAATGCTTGAGTTATCTTCTTACGATAATATTCCTCATCTTATGACTCCTGTTGTTACAGAACCGGGAAAAGCTGTAGTTGCACTTAAATGGGCTGTTAAAGAAATGGAAAATAGATATCGTTTAATGTCTCATTTAGGGGTAAGAAATATTGCTAATTTTAATGCAAAAATTCTAGAAGCAGCAAAAGAAGGTAAAGTACTAGAACGTAGAGTACAAACCGGTTTTGATCCGGAAACAGGGAAACCGGTTTTTGAATCCATACCAATTGATATGCAAAAAATGCCGTTTATAGTAGTAATAGTTGATGAAATGGCTGACCTAATGCTTGTTGCTGGGAAAGATATAGAAACTTCTATACAGCGTCTAGCTCAGATGGCAAGGGCTGCCGGTATCCACATTATTATGGCAACTCAGAGACCGTCGGTAGATGTAATTACCGGTGTAATAAAAGCTAACTTTCCAAGTAGAATTAGTTTTAAAGTAACTTCAAAAATTGATAGTAGGACAATTCTTGGAGAACAAGGGGCTGAGCAATTACTGGGAATGGGAGATATGCTATATATGGGTAATAGTGCTAGAATACTTCGTGTTCATGGACCTTTTGTAGATGATAAGGAGGTAGAAAAGGTAACTACTTTTCTTAGAAATACCGGTGTCCCTGAATATATTTCTGCGGTTACTGAATCTGAAGAGGATTTTGCTGCTGATGAACTTGATGACTCAGGCAACGACGATATGTATAAGCAGGCATTAAATATTGTGAGAAATGAAAAAAAAGCCTCAATTAGTTATATTCAACGATCGCTGCGAATTGGATATAACCGCGCTGCAATTATAGTAGAGGAAATGGAAAAAAATGGTATCCTTTCACCTCCTAACCACTCGGGTAAAAGGGAAGTTTTATTACCGGAGGATTAATTCGTTTATTAATTAATCACTTTTACTTTCTATACAAATATGATACAATACTTGCCAGTAGATTCTATTAAAAATGAGGTATAAATGTCTAAAAATCTCGAATTTAAGATAGGTGAAAGAGTAGTATATCCGTCCCACGGTGTCGGAGAAATTGTCGACATCGAAGCCCAAATAATTGCTGATATTAGCTTAAAAGTTTATGTTATTTCTTTCTCTCAAGACAAAATGACTCTACGAGTTCCTGTAAATAGGGCATCTGCAGTTGGTTTAAGAACTCTAATTAATAAAAATGATATACACGAAGTATATGCAATCCTGCAGGGAAAACCTAAGCGTGGAAACAAAATGTGGAGCAGACGTGCCCAAGAATATGAAGCTAAAATCAACTCCGGAGAAATATCTGCAATTGCTGAGGTTGTTAGAGATCTTTATAAAAATGTTGATAATGATCGTTCATATAGTGAAAGAACAATATATGAATCGGCTTTAAATAGGCTAGCTTCTGAAATAGCTGTCCTTGAGAACATATCGGAAGCTGAAAGTTCAACTAGATTAATTGACCTCCTAAAAGAAAAATTAGCAGCATAATTGCGGATTTAAAAAGTTTAAAACATATCTAGTTAGTAAGGAAATAGATAGTTATTAGGGTTAGTGATTAAAAATCGTCCGCATTAAAGTTAGGATCCTCTTAATTTTTATTTCTACTAACTATCAGTAAATTTTCCATGTTTTTTCTTAAAGTGGGAATTAACTATATGCTACAATTTTAGAGTGACTAAAGTAATATCGTCCTAAATAGCTTCTGGATCCCTATATCATCTCAAGCAAGATTTATAGTTGCCCATCTCTCACTAATAATATAATTATTATTAGTGACTACTTAGAATACTTTTTTATAGTCTTCAGTTTAATAAGAAACCGAGCAAATTATAAATTACTTAATTACGGAATATATAATCAATAGATAATATATCTTCTCCAAGCTGCTGCAAGAAGCGTTAGTACAAACAGGAAGAACGCCTACCCTTGAAAACCAATTTAATACTTGCTTAAGCTAATTTTTTGTAGAATTCTTGCTTTTGTTCCGGGTTATGTGGCCTGAAATAACCAATATGAAAAAATACTTAACTCTTTTACCTAAAATTAAAAAAAAACCACTTCACTATTTAGAATAAATAATATATGGTCCTCCAGAATTAAAAATTTAGTTTTATGAACATTCAATTACGCTCTTACTTAATAGGCGTGGCATGGTTTATATTGAGTCTAGTTACTAGCTCAGTAAACGATGTAATTTCAAAATACCTGGGCCTTAGACTTCACAGTTATGAGGTTACTTTCTTTAGGTTTATGCTTGGAACAATTAGTTTAATTCCATTCATATTGTATTATGGAATAGGAACATTAAAAACTACCAGGCCTTTTGTTCATTGTACCCGGGGTGTTCTGTTATTTCTTGGGATGGCAGGTTGGACATATGGCGTTACCATAGCTCCTATTACTACCGGTACTGTTATTACATTTACTATACCTATTTTTGTGTTAATTCTTGGAATTTTTTTCTTAAGTGAACATATCATCTGGCAAAGATGGTTAGTAACAATTATTGCTTTTATTGGTATTGTTGTAACTTTAAATGTACATTCTCAAGATTTTAATCTTAACGTACTTATATTTGTTGCTGCTGCTATATGCTTTGCAATCCTGGATATTTTTAATAAAAGAATTGTTATACAAGAATCAATGATTAGTATGCTTTTCTATTCTGCTACCATAACAGCTTTAATATCACTACCTTTCGCCCTTCATAATTGGATTATGCCCACAATGCACGAACTAGTATTATTATTTATTCTAGGTATGGGTGGTAATTTGATACTATTTTTCATTCTCAAAGCATTTACTTATGCGGATGCAACGGCTATGTCTCCTTACAGATATCTCGAGTTATTATCTTCCGCCATAATTGCCTATATAATATTTGGAGAAGTTCCAAGTACGTCAACTATTTATGGTGCTTTAATAATAGTACCTTCAACATTCTTCATTATTTATTCGGAAAAAAAGGAATTTAATAAACAAACTAACGAACATGGTGAAAAGGAATGAACAAACACAAACTGATTTTAACAAGTAGTGTTGCTAATAGTTTTGAATGGTATGATTATGCTTTATTTGGTCATTTTGCACCAATAATTGGGCAAAAATTCTTTCCTAATACTGACCCGAGTATTTCTTTACTATATGCCTTTTTAGCATTTGCCGTGGGTTACTTAATGAGACCGATAGGAGGTATTTTTTTTGGAGTAATCGGTGATAAATTTGGTCGTAGAGTAGCACTAAGCGCATCAGTTATTTGCATGGCATTTCCCACTGCGGCAATAGGTTTCCTTCCTACATATGAAACAGCAGGTATAGTTGCAACAAGTATGATGATTCTAGTTAGAATGCTGCAGGGCCTTTCCATGGGAGGAGCTTTAACGGGATCAATATCTTTCGTTATTGAACATACAGAAAAACACCATCGGGGTTTTACGTCTAGTTTTTCCATGGCCAGTATTTGTGTAGGTATTCTATTCGGTTCATTAGTATCATATTTAATAAAATCGATTTTTACAGCAGAGCAATTTAACTCATGGGCTTGGAGATTACCATTCTTAATTGGTATATTTATTTTCTTTGCTGGTATTTATATTAAGAAACATACAGCTGAGACTCCTTTATTTCTTGAAAACAAATCATACGGTAAAGTAGAGCAACGTCCTTTGAAATTTGCTTTTAAATATCATTGGTTTGATATGTTAATCTCAATTCTTATTAATGGAACCGGGTCAGTAATATTCTACGTTGAATCAATATATTTGATCTCTTATCTAAAAATACACAGAGGATTTGGTGAAGATGAGGTAAGTAATTTAGTTAATATCTGCTATCTCATTATGATAGTAGTAACTATTTTAGGAGGGTGGCTTTCTGACAAAATAGGTAGGAGGAAAATATTTGTTATTAACTTAGTAATTATAATTTTAACTTCAACATTTTTGCTTGAATCTTTTGAATTCGGCAATTTCAGTTCTATTATTATAGCTCAAATTATTATTGCAATTTTAGCTGCACTATATATAGGTCCAGAACCGGCTTTACAGGCGGAGTTATACCCAACAAACATCCGAAGTACAGCTCTTTCGGTTTCCTATAATACTGCTACTAGTATTTTTGGCGGTACAGCTCCGTATATAATGGAATCATTAGTACAAAACGGCAATATGGGTTCTGGCTCAATTTATATAATCGTATGTGCAGTTTTGAGTTTGATAGCTCTATATTTTTATATTGATCGATCACAACAGGTCGTAAGAAATACTTAAAGATATAAGGAGTAAAAGCAAACCACTATGCAAAATAAAGATTTAGCGAATACTGCCGTTTTGACCGACGAAACGCAAGTAATAAAAAAGCTATTGCCTAAAATTAAATGTCCGGCCCTTGAACAACAAAAGATTATTGCTCGAGCTGACGAATTCATTAGTATAATAAGAAAAAACAGAAATTTTTCTATTGAAGAATTTATTAATAGATTCAGCCTCTCTACCGATGAAGGAATTGCAATAATGTGCCTCGCCGAAAGTTTACTTCGGATACCGGATTTACAAATTACCAAGGAATTCGTAAGTGATAAGTTATCTAATAAATCGTGGAAATCATTTTTATTTAAGAAAGCAAAATCATTTAAGACTATTTTCTCTTCCTTCGGTATATATTTTTCCGGAAAATTTACCGACATTACTAAATCGGATAATACTTTTGCTAAATTAATTGATAAATTTGGTCAACCGGTATTTTTAAAAATCTTAAGAGAAGCAATTATGTACCTTAGTAAATCATTTGTATTTGCAGAAGGTATGGAATCCGGTTTAAAAAAAGTTCAAAATTTTTCAGAATATAAATTTTCTTTTGATCTGCTGGGTGAATCGGCAAGAACCAAAAAACAGGCCGCAAGATATTATAAAGATTATCTTAATGCTATAAAACTTATCGCTAGACTTCCTTATAAAGATCTAGATATGGCGTCAAAACCGAATTTATCTGTTAAATTAACCGCCCTGTATCCCAGATTTGAATACGCTAAGCTACATGATATAAGGCAAGAATTAATGCCACAAATTATCGGTTTAATAGAAAAAATCAAAAATAGCAACTTAACTATTACTTTTGATGCGGAAGAATCTTTCAGGCTTGATGCTTATTTTACTTTTTTAAGTGAAGTTATAGAGCAACCTGCCTTTAAAAATTTTAATGGTATCGGACTTGTAGTACAAGCTTATCAAACTAGAAGTTATGAGCTACTTGAAAAAATAATTTTATTGGCTAAAAAAACCAATAAACAAATACCAATCAGACTTGTAAAAGGCGCGTATTGGGATAGTGAGATTAAGCACGCTCAGGTAAACGGGCTGCAATACTACCCGGTATTTACAAAAAAAGAATACACGGATGCAAGTTACATCGCTTGTGCTAAATTAATGCTAGAAAATAATGATTATATATACCCGCAATTTGCGACCCATAATGCTTTAACTGCTTCGGCAATAATAGAAATAGCTGGAAATAAACCTTATGAGTTTCAAAAACTTTATGGTATGGGTGATGTATTACATTCTGAGCTAGCAAAAAAAAGGAGTGTAAGGATTTATGCTCCTATTGGTAAATCAGATGATTTACTTGCATATTTAATGCGTAGAATGTTAGAAAACGGAGCGAATAGTAATTTTGTAAGTAAGGTAGTTTCACCCAAAATACCTATATCTGCTCTTAGTTTTAATCTACATGACAAAATTTTAAATTTATTAGATAGGGGCAATTTAATTCCTTTGCCAGAAAATATTTATCCAAAGAGGAAAAACGCTATGGGCTATGATTTAGGATACAAAATAAATTACGATTATATTCAAGAAAAAGTGGCTAGTTATTTCTCTAATACTCATAAGGTCGCGTCCATAATAGAGGGTAGAGAACTTATTACATCCAAAAATTTAAATGAATGTTTCTGTCCTGCAAAAATAGCTGAAAAATTTTCAGATGTTTCTTTGGCAATACCTGAAGAAATTAAATATGCCGTAGACTCGACTTATAAAGAATTTAACAACTGGAGCAAAACAACGGTAGAAAATCGTGCTGCTATTTTAGAAAAGGTAGCTTATGAATTTGAAAATAACAAATTTGAGTTATATGCCCTGCTTATCAAAGAAGGAGGAAAATCAATTCATGATGCGATAAATGAAGTTATTGAGGCAATTGATTTTTGTAGATATTATGCAGTCCAAGCAAAAATAATTATGCAAGATAAAGTTCTTCCTGGTCCCATCGGCGAAAGAAATATACTTTCAATGCATCCAAGAGGAGTTTTTGCCTGTATAAGCCCCTGGAATTTCCCACTTGCGATATTTATAGGTCAAATAGTTGCGGCATTAGTAACTGGTAATACGGTAATAGCAAAACCTGCGGGACAAACTTGTGTTATAGCTAATTTTGCCGTTAAGTTGCTGCACAAAGCAGGCATACCTAAAACGGCATTACAATTAATAATTACTTCTGCTAGCAATATAAGTAATTATGTATTAAGAGATGAAAGAATTGCAGGGGTAGCATTTACCGGTTCTTGCGAAACGGCTAAGAGCATCAATTTAACACTTGCAGAGCGGAATTCCGGTATTGTTCCGTTCATTGCTGAAACGGGTGGTCAGAATGCAATGATCGTTGATAGTTCAGCTTTACTTGAACAAGTAACGGATGATGTACTTATTTCTGCATTTTATTCTGCCGGCCAAAGATGCTCCGCTCTACGAGTACTCTATATTCAAGAAGAAATATATGATAATCTATATAATCTAATTAGGGAGGCTACCGAAATATTAAAAATCAGCGACACTACCGATTTCAGTAGTGATATAGGAGCAGTTATCGATCGGAAATCTTTCGACAATCTAGCTCGCCACATTTCTTACATGGAAAAAGCAGGCTTTAAAATATATTCTCACCCACAAAATAATAGTTTAAAAGACGGAAACTATTTTTATCCTCATATTATAGAAATTAATTCAATTAATGATATTCCAGGAGAAAATTTTGGACCAATATTACATATAATAAAATATAAAAGTAATGAAATTGATAAAATAATAGATGAAATTAATAATTATGGTTTCGGTTTAACTTTTGGTATCCATAGTAGAATCGAAACAAAAATAGAATATTTAAGATCCCGGATTAAAGCCGGTAATATTTATACTAATAGGTCAATTGTCGGAGCAAAAGTAGAATCTCAACCTTTCGGTGGTGAAAATAAATCCGGTACTGGATTTAAAGCTGGAGGCCCTCACTATTTGCTTAAATTTATGCTAGAGAGAACAACGTGCTTTAACCTTACAGCGATAGGAGGTAATGTAGAATTATTAAGAACACAACTCGAACCGGTAAGTTAATAGTGTTTTACAATTAGTACAAATTAAACTGTAAGGTGCCACCATAAATTTGTTTGCGTTTCTGAAATTAATATTGAGTTATGCCTACTTATGTTTTTTAGACAATTCTAAATTATCTAGGTTTTATTTAAGAAGCTTAATCATAAAATATATTTTTCAAACTTGTTTTTTTCAGACTTGTAATTATCAGCATCAGGCAACGGGGGTTTTTTAACAGTAATATTCGGCCATTTTGTAGATAATTCTTTATTAATTTCCACCCATTTTATTAAATCGGCAGATTCTTCTTTGATAGCATCTACTGGACATTCCGGTACACAAACACCGCAATCTATACATTCATCCGGGTTAATTACTAACATTAATTCTCCTTCGTAAAAACAATCAACCGGGCATACTTCTACACAATCCGTATATTTACATTTCACACATTCATCTGTTACTACATAAGTCATAGTTATTTATTATTTTTAATTTTGTACATAACAATTCTTGCCCTTATTAAAAGGACAAAAACAAAATACATTATAAAAGAACCAAACATAATAAAAAGCGGTAAAAGCATAGATGGATGGATGGATGGTCCACCTATTTTAAGGATACTTGCCGGTTGATGCAAACTATACCAGATATCCACCGAAAATTTGACTATCGGTATATTAATCAGGCCTATTATAGCCATAACTGAAGCAGGTTTTTCGGCTCTAATTAAACTATTACCGCTATTAATGATGGCTATATAACTAATATAAAGGAAGAATAAAACAAGCATAGATGTAAGACGGGCATCCCACACCCACCATGTCCCCCAGATAGGCTTACCCCAAATCGATCCTGTAACCAGGGTAATTAAAGCAAATCCTGCTCCAATTGGTGCCGCGGCTACTGCTAAAACATAAGAAATTCTTGCTTTCCATACTAAACAAGAAAAACTGCAAATAGCTATAAAAGTATATACTCCAAGGCTCATCCATGCAGCTGGCACATGTACATACATTATCCTTACCATTTCTTTCTGCTGGTAATCTTCAGGAGAAGCATAGAAAGAAAAATATAATCCAACCGGAAGCGAGAATAAAAACAAGTACCCGGAAAGAGGTATTAAATATTTGCTAATCTTTAAAAATAAGGTAGGCGAAAATAGTCGATACATAAAAGTTTATTTATTTTATCATTATAGCAGTTAATATGTTTTGATTATATACTTCACCTGTATGTGTAGACCTTCGATAACTAGGATATTTATCTGACATTCTGTACGTATCCTCGTTAATATGTTTGACAACGCTGATATTTGCCTGCATAAGCTTAATTTTGACAAATGATGGAAGATCAAATAAATAATGCCCAGGTTTAATTGACGGTAAAAATAGAACTTTATAGCTACTTGAATCAGCAATAAAATTCTCATAAAAGTCTTGTGTTACTTCATAAGATTCTTGCACGATAGCCGGCCCTACTACAGCCATTATATTACTGGCACCTTTTTGTCGCATTCTATAAGCTAATTTATCTATAATATTTAATTTAGCACTGCGCCAACCGCAGTGGGCAGCGCCAATAACTTTACCATCATCACTTGCAAATAATAGCGGTACACAATCAGCAGTACGAATTGCCAAAATAATGTTTTTTTGAGTAGTAACCGAAGCATCGCTTTCAGGCCAATTATTTAACTTGAAATCTAATTCTTCAGCACAAACAACTTTATTGCCATGAACTTGGTTTAATAATAATATATTCTTAGCATCAAAATCACTTAACACTTTATCTATATTACTTTTGACTTGACCTTTTTTTATCTGATCTTCAAAAGCATGTATATTATAACTATGAGTGGAACCTTGGTAACTTTTATCAAAAATCTTGTAATATACTTTATTTTTGATTAATTCTGTTACGTTCATGATCTTTAAATAAGCACTTAAAATATGTTTGAAAATAAACTAACAGATAGAAAGAAAGAATACAATATCTTAAAAAAAATCGAAAATAGTTTTAAAAAAGAGTTTAATTTGACACCATGCCTTGGGGCGGAACTAGAGTTTTATCTTACAAACTTTACAGATATTTGGCAATTGACCAAACTAGAAGAAGAGATAGAGCAAAAAATAAAAAAAGAAAAAGGACATAATCAATATGAAGTCGAGATTCCGCCTTCAACTGATACCGCTTCTTATCCAGCTATTATATACAAGATCAAAAGAACCATTAAGGAAAAAGCCAGAAAATTAAACCTTGAAGCTAATTTTAAGTCCAAACCATTTATAAATGATTATGGTAGTAGTATGCACATCCATTTTAATTTTCTTGAAAATAATGATGTAGAAACACATGCTAGGATTTTATGCCATTATTTACCGCTAACAATTACAGCTTTTCTACCTAAAGAAGAGGACTATAAAAGGCTTGATAGCAGGTTCATGGCTCCAACCCACATTTCTTACGGTAATAATAACCGTACTACCTTGATACGGATACCGGACATCCTACCTAAACGGATTGAGCATAGATTAGCTTCGGCAGATGCAAACCCTTATGAGGTAATATATGCCATTTTAAGCTCAATTTATTCGGGTCTTAAACATCCGGAGGAAATAACCAAGCTAGATAAAATTTATGGAAACGCATACGACCCACAATATAATTTAGTAAAAATATTACGGAACAGTTAATCCCTATATTTTTTGAAATTACTTACCCTGGGTAAGAGAAAATAATTTCTCAAGTTGGTTTTCAATAGTAAAATTATCCATGAAAATTTGATAAGCTTGTTTAGTTTTTAAATATACCTTATCTGGATTAGCTTTTGCCCACTCAATATGCGATTTAATAGTATAATAAATTTGCGCACTACTGGCAAAGGCATCATAATATAGCACACTATCACCAAAAAACTTTTTTAAGAAGCCATTCTGATCAGATATTACCAAAGCCCCACTAGTTACAGCTTCAGCAATTCTAGAAGTTGGTATCCCCTCTAGCATATGTTCTTGATTGTGGATTATCAAAGCTATGCCATATTTCTGTTGCTGTAGTCGCAAGTTTTGAAGAGGATTACCGAAAGCCTCCATTTTACCTAAATAAGCTTTCCCTAAAAATCCAAGATACCCTTCTACGCCGATACCGACTAATAATTCATCATTTGCTAGTTTCTTTAGACTTTGCGCTAACCTTAAGCTTTCTCTATTACATCCCCATAATGTACCTGTAATTAATGCTTTATGAATGGAAACCTCCGCATACTCTTCTTGTCCATGGGCAAGATATAAAGGTATTACTGGTTTGTTTTGTCCTGTCTTCTGGATTATTTTTTGTAATAATTCGTTATTTCCATGAACAAGGCTATGAAGATCAACATAAGCATCATATTCATTTAAATGCTCCCATACTTTTAAAAACTTTCCACTACTTGAAAATAGTGAATCCAAAGGCATATTTAAATAAGTGATATTATAACCAGGTGGTAAAATATTAACGTGATGGGTTACCGCTAAGTTAAATTGTGGGTTAAAAATATAATTTATAATACTAGTACTTACCTTATAAAAATGAGAGGTAAGCCAAAAATGACTGAGACTTTCAGAAAATTTAACTCCGCTATAATCATATCCGAGTTTATCGGCAATGATAACTATTCGATCATATAGGATACCCTCTCCAATTCGGTCATGAACACTATATAAGGAAAATCTTTTTTCCGAAAAGTTACCCTTTACCAAATTACTCCAGAAGTTTTTTGAATAATCAATTTCAAAAAGAAATATCCAGATCAAAAATGTGCTATATAAAAAGCATAATTTTAAAAAATTTGAGAAGTTTAGAACCTTTCTTATATGCCAACCACGAAAAACAATTTTAAAAATATTATAACAACTTATTAATATGGCCTTAAAGTGTTGGCATATTTCAGACATTTAATAACTCTGGAAAAAATTTACAAAAACTTACAAACTTCGTCAAAATCTAGTCGCGGTAATTTAGGGTAAGGATTATCACCATCTTTATAACCAAGGTTACAAATAAAATTTATTCTATAATTAGTATTTTTGAAAAAAGCTTCATTGAGGGCGATTGGATCAAACCCAGACATAGGTCCACAATCTAATCCCATACCTCGTGCTATCATTATAAAATAGGCAGCTTGCAAAGTAGAATTACGTAAACCTTCCCTATCAAGAACCTCCTCAGTAGATTTAGCCAATAAATCTTGTAAAGACTTACCGGTTGGATACAATTTATCCATTTTTTCGTAGAACTTCATATCATAAGCAAACAATACAGTCACTGGCGCTGATTTTATTTTAGCGATATTTGCTTCCATCGCTGCTTTACATAGCTTTTCCTTTTCAAGGTCACTTTGCACAAAAACTATGCGTAAAGGACAACCATTGGCAGAAGTAGGACCAAGTTTCATCAAATCATAAATTTTTATTAGCAGTTCCCTAGAAACCTGTTTATCTGAAAATTTACTACATGTTCTGTCACTAAATATACTGTCTATAGTTCTCATTAGATACCTCCCTTATTTTAGTTAGCTTTTTGCTCCAGTAAATTAACATTGCCTAGAACAAACCCTTTATCTGAAAACTCAATATCAAAATTTACTTTATTTGTTATTATATTACTGAATTCTATAGCTGCGGCTTTAGCAATAAAGCGTTTTACATAAGATTTCGAAAAAATAAAATCATCAGGTACTAAAATGTTGACTAAATTTTCATAATCTACCAATTCGACCGATATTTTTCCTTCTGGCTGCGTGTTCCGAGATAGAGCAACAGAGCCTGTTAAATCACAAGAAGCATTATCAAGGTTGATTTTTATATGTTTTATCTCCATCTTATGATCAAAATTATTTCCTTCCGTAAGGGGATTATTAGCTACATTTATAATATAATTAGCATCTAATATTAGACTTGCGTTAATTACGTTACTTCCGCTAAATGAGGATTTGTAATTACCTGCTAAATTTAATGAAAAATTTTCGGTATCCTTTAAAAGGTTACTACTAAGTTTGAAAGCAAATTCAGAAAGATTAAATAATTCTTCACCATTAATATTAAAAATAGCTAAGTAAGGGTTAGCAACCTCAATACTTTTGATAAGCTTTCTTAGAGAGTTAGATAAATCAATTTTATAAAGCACATCAACAAAATCGACAAATCCAATTATATTTTGTTCACTGTTAATCTTATATGCTGTTGAAGGTTCTTCACTGGCACTACTATAATATAGATTTTTACCAAAATTTAATTCGGCTTTTCCAAACTTATAATCGAAGGTACAATCCATGTAATCACTATATATTTCCCGTGAAGTGTCCTGATCTATTATAGTAATTTTAGGAGATACAAATCTGACTTTCCAACCAAAAGGAAAACCTGATATACTAGAATCAGTGTAAGATATTTTAACATTATCCGTTTGAGAATTATTAATAAAAGATATAACTTTAAATCTTGCAAAATGTGCCAACGCCATCCAGCTAACTACAAATAAAATTATAAAAGCTAAAGCTATCTTACGTATCACAACAGAATTTTTAAATTGATATGTTTCTAGTAGCCGAAGGGACTCTGACTCTCATTCCATCTAGCTCTTTCGTCAAAATTATTTGACATCCTAGCCTTGAAGTATGTGTAAGACCAAAAGCCAAGTCAAGCATATCTTCCTCCGCTTCTGTTGGTTGTTCTAGGATGTTGTAAATTTTCTCTTCTAATATTACATGACAAGTAGCACATGCAAGAGATCCTTCACATGCTCCTTCCAGATCAATATTATTCTCATGAGCAACTTCTAGAAGAGATAAACCAATTGAAGCATCAACTTCTATTTCTTTATCATTTTCAATAAAAATTATCTTTATTTTTTCCGGTTTCATAATATCACTAATTTATCGATTCTATTTTTATTAATTTTTTAAGGTGGAATAATTTTAATTTATATAAATATATAATACCGCACTACTTTTCAAACAACCCTTTAAACCAATTCGCCGGTAACACTTGTGGCAAGAGCTTTGGTAATTTTTACATTAACAATTTTACCAAGCAAGGATTTATCGGCATTTTCAACATACGCAGATTGCATGTAGGGCGTTTTACCTACTATGTGATCGTTATACTTCCCCTCTTTCTGGAACAATACAGGGAAAGTTTTACCGACACAATATTCATTAAATTCCAATTGCTGCTTTGCCAGCTCCCGTTGTAGAATCATTAGACGCTCGGTTTTAACCTCTTCCGGTATTTGTTCTTTGGTTGCCGCAGGTGTTCCGGGTCTTGGGCTATATTTAAAGGAATAGCATTGACCGTACCTAACCCTTTTTACTAAATCCATAGTATCGGCAAAATCTTCATCCGTTTCTCCGGGAAAGCCGACTATAAAATCAGATGAAAGAACAATATCAGGCCGCGCTGCTCGGAGTTTATCGATAATTACAAAATATTCCTCCCGAGTATGTTTTCTATTCATCATTTTTAACACCTTGTTTGAACCCGATTGGACAGGCAGATGCAAAAACGGCATTAATTGATCAATTTGGCCATGTGTACTGATCAAATCATCAGTCATATCCCTTGGATGCGAGGTGGTATACCTGATTCTTTCCAGACCCTTAACGGTTGAAAGATGGCGAATTAAATCTGCTAAAGAAAATATTTTATCGCCATTTGAACTCTTGCCATGATAAGCATTAACGTTTTGGCCAAGTAAATGGATTTCTTTTGCACCTTTTGCAACTAGCGCCATCGATTCCCGGTATATTTCTTCCGGTATTCTAGAAAATTCTGCCCCTCTAGTATACGGTACGACACAAAAAGTACAGAATTTGTCACATCCTTCTTGAATTGAGACGAAAGCACTGGCTCCTTGACCTGAGTATTGTGTAGGTAAATTATCAAATTTTTCTTCTTCAATAAAATCAAGGTCTATTAAATGCTTTTCAGCCCTTGCTAGCTTAGCTACTAATTCCGGTAACGTATGGTAAGATTGAGGACCGACAACTATATCAACGTAAGGAGCCCGAGCAAATATTTCTTCGCCCTCTGCCTGAGCAACACAACCGGCTACTGCTATTATTATATCTGATCCGTTAGACAATAATTTCTTGTCCTTTAACTTTTTTACTCTTCCAAGCTCTGAATACATTTTTTCAGAAGCCTTTTCTCTGATGTGACAAGTGTTCAAAATTATCATATCAGCTTCATTCATTTCATCTGTTGATTCAAAACCAAATGGGTCAAGTAACTCTTTCATTTTTATAGAGTCATAGACATTCATTTGACACCCATAGGTCTTAATAAAAAGCTTTTTAACCATTGTTATTAATTTAAGATGTTTCGAATATAGTTGATAAATTTTAAAGCGGAATATATCATAATTCTAAAAAATTTTATATAAAATAATTTTATTGTAAATAAATGGAACCCATTAATTGGTATGGCACTTATAGCCTGACCTTGCGCGAGGTAAAACGTTTTATAAGGGTGTACAATCAAACTCTTATAACTCCTGCTATTTCAGCCCTTATATTTCTTGCTGTGTTTGCGCTAGCAGTTGGTGCTAAAAGGCATGAAATAAACGGGATAAAATTTATTAATTTTATGGGTTACGGTTTAATCATAATGAGTATAGTACAAAACGCTTTCGGCAATAGCTCTTCATCTTTAATAATGAGCAAAATAATAGGCTATATTTCTGATATATTAACCCCTCCCCTAGGAAGTAAAGAAATAATAATTGCTTTTACAATTGGTGCAGTTTTAAGAGGTTTAATGGTAGGAATAATAGTTACAATATCTTTAATACCTTTTGTAGAATTTAATTTGTACCACCCACTATTATTAGCCTTTTATATTTTAGCCTCTTGTACGTTACTAGGTAAACTTGGTATATTATCGGGAATGATTGCAAATTCTTTCGATCAGCACTCAGCCATTACAAGCTATTTAATTACCCCTTTGTCTTTTCTATCGGGTACCTTTTATTCAGTAAAGGACCTCCCCCAAATTCTACAACAAATTAATTTTTTAAATCCATTTTTTTATATGATTGATGGATTTAGATATTGTCTTACTAACAAGGCTGATGGAAACGTAATTGTAGGAATATGCTTTTTAGTTATATCCAATATAATAATATATTTGATGTTAGAAAAGTTAATAGATAAAGGGTGGAGAATCAAAAACTAATTCATCTGATAATATAGTAATAAGTTAATTTAATTGCTATTTTTAGGGAGATCCGTATCCTTCTGTGTTTCTGAGGCAACCGGTACTATTTCACTATCAGACCTAAATTTAATATTTATTATTTTAAAGTAGTGGGCTGAAAGCCTAGTAAGAAAACATCCCGTCACCACAATTGCTACTGCATTTTTAATACCAGTTGGGTTTGGATCATAAGAATTAACGTTTAAATAAATACTAAATGCTAACCCCCATAAAACTCCTATTTCAGCATTAAGTGTTCCTGTTAAACATGCTATTTCATGCTTTTTACGAATCAGGTCGCGTAAAATTCCCCCGCCATTAGCTGTAAGAAAGGCAAAAAACGGACCCCAAAGTTCTATTGGCTCTATTTTTGCCATAATAGCTATAGATACCCCTGTAACAATAAAAGAAGCTTGCCCTAGGGCATCCCCAACAACCAATACATTATCCCAGAATTTATCTACTACTTCATCTTCACTAGCTCTTTTATTATAATATTCAAGAAGTCTTATTGTTGAAAAGCCTATTAGCACAATTATCAGTATGTAATATATATAAGAAGGCGTCAGAAATATTCCTACTTCTTCTCTATTAATAATAATGTCTCTCATTATTCCACCGCCAACAGAAGGTAGCATAGCAAATAAAAAAGTAGCAAATAAAGTTCCATTTTCTTTTGCAGCAATTGCTATACCGGAAACAGCAAAAGCAATAGTTCCCATTACACCAATAAAATAGAACCACTGTGAATCGATTGTCTGCATTAACATTACAGGGTACAAATAGGTTTTAACTATTTTCTTATATTCAGCACTATTAGAAAATTTTTTTATTTGAGTATTAAATCTATCCACTAATTCAATAGGAACAGATTTCTTACTAAACATAAGGTGTATTGGAGTTTTTATATTTAACTGTACCTCTTTAATGTGCGAGTTGATTTTGTGAGTCAATATTGCTGCGGCCCCTACAATTCTATCTGATATAAAACCGTCTATTTCTCCATGAATAAGACCTTGCAAAGCAGCAACATCATTATCATAAGCAACTATTATATCGTTATTAGCCTCCTCTTTGATAAATAGGTTAATTTGAGGATCAGCATAGATAAAACCTTTCGTTATTCCTAAAACGAAATTCTGCAACCTAACTTGAGCTAGAAACTCAGAAATGGACTTAAAACTTAGCTCCTTATCGCTATTATTCATCATAAAGAGTGAATTTTCTTCATAGCGATATGGGACTGAAAAATAGACATATTCAGCTCTTGCATCGGTATACGTCGCACCAGAAGCAATATCACGTGTACCATCTTTGAGGTCTTGTTGATGTTGTTGCCAGCCAACTGGCTCAGTATTAATAGTAACACCCACAAGATGAGCAATATTTTTTACGAGTTCAATATCCATACCGACAAGGTTATATCCTTCTGCTGTCAGTCTGTTAAATTGATATGGCTCCCATAGATACCATCCACCACGCAAAATCTTCTTATCTAAACCGTCATTACAGTTATAATTAGTATTTTTAACACTTATACCCTCACCTCTTGTATTAATATTGTCATTTGCCAGGACGCAACCTATATACAAATTAAAAACAACTAATAATAAGAACTTATACCTAGAAATTAACATTTTATAAGCCGTTGATGTATTTCCTTAATATAGTTAAGCTACATGAATAAATGGATTAAAGAAAATTATTGGAAATAATTCTTATTAAAAACAAATTAATAGTTGATTTTTAGCTACATAAATCCTAGCTATTTAAAAGGATTATTATATCGGTTTTAAATTAATGAATTTGGAAAGAAAAGAATTATGCTCTTTTAGCTCATTGTCAGTTGGGGTTATTATTATTCTATTACCTTTTCCGGTATATTTAATGGCTTGCTCATCCTTCATTATTATATTCTCCTCTATTTCTCTTAAAGAGAAACTAACTTGTCTTCCCCCTGATAATTCAACGTATACTTCAGACAGTAAGTAAGCATCTTTAAGAGCTCCGTGGAACTGTCTATTTGTATTGTCCACTTTAAACCTTTTACATAAAGCGTCCAAATTTACCCGTGCTCCTGGAAAAGCTCTTTTGGCAATTATTAAAGTATCTATAACTTCGGCAAGATCAATAGAAGGTAAGTTCAACAATGTTAATTCATAATTCAAAAATTTTATATCAAACTGAGCATTATGAATAACTAGCTTAGCATTATGAATAAAATTAATAAATTCGTGAGCAATATCCCTAAATAAAGGCTTATCTTGGAGAAACTCACTAGATATTCCATGAATACGGTAAGCGTCTTGAGGTACGTCTCTTTCCGGATTAACATAATAATGGAATTTGTTTCCGGTTAGGACCTTATTAATCATTTCCACCCCACCGATTTCGATAACTTTATGTCCATCCCTTGGATCAAGTCCTGTAGTCTCCGTATCTAGAATAATCTCTCTCATGCCAATTTTACCTTGTAAATAATTTCCTTAATCTGCAACTCTACATCTAAATCTGTATTTATTTGAAAATTTGCTAAATTTTTCTTTTCCTCTTGAGGTAATTGAATATTTTTTATTTTATTATAAATTTTTAAATTAAAATTCCCCCTTTTTTGTGCTCTAGTTTTTCTACTTTCCTCATTACAGTAAACGCATATAGAATAGTCAAAGTAAGCATCAAAGCCTGTCTCAAATAATAAAGGAACCTCTATAAAAATGAATGGTTCTTTAATATTATTATTTTTGAAATCATTAATTCCTTTTCTTACTTTCGGATGGATATACTGCTCAAGTTTTTTCCTTTGGGTGTCGTCATTATAAATTATTTCACTTAACTTCTTTTTATCAAAAATTTTCCCAAATAATTTTTTATCAAAAATATAAAGCAGTTCTTGCTGAATATTTTGATCTAAATAAAGTTGTTTAACATATTCATCACATGAAAAAGTCTTATATCCTGCTTTTTCCAGGTATTTTAGAACAAAAGTTTTTCCTGAAGCAAAACTTCCAGTAATAGCAATAGATTTCATTTGCTCAAATGCCGCATTTTTTTATGTTCGTAATAATATTTCATTATTATAGCAGCTGTTTCTTCTATGGAACGTCTTGAAACATCAATAACTTGCCACTTATTTAGTGAACATAATCTTCTTATCTCCCGACACTCTTCTTGAATCACTTTAATATTAGTATAATCTGAATTTTCCTTAATTTGTAACAAATTCATCCTGTTTTCTCTTATCTCTACAAGGATACTCGGATTAATAATAAAGCCAAAAATAATGGGTTTACTCAGCTCTTTCAAAACAGGCGGAAACTCTGAACCACAAACAAAAGGAATATTTGCAGTTTTAAAACCATTATAGGCAAGATAAACTGAAGTTGGAGTTTTAGAAGTTCTAGAAGGACCTATTAATATTATGTCAGCTTCATCTAAATCCTCTAGAATTTGTCCGTCGTCGTGTTTTAAGGAGTATTCTATAGCTTCTATTTTGTCAAAATAAGTTTCATCAAATTTATTTCTAAAACCAATATTGTCACTTGTACTAACTCCTAAATAATCTGATATTTCATTAACGATTTTACTAACCACAGAAATACATGGCATTTTTGAGTCTAAACAAAATCTTTTTAGTTTATCTTTTAATGTATTATTTGAAATAGTATATAATACAATACCAGGTTTTTGCGATATCTTTTTTAACGCTTCATTAAGTAAATCTTCCGTCCTAGTCATCGGCCAATGATATTTTTTTACCTCTATATCACTAAATTTAGCTAAGGCAGTATTGGCAGCATATTTTACTGTTTGACCGGAGGATTCTGAAACTAAGTGAATTATAAGTTTTTTCATTTAATATAATACACATTTACATTGTGGATAAGTTATATATCTAATAGGCCTTATACTTATCCTTATACTTATAAATATAACTAATTAAAAGCTAAAGAGCGCACATGCAAACCTCAATAAACCTACATAGTGTATAAAATAGTGAATTAATTATATACTCCTTAAATCTATTAGTATATAAACATCAAAAATACAATTTATCCACACCAAAAATACTAACCAGGATTATATGTTAATAATCCGTATATCCTTACCAAGAAGGCAAATTTATTAAGATTCTACCATAGGGTAAATAGTTGATAATTATGTGGATAAATAATAATCTACATTATTATTTAGATAACAACAACTTATAATAAATATATAGTTTACTAATTTATTCAGTATAAAATTATGACTGTTTTGCAAGACACATTTAAACGAAAAAATAATAATATTCCTATTTGGTTTATGAGACAAGCAGGAAGATACTTACCTGAATACATGGAGATAAGAAAAGATAGCAGCGACTTTCTAGAATTATGTTATGATTCTGAAAAAGCAAAAAAAGTTACTCTTCAGCCTATTGATAGGTTTGATTTTGATGCAGCTATCATTTTCTCAGATATATTAGTATTACCTCATGCGTTAGGTTGGAAAGTTGCCTTTAAAAAAGGAGAAGGCCCAATTTTGCAAAAATTCGAAACAGATAAGGACCTGCTTTATATAAATAATGATTTCGATAAAAAAATAAATTGTATATACGATACGGTAAATAAAGTTAGGCTGTCTTTAGATAAAAACAAATCACTAATTGGATTTGCTGGTAGTCCATGGACTGTAGCGAGTTATATGCTCGAAGGGAAAGGTAAACAAGATTTCTCTGTCAGTAAAAATTTTCTTTATAATAATAAAAAACTAGCACTGCAATTAATCGATATTATTACAGAAAAAACTATTGAATATTTGCTAGGTCAAATAAATGCCGGCGTAGATATAATACAATTATTTGATTCCTGGGCAGGGGTTTTATCCGGAGAAGAGTATGAAGATTTTGTTATAAAACCTACAAAGAAAATTGTAAGCTTAGTAAAACGTAAATACCCAAGCTTACCTATCATAGGGTTTCCAAGAGGTTCTGGTTATTTATATCAGGAATATATAGACCAAACCGATATTGATGCTATAGGAGTAGATCAGTTTGTACCAATCAATACTATGAAAAAGTGGCAAGAGAATATTATTGTTCAAGGAAATTTTGATCCGGTTCTGCTACTTGGAAAAAAAGAAATTATTGAGAAAAAAGCCAATGATATTTTGACATGCCTTGATAGTAAAAATTTCATTTTTAACCTTGGGCATGGTATTTTGCCGAATACTCCGGTAGAGAATGTTCAATTTTTAGTAAATTATGTCAGAAATTATCAAAAATAAAAAGAAAGTAGCTGTTGTTCTTTTCAACTTAGGAGGTCCCGATAGCTTGAATGCTGTAAAGCCTTTTCTTTTTAATTTATTTAACGATCAATATATTATTACTTTACCTTCTGTACTGAGGTTTTTAGTAGCGAAGTTAATTTCTATCAGAAGAGAGAAAGTCGCTAAAACCATTTATGCTAATACTGGGGGTAAATCACCGATTTTAGATGAAACTTTAGCTCAAAAAGAAGCTCTAAAGGAAGAGCTTATCAATAGTTCCGATATCACTTTTGAATTATTTATTTGTATGCGCCATTGGCATCCAATGACTAAGGAAGTTGTAAAAAATATAAAAAATTATGAACCAACCGAAATTATATTACTCCCTCTTTATCCCCAATTTTCTACTACTACTACTGCTTCTTCCTTAAACGAATTTGGTAAGAATTTAAGGAAAGAATTTATGGATAAAGTAAAGTTAAAAACAATATGCTGTTATCCATTAGATGAAGGCTTTATTGATTCTCATGTAAAATTGATTGAAGCTAAACTTAATGATAAACTGGATTTAAGTAATTATAGAATCTTATTTTCAGCTCATGGTTTACCGAAAAAAATAGTAAAATCAGGAGATCCATATCAGTGGCAGATAGAACAAACGGTTTTTAAAATAATTAACAAGCTCCAGTTACTTCCAAAATTTAAAAATATAGATTATAAAGTTACATATCAAAGTAGAGTAGGACCATTAAAGTGGCTTGAGCCTAATACGGAAGATGAGATAAAAGTAGCAGGTAAGCAAAAGAAATCGTTAATAATAGTTCCTGTAGCATTTGTTTCTGAACACGTGGAGACTTTAGTTGAACTAGATATAGAATATAGACATATAGCCGCTGAATATAATGTAGACTATGTTAGAGTACCAACTTTAAGTACTAATGAACTATTTATAAAATCATTGGCAAATATGATTCTAACTTTTTCCTATAAGAATTCTAGTTGCTTATCGTCTAGTAATTTTAATAGAATATGCCCGGATATTTATAGCAAATGTCCTTGTCAAGAAGCTAAATAAAAAGTGTAGGTTTTATAATGGAAAGATATTTTTTATGGTATAAAGCTATTCATGTCGTAGCTGTTATTTCTTGGATGGCAGCGATGTTTTATTTACCAAGGTTATTCGTTTATCACAGTAAACCTAATATTACTCCGGAAATGGATGATACCTTCAAGTTGATGGAAAAAAGATTACTTAGAATAATAATGAATCCAGCAATGATAGTTACTTATATATTCGGTTTTTTGGTAGCTTATATATATGGTTTTGTTGCGCTGGGAACTTGGTTTCATATAAAAATGGCTGCAGTACTAGCTTTAACTATTTTGCATGGAGTACAAGCAAAATGGGTAAAAGATTTCGCAAAAGGTAAAAATACCCACACGGAAAAATTTTATAGAGTTATCAATGAAATCCCTGTAGTTTTTATGATAATTGCCGTTGTTATGGTTATAGTAAAACCATTCGAATAACTTAGAAAAACATTTTCTATATTTACCATCTGGTATATTTGTATTATAATAAGGTTAATTTTTGGTTAGAAATTTATTACTTATTTTATGGCCATTTTGGAAATAATTACTGCACCTGACCCTGTTTTAAAAAAGAAAGCTCAACCTGTTGAATCAGTTGATGATAATATTAGGGAAATTATGGATAATATGCTTGAAACCATGTACCATGACAAAGGTGTAGGTCTGGCTGCTAACCAGGTAGGCATTTTAAAAAGGATCATCGTTATGGATTTGCAAGATGAAGATGATACTAAAAGAGCAGAAGGGTTCTACCCATTATTTATGGCAAACCCTACTATAACTGATTGCTCGAAAGAAATGATAGAGGCTACAGAAGCATGTCTTTCCGTTCCTGATCAAAATATAGTTGTATCTCGGCATGCTTCTGTTAAAATTAAATATCTAGATTACAATAATGAATCTAAGGAATTAGAAACTGATGGTTGGCTTGCACGAGCTATTCAGCATGAAACAGATCACTTAGAAGGGAAACTATTGTTAGATTATTTATCTCCCTTGAAAAAGAACGTAGCGATCCGTAAGTTAACAAAATTAAAGAAATTCTTTACCGCAAATTAGCTGTAAATAGCTAAAAATCATAAAAACATTGATCGATTTATCCATTATCATTTTAAAGAAATTTTTTCGTATATTTATAATTTTATATATTTGTATTAATTGACTAGATAGGGGTAATCAATTATAATTTTACTTCTGATTTATCAGAATCATATTTGAGATTAAGTACTAGGAGATAGCTAAAACATAAATAGGATATTTAGTAAATTTTCTAAATCTCTACAATTTAATGAGGAAATTAAAGAATTGGATAAGTTTAACAAACCCATTATTGAATTAAAAAATATAAGCAAAAGCTTTAATACGGAACCTATCTTAAGCAATTTCAACTTTACTCTTTACGACAATAAATTTATTACAATATTAGGTCCTTCTGGGTCAGGTAAAACTACTATTATAAAATTAATAGCCGGTTTTGAGTCGTTAGATAATGGAGATATATTTCTTAACGGTATAAAGGTAAATGATTTACCTGCCAATAAGCGGGAAGTCAATACCGTATTCCAGAATTATAGTCTGTTTCCTCATATGAATGTTTATGATAATATAGCTTTTGGTCTTCGGATGAAAAAGAAAAGCCAAGATTATATCGATAAAGCTGTCCGTGATTCTTTAAAAATGATCAAAATGGAGAAATTTGCTGACAGGAAACCAGGAGAGTTATCTGGTGGGCAACAACAGCGGGTAGCAGTTGCAAGGGCCATTGTTAATAAGCCACTAATTTTATTACTTGATGAACCTCTTAGTGCTCTTGACGAAAAACTCAGAAAGGAAATGCAGGTAGAACTTAAATCGATGCAAAGGGATTTAGGAATCACTTTCATATTAGTAACTCATGATCAGGAAGAGGCTTTATCTATATCTGATACCGTAATTGTTCTCAATAATGGCAAAATAGAGCAAATTGGCTCTCCTCAGGAAATCTATCAAACTCCTGTCAATAGTTTTGTGGCCAGCTTTGTAGGAGAACTGAATATATTAGATGCTAAAATTGAAGCTGTGGAAGAGAATTTAGTGTCAGTAATTGTTGAGGAAGAATGTAAATATCAATTAGAGAATAAAAATAACTTTTCTACGGGAGAGCAAATTAAAATATTAGTTAGGCCAGAAAACTTAAGACTATCCTTAGAAAAAGATTCTATAATCCCAACTAAGTTAAAAGGTAAAATTACCCAAACTAAATATCGAGGAGCTTTACTTGATTATGTTATAATTCTTGATAATGGTAAAAAAGTAACGGCAACGCTTTTGCAAAACAAAAAAGAAGGGATTTGTGAATACAAAATAGGAACTGAAGTTTTTGTGGAATGGACGATTGGTTGTGAGGTGCTAACTAAATGATGAACAAAGACCTTTTCAAACATTTTACAATTTTAACAATTGTGGCTTGGTTAACAGTTTTTGTTTTGATACCAAATATTGGAGTAGTAGTAACAAGTTTTCTAGAAAGAGAGGAAGCACATTTTGTAAGCTTTACCTTTACCTTAGATAACTACAAGAAACTGCTATCTGTAATGTATATTAAAGTTTTTTTAAAGAGTTTGGCTATAGCTCTTTATGTTACTATTTTATGCTTGGTGTTTAGCTACCCATTTGTATATACAATCTCTCAAACCATTAAAAGTATAATCATTAAAGATTTCTTGCTAATTCTGGTTATAATACCTTTTTGGACAAGTTCATTAATTAGAACTTATGCTATGATGATTGTCTTGAGATCTAATGGATTATTGAACAATTTTTTAATGTATGTCGGGTTAATAGATGAGCCGATAGAACTGTTATATAATTGGGTAGCTGTTACTATTGGTCTGGTATATTCATTACTGCCCTTTATGATATTGCCGCTTTATACTGCTTTTGAAAAACTGGACCGCAATTATATTAATGCAGCTCAAGATTTGGGGGCTGGCAAGATAGATACATTATTAAAAATTATTATACCTTTAACTAAATCCGGAATAGCAGCAGGCTGTATTCTAGTTTTTCTCTCGACGCTTGGAATGTTTTTTATCCCTGAATTGCTCGGGGGAAGTAAAGAAATTTTAGTAGGAAACTTAATAAAAAATCAATTCTTAATTGCGAGGGACTGGCCTTTCGGTACAGCAATAGGTACAGTATTAACTGTTATTGTAGTAATATTGATGGTTATTTATGCTAGGAATACTAAAAATACTGATCAACTAGTGGTATAATTATGAGCAGATTAATAAGGCTATACCCTATATTTATTTATATATTTCTGTACTTTCCTATAATTGTATTGATAGTATACTCATTTAATTCTTCAAAATATGGTACAAGCTGGCAGGGTTTAACCTTAGAGTGGTATAGAAAATTATATTCGAATAGTTTGCTTATAGGATCAACGAAAAATTCTTTTCTAGTGGCTGCGCTTTCGGCATCTATTGCTACCTTAATAGGAACTATATCCGCTTTAGGGTTGTATAGTTATAGGTTTAAAGGTAGAAAAATTTTTTCCTCTATAGTGTATGTCCTAGCTATTTCTCCAGATATTATAATGGGAATAAGCCTGCTTATCTTATTTAACCTTATAAGCATAAATTTAGGATTTTACAGTTTATTGCTTGCCCACATCACTCTTAATTTACCATTTGTAATAATTATTGTTATTTCGCGTTTAAAAACTTTTAACAAGAATCTAATAAATGCAGCCAGGGATCTAGGAGCCGGTGAGTGGACTATATTTACTAGAATTATATTACCACTTATTCTACCTTCGGTCATATCAGGGTGGCTGCTCGCATTTACTTTATCTTTGGATGATGTGGTAATTAGTTTTTTTGTTACCGGACCAAATTTTGAGGTACTACCGTTAACATTATTTTCCATGGCACATTTGGGTATTAAATCGGAGATTAATGCTCTTTGTACCGTAATTTTTGCAGTGACTTTGGTTTTAATTTTTATATCTCATTTTATATTTAGGAGGAAAATATGAAAAAATATATTACGGTGTTTTTTTTAGTTTTTGGAATTCACCTTACCGCCTCAGCTAATGAAATTAATGTATATGTTTGGTCAGAATATATACCGGATAGCATAGTTGAAAAATTTACCGAAGAAACGGGGATAAAGGTAAATCTTTCTACTTATGATAATAATGAGAGCCTATATGCGAAAGTAAAATTATTACATAATTCCAACTCTGGATATGATTTAGTGATGCCCTCTACCTATTTTGTAAGCAAAATGAGAGATGAAGGTTTGTTAATGGAATTAGATAAATCCAAAATCGATAACTTTAAGAATATTGACGAAAGCTTAATAAATAAACCTTTTGATCCAGAGAATAAGTACAGTATTCCATACTTTTGGGGAAGTACGGCTCTTTGTTATAATGCTAAATATGTAAAAGAAAAAGTCGATAGCTTTAATATATTATTTGATCCAAAATATGCCCATAAGATTCTTCTTACTGATGATGTAAGGGAGGTATTTCATGTGGCTCTAAAATTGCTTGGTTATAGTGGTAATGATACTAATGAGGAGCATATAAAACAAGCTTATGAAAAACTAAAAACGTTAGTTCCTAACGTAAAAATCTTTAACTCTGCTTCTCCTAAATTAAACTACATAAACGAGGAGGTTATAATAGGCCTGAATCATAATGGTGAGGCTTATGTAGCATCAGTAGAAAACCCTGATATTAAATATGCTTATCCTAAAGAGGGAGTAATTCTCTGGGTAGATAGTTTTGTTATTCCTTCTAATGCCAAAAATACTGAAGGGGTTTATAAGTTTGTTAATTTTCTTTTGCGTCCGGAAATTGCTAAAGAAATTAGTCAGGCTGTAGGTTTTGCTACAGCCAATAAGGCTGCAAAGGCTTTGCTTCCTAAGGAAATACTGAATAACCCGACAATCTACCCACCTAAAGATGTTCAAGATAAAGGTGAATTCCAAGAAGATGTTGGCGACGCAATAGTGATATATGAAAAATACTGGGAAATGTTGAAGTTAAATAATTAAGCTTTGCAAAGAGCAATAATAACAACTTAAACCCTATGAGATCTAAATTCTGGATTGGCGTTGCTTCGAAAGAACATGTAGAAAATGGCGTTAAATTGGGGATTTGCTAATTTTGCCATGGCAAGATCGGCCCAGCTAAACGCCTCCAGAAAGGGGATTTTGTAATTTATTACTTTTCCAAGGTATTGATGGAAGGTAATGAGTTATACCAAAAATTTACTGCTATAGGTGAGGTAATAGATGATGTCCCTTATCAGGTAGTTAAACCATATAGAAGAAATATTAAGTACCTCAGTGCTTGTGAGGTCGATATTAAGCCACTTATTCCTATCTTATCATTTATTAAAAACAAAACTTCATGGGGTTATGTATTTAGATATGGCTTTTTGGAAATAGATCAAGAGTCGTTCGAAATCATTGCAACCCTTATGCTTGGAAGAAACCCTTGTTAGATAAATAGGGGAAAGTAATAAGTTTGAAATTGCTGCTATACCTTTTTAGGTTTTATATTTCCTTTTGAGGAGAAATATCCTATATGCATATGTTATTAGCAAATGGCTGGGTATATAAAAGTTATTGAGACGAAGATATGGCTTGAAAGGCTTTTAGTTTGAAAAAAGGCAACATACCCAGCAAATGCTCAAAAATACTTGCCTGAACTTCTTCGTAATTAAGCCATTTAGTATCCTTAGTAAACACATAAATTTCTATTGGTATACCGTTAGGTGTTGGATCGAGCGTACGTATTAGGAAAGTAAAGCCTTCTTGGTGAATATTTTTATTATTTCTTAGATATTGGCCTATGTAATGTCTAAACATAGTAAGATTGGTAGTTTGACTTTCCTGATCAAATAATGTTTTATTTTCGGCTACGAATTCAAGCATGTAAGGTAGTTTCTTGATTGCATTTAATTCTTTTTGAGTACATATTTTTACTGTACTCATATCTAGACTGATTGCCCTTTTGATGCGTCTTCCTCCCATTTCAAACATTGGACGCCAATTCTTAACCCCGGTGGTTAAAAAGGCCGAGGTTGGAACAGTTGTATAGGTATTATCAAAATTACGTATTACTACTACGGTAATGGTAATTTTTTGGATATCACCATCTGCATTATATTGAGGTAAAGTTACCCAATCACCGACTTGAATAATATTTTGGAAAGTAACCTGTAAGCTTGCAATTAAACCAAGTAGCGTATCTTTAAAAACAAAAGTTAATAATGCGGCTGCTGCCCCTAAACTAGCAAATAACGATGAAATAGAAATACCGATTACTAAAGAAAAAATAGCTAATATTGCGCTTACAACTACAAAAATTCTTAAAATTTGTGTATGTAGTTCAATAGCTATTTTTTTATTTAATTCTCGAATATTATATAAATCTGCCGTGGCATTTATAATAGCTAATATAAGAGAAGTAATAGCAAATATTACATATGTGGTTACAATAACGTCTTTTACTTTAATTGTTACGTTATTTATTAAGTTAGACTGATCAAGTATATCGCTCCAGAATTCCAGATATAATGCTAAAAATACTTTTATAATATGTTTGGATAGGTTTTTTTTCTGAAGAATTTCAGCATATTTTTTACTTTTATATCTTATTAGTTTACTAATACCCGGTAGTACTGCAGTTTTGACGGTAATTAAAAATGGATATAAAAAAATAACCATTATAGAAAGAATTATTAATAATTGATACTCTGCGTAAAATGTGTGAAGATTTGTTATAGTAAATAAATTTTCCATAAACGATATATAACTTATTAATCCTTATTAAATACCAAAGTAATAGTAACCTAAAATTATTCTTTTTTCTAAATGCTATTAAACAATATCATTAGTGGCAAAAGACCCATATTCTTTCAGTAATTTATGATCAGGATGAGTTTCTTTCATAAAGAAAACAATAATAAAAGAAATTAGGAGAGAGATCGGAACAATAACGAGAGCAAATCGGTAATCTTCGCCGCTATAGCACGGTATATCACGTACTGTTTGTCCATTACTATGATAATCAATCAAAACTCCAATAACAGGCAAAAATATAGTGCCAGTGGACATTACTACGGCATTGACAAAAGCTATTGATACTCCGCTCATTTTTAAAGGCATAGTTTCACAAATACTGGCAAAACTTAAGCATTTTGCTGTATAGGCAAAACCTCCAATAAAGAATAGTAAGTATAGGAGATAATAAGGAACGGGGAAAATGATAACGGTAAACCAGACAATTGTGGTAACAAGAGAACCGCAAAACATCGGTAAACGTCTGTTTTTAGTTATATCTGAAAAATAAGCGAAAAAGGGGCTTCCAATAGCAGCACCAAAAAACATGGTTGATACTATAGTAGCAGCACTAGTATCAGATACCTGATAAGTAGTTCTTATAAATGACACCCCCCACGCTACTCCGATTACGGTAATTGGAAGATACATCAACATTCCATAGACAGCTAATATCCAAGCCTGAGGTGTCTTAAGTAAAAGTAGAATATCGGTAAACGGATGATTATTAGCATAGATATCAGGTAATTCTCCATGATGGTCAACAGGAGGATAATTGCTAACAAAAAAATAAATAATTATGGAGACTACAAGGCCGATCCATCCTAAGAATTCCATAGTATTTTTAAATCCTACCTTGTTTAGAAGAATCTCAAGAGGGACACCGCCAAGGCTAGCTCCAGCAGTTCCCATAAGAATTACCAACCCTGTAACTTTTGCTATATGTTTTGGTTCAAGCCATAATGTTCCCAGTTTTATAGTCCCGATTAAACCGCACGCTGATCCCATTCCCATTAAAAATCTTGCACATCCCCCAATTATTGGGCTAGTTGTATTTCCAAAAATAAAACATGATAATGCGCAAAGGCTTGCTGCTAGGCATAGGAATAAACGTGGTCCAAAGCGATCTATAGTAATACCAAGAGGGATCTGCATGGCTGAGTAAGACCAATTATAAGTTCCGATTAACACTCCAAGTCCTGCCGCCTCAATTGCAAAATTGCTAAGTAATTCGTTATTCATGATATTTGGGGAAACACGGATCAGGAATTGATACATGTAAAAGATACCGCCACAAGCTACAAACATCCAGCCTTTAATGTTTTGCTTATATGTATTTGTTTTGGAACTCATTATTCTTTTTACTATTTATATTTTTCAGATATCAAGGAAATATATATTTCACGAAATGGGAGTCTACCATATTAAGACGATAAACGTCAAATATTCTCCCTCTCTGTAAAGTGAGGTAAATAATATGAGGTAAGTATTAGGCCTACTGGTAATTTTTTTCTAAATGTTGTTTATCCAAGTATTCGGGTTTACCAAAAATATCCGGATCCTGCATAATGAATAATCTGTTATTTATATTACTAATTTTTTTTGTTGTTTTGAAATTCAATGTAATTATGTTATTTTCTTCAACTATTTTCATTGTTTCGATATTCTTGGTAGTTTTATTAAAAAAAATTTCACTAATTTTACCTGAATCTAAATGGCTTAACTCTAATTTATAATATCCGTTCTCTTCTTTAGCAGAAATAACTTCGAATTGATTATCAAAATTTATCTGATCAATTAATAAAAAATTAAAAATATTTTCTTCCGCTGAAATCCTGCTTAAATTTTCCATTTCATAGTCGTAAACAGAAACATAGTTTTTATTACCTACAATCAGCAAGGGAAATGGTTTAAAGTAATTTACCCTAAATTTATACGGTTTATTTATAATTAGAATACCCATAGCTTTCGTTCCTTGTGTATCTGATTGCTCAAAATTAATAGCTACCGATTGAATATTTTGAATATAAGATTTTATATTTTCTACAATCTCTCTTTCTGAAGAAGCAAATGCAAACTTGAGCTTAAATATTATTAATAGTATTATTATAAAATTAATAAAGCTCTGTTTTGTTGATTTATGTGATTTACAGATTAGATAATTCATGAAAATTGTCCTGTACATTTGATTTAAGTTTTTACATAGTAATGAATGCATAATATAAGTTCAAACAGTAATAATATTTTTTATTAATAATACAGATGACAATTAAAGTTGCTGCGTTAAAAGAAAGGGCAAAAGGAGAAACTAGGACCGCAATTACCCCCGAAGTAGCTAGATTATACACGAAAAAGGGCTATAGTGTTTTTGTTGAGAAATTTATAGGGGTAGCGGCAAATTTTACCGACGAGGAATATATGGCAGCCGGAGCTAAGGTCTCCGGAGTGCCACTCGAAATCATTTCTGATGCCGATATCATCTTAAAAGTTCAACCTTCTCCAATGGAGGAAACGCTAAATGAAGTAAATATAGCCAAAGCTGGTGCTACTATAGTGGGTTTGCTTTCCCCCCATACCCATAGCGAATATATAGATAAAGCAGTATCTAAAAATTTATCAACTATAGCCATGGAGTTAGTGCCAAGGGTTACTAAAGCCCAAAGCATGGATGTCTTATCTTCCCAAAGTAATTTAGCCGGTTATAGAGCAGTAATAGAAGCATGTTATTACTATGATAGAGCTTTTCCTATGATGATGACAGCGGCCGGAACTGTAAATCCGGCGAAAGTACTAGTTATTGGTGTCGGAGTGGCCGGATTGCAGGCAATTGCAACTGCAAAAAGGTTAGGAGCTGCGGTATCTGCCTATGATGTAAGGGCGGCAACGAAGGAACAGGTAGAAAGTTTGAATGCAAAATTTGTTTATCCAGCTGCTGGACTAGTAGATAGAGAAGATAAATCAGGATATGCAAAAGAAGTAACCAAGGATTTTGCTGCTATCCAGGAAGAATTTTTACTTGGCATAATAGCTAATTTTGACGTAGTTATTACTACTGCTCAAATTCCTGGTAAGAAAGCGCCAATTCTTGTTACAAAAAATATGGTTTCTAAAATGAAGTTGGGTTCCGTTATAGTTGATATAGCAACTGCTACTGGGGGTAATGTGGAAGATTCCGTTATTGATAAAATCATAAGCAAGAAAGGAGTTAAGATTATTGGCTGGTCTGCTATGGCAACAAGAGTGGCCTCAGATGCTTCAAAATTATATGCAAAAAATTTATATAATTTCTTAGAGTATGCTGTAAAAGATGGAAAAATAGATTTTTCTGATGACATTGTTGAAGAAATGTTGATAGGTAAGGATGGGAAAATGATGAATAAAAAATTTAAGGTATAAAGGGGAAGTTTATGAATCAAGAGTTAGCAATTGCTAATAAACATGCGGCAGAATTATCTGAAAAAGCGGCCTTATTGTCCGAGAAACTCAATTCGATCGCAGCAGAAGCGCAATTCCAGAATACATCTACTGTAGATCCTTTTATATTTGCCATTACCATATTCTCCTTAGCATGTTTTGTCGGTTATTACGTGGTCTGGAAGGTAACCCCTGCTCTTCATACTCCTCTCATGTCTATTACTAACGCTATATCTGGAATTATCATAATAGGGGCTCTAATTGCTTCAAGCTCGCAAGGTTTTAGTTTATCCATGGTTTTAGGATTTTTTGCTACGTTCTTGGCCTCTATAAACATTTTTGGTGGTTTCATAGTAACTGAAAGAATGCTGGAAATGTTTAAAAAAAAGTAATTTATAAGTAATTTTTTGTTATGTCAGTGCGGTTAATCGAAATACTATATTTGGTATCTGCTGTTTGTTTTATTTTCTCCTTAAAAGGATTATCTTCACCTAAAACAGCAAGAAAAGGGAGTTTGATAGGGATATTGGGAATGTTGATAGCTTTGTTTGCAACATTTTCCTTACCTGATTTTTATCACAAAATACCATTATTAATTACCGTTGCTTTAGGAGGAATTGCTGGGGGATATGTGGCTCGAAAAATTCCAATGACCTCAATGCCCGAATTAGTTGCTGGTTTTCATTCTTTTGTGGGCCTTGCTGCAGTATTTGTAGCATTTGCGGCTTTATTACTGCCAGCAAATTTCGGTATTGCGGATCAACAGGGGGGGATAGCAATTTTAGCTCGGGTTGAGATGTCACTCGGAGCTGCTATCGGAGCACTTACCTTTAGTGGTTCAATTATAGCATTTGGCAAATTACAAGGGTTTATTGATTCAAAACCTTTAAAATTTGCTGGTCAACAATATGTGTGTTTAATTACGAGTATTCTCCTTATCACAATAATGATTTATTTTGTCCAAAATCAAAGCATTTTTTTGTTTAGCTTGATAATTATAGTTGCATTAATAGTAGGGGTATTACTTATTGTTCCTATAGGTGGGGCTGATATGCCGGTAGTTGTTTCGATGTTAAATTCATATTCCGGATGGGCGGCAGCTGGTATTGGATTTACACTTGGTAATAGTTTGCTTATCATTACGGGAGCGCTTGTAGGAGCAAGCGGTGCAATCTTAAGTTATATAATGTGCAAAGCCATGAATCGTTCTCTGCTGAATGTGATTTTCGGAGCTTTTAAGTCGTCTGGAAAAGGCTCAGCCCAAGTAGAGCAGGAAGAAAGGCAAGTTAAAATTAGTAGTCCCGAAGATGCGGCTTATCAACTCGAGCGTACCGATTCAGTAATAATTGTACCGGGTTATGGCATGGCAGTTGCTCAGTCTCAACATGCTATAAAAGAAATGGTTGATCATTTAAAGAAAAAAGGAATTAAGGTAAGGTTTGCTATTCATCCGGTAGCAGGAAGAATGCCAGGTCATATGAATGTTCTACTTGCCGAAGCAAATATAGATTACGATGATGTTTTTGAACTTGACGAAATAAATAACGATTTTGCATCAACTGATATTGTTTTAGTAGTCGGAGCAAATGACGTTACGAATCCGGCTGCCAAATCCGATCCAAATAGCCCTATTTTCGGTATGCCGATTTTGGATGTGGCCTCCGCTAGAACTATATTCTTTATAAAAAGGTCTATGGCTTCAGGTTATGCAGGAATTCAAAATGAGCTATTTTTTCAAGATAATACATTAATGTTATTTGGCGATGCGAAAAAGGTAATAGAAGATATAGTAAAGTCCTTTGATGTATAGTTAGTTTACCTATTTCGCAAATTTTTATTTCACAAATGGTTTTACTTGTTTATACTCTGCCGAGTAATTCTAATTATACAAATAAAACTTGTATAAGTAATTTTATATTATGATAGCTCAATGAATAAACGAAGGTCTATTTTCTTATCGGCTATTTCTGGAAATGTGCTAGAATATTATGATTTTACGGTTTATGCAGTATTTTCTTTAGCAATAGGACAGGCATTTTTCCCCTCCGGTTCACAAGTAATCCAAACGTTATCTAGCCTTTCAGTCTTTGCAGTAGGTTTTATAATGAGACCAATAGGTGGTATTATTTTTGGTTATATCGCTGATAAATATGGAAGAAGAGTTTCTCTTATTATTTCAATGCTCGGTATGACCATGACAACTTTTACTATCGGTCTTATCCCTGGCTACAGCGATATAGGTTATGGCGCACCTGTTTTATTAGTTATAATGCGGTTGATTCAAGGATTATGTATCAGTGGAGAAGGTGCAGGAGCTGCTATATTTATTCTTGAGCACTATCAAAATTTAAGACCAGGGTTTACTGCCGGAATAGTCCATGCATCCAATATTGCCGGTACCTTGCTTGCTAGTTTTGTCGGTATTATTTTGGAACAATTATTACCTGGCTTAGAATTCGCTTGGAGATTCGCCTTTATATTAGGAGGAATCATGGGAATAATTGGTTTTTATTTCAGACTTAGAGTAGCAGAAACGCCAATATTTGAAATGCTAGCTGAAAAAAAGCGTACTTTAAAAATGCCTTTTATGCATGTTATTCGCAGTTCATGGCCGGCAATGCTAATAACCTGTTGCCTTGGGGGATCTGCAAGTAGCTTAGTGTATATTATAAAAACATATATCAATATTTTTTATTGTGAAGTATTAGGGCTTGATAAAACTATAGCTTTAATTTATTTATCGTACTCTTCTGTAATTATGATGTTTACCATGCCATTGTCTGGTTATATTTCAGATCATATTGGCAGATTTAAAATGATTGTAGTTGCTTCAATAACAATAGTTATTGCTGCTCTTCCTGCATTCATGTTGCTTGCATCTTCCGAAATTTGGAAGCAAATAGCTGCGCTTACAACTATCGCAATGCTAGGAGGTTTGATTGCGGGTACGGCTTATATATTTATTATATCATTATTTTCTGCTGAAGAACGATTTACAGGTGTGGCATTTGGTTACAATTTAGGGGTTGCCTTATTTGGTGGAACCTCGGCAGTAATTTCAAGATGGCTCGTAGAGGTAACTAATCTGTATCACGCTCCGGCATTTTACATTATGGTTACTTCGTTACTATTTCTTGCTCTGGCTTATAGCATGAGAAAAACTATAATTAGGCTAATCGATACTAATTTAAAACCAAAATGAAGTCTTATAGATTCGGTCTTTTTGCTGAATATTTGGCCATAGTTATTTACAAACTTAAGTTCTATAACATAATCTCTCATCGTAAGAAAAATTTTGCTGGTGAAATTGACATTATTGCTTCTAAAGGCAAGCAATTAGTATTTATTGAGGTTAAAGCTAGAAATAATAATATTATGGAAAATATAGTACACAAAAACCAACAAAATAGGATAAGGCGTTCAGCTCAGTTATTCTTAAGTCATAATGATAAATATAATGGTTGGGATATAAGATTTGATTTGGTTTTTATTCGGCCTTATAAGTTGCCTTTAATAATAAAAAATGCTTGGTGAAAAACTATGGATCAACGAGAAACCACAGCAAAATGGTTTGAGGAACTGCGCAATCAAATTTGCGAATCTTATGAGCAGATAGAGATTGATTTTGCTAAGGAACATAATTTAGTAGCAGGTAAGTTTATAAAAAAAACTTGGGAAAGAGGCGGTGGCGGTGGCGGTGTTATGTCTATCATGCGGGGTAATGTTTTTGAAAAAGTTGGAGTTAATATTTCCACAGTACACGGAATATTCTCCGAGGAATTTAGAAAACAAATACCAGGAGCAACAGAGAACCCTGAATTTTTTGCTACTGGTATTTCACTTGTAGCACATATGCATTCACCTCTTGTTCCTGCGGTACATTTTAATACGAGGTATATAGAAACAACAAAAAGCTGGTTCGGTGGTGGAGCTGATCTTACCCCTATGTACCCGGATGATAAAGAAACAAGGATATTTCATCAATCGTTCAAAGAAGCATGTGATAAATATACTCCAGAATATTACCCTAAATTCAAAAAAGCATGTGATGAATATTTTTTCTTAAAACATAGAAATGAACCAAGGGGTGTTGGGGGGATATTTTATGATTATTTAAATACCGGTAACTTTAATAGTGATTTTAATTTCACAAAGGATGTCGGTATTGCAATGAGAGATATATACCCTACTATTGTCCGCAGTAAAATGAATCTATCTTGGACTCAGGAACAAAGGGAACATCAGCTTATAAAAAGAGGAAGATACGTAGAATTTAATCTTTTATATGATAGAGGTACGACATTTGGGCTTGCTACCGGCGGCAATGTTGAGGCAATTTTAATGTCGTTACCGCCTGAGGTAAAATGGCCTTAAAAGCTTAATCTTCTTGTTTCAGATTCTTCTTTTTTAGCAGTTTATCAAATAATATCTTTTTTTCTTCAGTTAGTGATTCCCTTCGGAGTTTTGCCATTTCTTCAAATGTTCCTTGAAGACAATCTGGGGTAAATACATCTGTAATTAATATTCCATTTAAATGATCTATCTCATGCTGTAGTACCCTGGCATAAAACCCAGCTTCAATTTTTGAAATTTCTATTCCTTCTTCATTCTGGTATTTAACTTTAATGACATTATACCTTGGTACTTGTCCACAAATAGTTTTTACTGAATAACAGGCCTCAAAATCTCTATATTTTCCTTGATCTTCAACAGGTTCATATTCTGCATTAATTAATGTGTGCATGGGATAAATTTTAGCATCATCGCGAAGCAGAGAAGCAGTTTCTGGTATATAGATTACTGCAATGTTTTTATTTATACCTATTTGCGGAGCAGCAAGTCCCACCCCTTCAAGCGTGAATAACATTTCTTTCATCAGAGCTATTATATTTTTATCTTCATCGGATAAAGGGAATGTAAGTCTTTTGGTCTTTGATTTTAATACTGATTTCTCCTTATCGATAAAATCTTCAATCGCTATAATCTTTTTTTTCATATCTCTACTAGTTCTACTATTTTTTTGATGGATAATAAATTAAATCTAATAATCCGTCTATTGATATATAAGTAAATTACTTATTAATATATTAACTATTACTTAACTAAATAAGTTTACCATTTTAATTATATGCTTTTACACACTAACTATTTGTATTTTTATGGTTACCTATTTTATGTTCAAATTTTTAGCGAGGAATAACCTATGGCAAAGGAAAGATCATTTTGGGACTGGATTTTCGGGAGTTCATGCTGCGGTGATAGAGGTAAGAATTATGCTAGAAAAGAAAGAGAGGAAAGCAAGAATAAAACAGGCGAGGTTTCAAAAGTTAGTAAGAGTTTACAGGAAGAAATTGAAAATGAACCTGGATTAATGTGGGCAGAAGTTCGATTGGATGAAGGTAGCGCGTATAATGGCTATCTAACTGGAGAATGTGAAAGTGATGGTAGCGTTGAAATCAGATAATTATAATTCTTAGGTATTAGGTACAATTACAAAGCCTTCTCTAAAGTTTAAAGGCGAATGGAAAATTTAAAGCTATTGAAATTTCTAGAAATCAAGGGAAGGCTTTAAACTAATTTGCTAGTGATTTTTTGTATAGAATATTATAAATCTCACAGCTTCCTATCAGTTCTTTATGTGTACCGCTGCTAGCTAATTTTCCTTGGTCTATAACTAAAATATTATCAAAATCCTGAATAGAGGTAATTCGGTGAGCTATTGATATAATAGTTTTACCATCCATAATCTTCTTGATGTTATCTAATATTTCTTGCTCACTTTCATTGTCTAGAGCACTTGTTGCCTCATCAAGCAGTAAGATCTCAGGTTGATAAAGAAGTGCTCTTGCAATCGCAATTCTCTGTTTTTGTCCACCTGATATTCTAACTCCTTTTTCACCGATTTCAGTGTCAAGACCAGCTGGTAAATTATTGGTAAACTTATCGATGCCGCATAAATGTACTACTTGCTGAAAATCTTCTTCTTTGGCATCAGGATTAGAAAACATAATATTATATCTGATTGTTCCAGAAAATATATCAGGTTCTTGAGGGGTATAAGCCATTATTTTTCTTATATAATTTCGGTCATAAGAATTTACATCTTGGCCGGCTACTTTGATCTTTCCTGTCTGATAACTGTAAAAATTGAGTAATAATTGCATTATAGTGCTTTTACCTGAACCTGATTTGCCAACTATAGCAGTAGACCGGTTCTGCCTTATTCTAAAGCTAATATTATCGAGGGCGAGTATATCTTTCCTTGATGGGTAAGAAAAATTTACATTTTCAAAAGTAATATCATAATTCTGCAAAGCATTTTCAGATTTTTTATGGTATTTGGCAATTGCCTGCGGATTAGGGTAAGTTTTAGGATTTGTCCGTAGATTAAAAACTCTTTCAAGAGCAGCCAAAGGGCTTTGTATTTCACTAAATAACTCTGCTATACCTCCTGCGCTCATCCCGACAATCATAGCATAATAAATAAATGATATCATCTGACCCGAAGTCATCTTGCCGTCAATTATGTCAATGCTTCCTATCCATATTACCATAGTTATTGATCCAGCTATAGCAGCTATTGCTAGGGCAAAAAATAAGGACCTTAACTTAAGCCTTTTACTTGAATGTTTAACATAGGTAGTAATTTTTTCATTAAATCTATTTAAACTATGAGTTTGTTGATTAAAGGCATATAAAGTTCTAATAGCCGAAAAACTTTCTTCTATAAAAGATGATAGATTAGATTTTTCTGCCATTACCTTTCTAGAAATACTTCTTATATGCTTACTCAAATGCAAAAGGGGAGTAAGCAAAATTGGTACGGTAAAAATTACTAACATTGATAATTTAGCACTCTGTAAAAACATCAAGATAATTGCCCCAGATAGCATTATAGAATTACGAATAAAAAAGGATAAGAAATTAGTAATTAGAGTCCCTACCGACTCCAGATCTGAACCAAGTCTTGAAATAATATCCCCGATTTTTAATTCTTCAAACGTAGCTATTTCAAGCTCCAGTAGGTCAGCATAGCTATCTACTCTAATTTGAGAAGTGATTTTCTCTGCTACAATATTAATGAAATATGAACGAAAAAAGCTACCAATGGCGAAGGTAGCAATTAGCCCTGACGTTAAAAAAATTGAATTATTAATTGAATTAAGTTCGTTAGTGCTTAATCCATTATCTACTAAATGTCTAAAAACTGTTCCTACACCAAGTAATGAAAGAGCAACTGTAAATAATGAGCAGAATACTATTACTAAATTGAATTTATGATTTTTTAAGTATCCAAGCAATATTCTGACATTATTATTCATAATAAATCCTTAATCTGAATTTCTAAATCTTTAGATAAAACACTAAACAAATCTTTTCCTAATTTAGATTTCCATGTTTTACCGTCATAGAAAAAATGGTAAGGGCCGCTGATCGGTGAGGAAAGCCAGATTTCTTTTACAGATAATTGTTTATTCAGAACAAATACGCCGGATTGGGTAGTAATATTCAATATATCACCATTAATATCAACATCTATATTTCCCGCTGTATCATAATCCTCAATTGTTTGGGCAATAAGGTTAATTATTCTAGTTACTTCTCTTGTAAAGTCTTTTTCGTTTATCATTTATATTTTTACAATAGTTCTAATTTTGTTTATTGCTTTATAACCCATATAAACAGCTAGTCTTTCAATAATAATGTCTTGTTGAAAAGCTATTTCTACTGAGGTAGCAGCATTGCTAACTTCTACCATTAATATATTAATTTTCTTATTTTTATCTCTTAAAGTATTAATTTTTAGCGGTAAGGTGTTCTGGCTATATTTTACTCCAACTATTTTGGGCCAATTGATTATTATATCAGCTAATACCGGATTTTTGTTTTTATAAATTTTATAAATAATTTTATTAACGTTTTCAATTATGGGTTTCATATTATACTGACCTAATTAACGTAACCCCTACGGTTAGTACACCGAGAATAATACAAGTAACAGGATAAAATAGTGATCCTATAGAGAGTAACATAAGAATAAAATTACATTTTATTATTCTTAGTACTACTACTTTATGGCTGAGGCCTTTTTTTACGGCCTTTTGGAAAAAGTGTTGCAAGTGTGGCTGCCAAATCTTTTCCCTTTTTACTAATCTAATTAATAAAGTTAAACTGCCGTCAGCAATATAGTACAAAGATGAGATTACACAGGCAGCAAATAGTCTGTCGCTTCCAGAAGCAACCGTTAATAAGCAAATACCTAGGATAAAACCAAGACTGATGCTTCCTACATCGCCAATAAAAATACTAGCCGGTTGCCAATTAAATAAAATAAATCCACATGACCATCCGAAAATTATAGAAGCTATAGTAATAATTATTCGGACATTCGGAATGATATCATATTTAATAAAGCAAAGAATTAGGATTACTAGCGAAAGATGTATAGATTCGGAAACTGTTATTCCATCAATTCCATCAAGGAAATTATAAATATTTAAAAAAGTTAGCAATGCAAAAGACCCGATAATCAGATCTACATTTAGCGATACTTCGCTGTGAAGAATTTTATGGGGATGAATAAGCCACATAACTGCTAAAACAGAACATATTATATGGATTAATAATCTAAATAATATCGGTACTTCCGCTATATCATCTAAGAATGAAACTAAGGCAATCGGTGCAAATATTAAAATAACCTTCCCAGAATTATATAATTCTCCTAAACAAAAATACTCAAAGGTTGGAAATAATAAACAAAAGGTTATTACGAATGCTAGTCCACCACCTCTGGGAGTAGGCTTGGAATGAACCCTTCTACTGCTTGGTTTATCAATGATATTAAAGCGAGAAGTAATGCTTATAAGCCATTTTACCAGGATTATTGATAATAAAAAGGATGATAAAATAAGTATTGAAAGCGAAAGAAGGTTATTCATAATAACATATTTGTTTTAAAACTGTAATATTCACTCTTTCCGATAATTACATGATCATGCACACTTACATTCACAGCCTTACAAGCATTAACTATTTGTGCTGTTAACTCAATATCTGAGCTAGAAGGTTTTGCGCTTCCGCTCGGATGATTGTGAACGAGAATAATTGCTGTGGCCTCATGTGCTAAAATCCTTTTTATTATTTCTCTCGGGTAAACAGGTGTTTGATCAATAGTACCGGTAGCCATTATTTCATCGGCTATTAAGCTATTTTTTTTATTTAAAAATAAAACACGGAATTGTTCAATCTGCAAGTTACCCATATTAAACTTTAAATATTCAAGTAAAGTTCCCCATGAACCGATAACATTAGTATTTATAACTTGATTCATAAGAACTCTATTCATTAATTCTCTAATTATTTGTAGGCTTATGAAAAAGTTTTGGTTCGTACCTTTAACTTCCGATAATTTTTCTCTCGATGTGTTAACTAAATTATTTAAATTACCAAACTTGCTTAACAATTCTTTTGCTAAAGGTTTTACATCTTTTCTAGGAATAGATGAAAAAAGCATTAATTCAATTAATTCATAATCGCTAAAACTACTTGCAGGGTTTTTAAGAAATTTATCTTTTTGACGTTTTCTATGCCCCACATAATGTGGCAATTTCTCATTTGATGTTTGCATATGGGGGATATAGTAAATTTTTCTCTGAAAGTGTGAAAATTTCCACTCCGCTATCAGTGACGCCCACGGTATGCTCGAATTGTGCTGATAAAGATTTATCCCGCGTAGTTACGGTCCAGCCGTCTATCTTGCTCAATATAGTTTCATAACTGCCAGCGTTTACCATAGGTTCAACGGTAAAAAACATTCCTTCTTTTAACATAAGACCGGTCTGGGGTTTGCCATAATGTAGAACCGTAGGTTCATCATGAAATATTTTACCAATACCGTGGCCAGTATAATCCCTTACCACTGAATAATTATGTTTTTCAACATGTTTTTGAATAGCATGACCGATATCTCCGAGTCTTATCCCCGGTTTTATCATTTCTATACCAATCATCATGGCTTCATACGTAACCTGAATAAGCCTTTTAGGTTTAATAGCTACTTCACCGACATAAAACATTCTACTAGTATCTCCATGCCACCCGTCTAATATTACGGTTACATCAATATTAAGTATATCACCTATTTTCAATTTTTTATCTGAAGGTATGCCGTGACACACTACGTGATTTACTGAAGTACATATTGATTTAGGGAAGCCTTTATAGTTAAGAGGAGCTGGTATGCCGTTATTTGCCGTGATAAATTCATAGCATAAACTATCCAGATAATTTGTTGTTACCCCGGGTTTTACATAATCTGTAATAAAATCAAGCGTTTGAGCAGCTAACTTCCCTGCTGCCCGCATTTTAATAAAGTCATCTTTGTTATGAATTTTTATAGACATTTTTTTGATGCAACCCTTATTTTTATTATGCAGATAGAAAGTATAATTGTTTATCAAAATGAAGTCTAGTGTCAGTTACGGTTAAGCTTTTAATTTTATGGAAAACATAATAATAAAATTACTAATTTTGACTCAACTTAAGGTGAAATAAAAAATGGACATTAAAAGGTGAGTATGTTACCATCTGCTATCATTGGTTATTTTTCTAAAATAAATTTAATTTATTTATGCAGAATTTTAAAACAATTTTTAATAATACTTCATTCTTTTCTAAAGTTAGCCATGAATTAAGAACACCAGTTCATGGAATAAAAGGACTTGCTGAATACCTTCGTAACAATTGGGAAATATTGGATGAAAAAACGAAAAAAACATGCATGAATGATATATTTGAATCCGCCTGTACTCTTGAAGATATTGTAGAGAAATTATTTCAAATAGCTAATTTTAGCGATAATAATATAAATTTTCATTTTGAAAAAGTAGACATAATAAAGGTAGTTGAAGCTGCGGTAGAAAGAAATAATCTTTTTATTACTGATAAAAATTCGGTAAATCTCTTTTTAGAGTGCAAAGATGAAGAAATAAATATTAGTATAGATCAATTTTGGATAAAGCAGTTAGTATCCAATTTGATAAGTAATGCGCTGAAACATTCTCGGGCTAAAAATATTAAAGTTAAAATTAATTCAGAAAAAACAATAAATAGTAAAAATTTGGTAATTTCGGTTATTGATGATGGAGTAGGAGTACCGCCGAAAGAACTCAGCAGTATTTTTGAGGCTTTTAAGCAAAGCTCAAATGTTAACGAATCACTTAAAGGTTCTGGTTTAGGTCTTGCTATATGTAGAGAAATTGTTTTAGCCCATGGGGGAGAAATTTGGGCAACGAATAATGAAACAGGTGGAACTAATATAAGTTTTTCTCTAGCAAGATAGAAAGTGTGAGCTTCATAAATTACTACAAGTAAGACTTACAATATTTAAGAAAACTAAAAAAGAATCTTTTGGATTTCTTGATCCGGCAGGACTTATTATTTATTAGCTAGGATCAAAAAAATCTATAAGAATGAAAAATTATTTGAACAAAATATAAATTAAGTGCTAAGACTGGGTTCATGGTATTTATAGGCCTTTTTGCTTTTAAGGTAAATGTTCAAATTGTACAAGCACCATCAGTTAATGAGGTTAAAACACACACTTCTCAATTTGATGGCAAAGACACCATTGTTTTATTTGACTTGGATTATGTGCTGATTACCCCACAATATCAAAGTTTAAGGTTTTATTCCAAGAGCATATATGGTTGAGCGATGAAGAGGTAGAGGCTATGCTAAATATAAAGCCTGGCCGGAAATCATAGAGGCATGTACGTATTATATAAATTTCTATAGAGAGAAAGTTGTGAACAAAGAAAGTCCTTTAGAAAAAAATACTATATTATTCGTTGATGATGAGAAAATTTGTCATACTTTGGTTAACCTTGTAATACCTAATTTTACAAAATATAAGGTTATAAATGCTAATAATGGCCAAGAAGCTATTTCTCTTGGTAAGAAATATGCTAATCACATTTGCTTAGTTTTGTCTGATATTATGTTGCCAGATATAAGCGGTTATGAAATATATAAAATTTTTAGGAAAGACGAAAAACTCGCTAATATTCCTTTTATTTTTCAGAGTGGTATTCCATGCCAAGAAACAGAATTGAAAAAGCAGCTGGCAGATGAATCAGTTGAAATAATTTATAAACCTTATGCACAATCTGATTTAATTGAAATAATCACTAAAGTACTAGGTTAATAGGCAAAATTGTTGAAAAAGAACATAATTTAGTTATCATTAATTCTTTTCTAATCTAAATAAATTATAAAGAAGTGTCAAACAACAGATTTTATATTACCACCCCTATATATTATGTTAATGATGTGCCTCATATAGGTCATGCGTATACGAGTCTTGCATGCGATGTAATTGCCAGGTTCATGAAATTAGCGGGTAAAGAAGTTTGGTACTTAAGTGGGACTGATGAGCATGGGCAAAAAGTCGAAAAATCAGCTCTAAATAACGGTCTTTCTCCTCAGGAGTTTACCGATAAAATGTCTGTAAATTTTAGAAATTTGCTAAAAGCATTAAATATTGCAAATTCTGATTTTATTAGAACTACCGAAGAGAGGCACAAGTTAGGGGTAAAGGCGTTTTGGAATAGATTGTACAAAAACGGAGATGTATATCTTGGTAAGTATTCGGGTTGGTATTCTGTTCGAGATGAAGCTTTTTATGATGAATCTGAATTAACCTCCGAAGGATTAGCTCCAACAGGGGCACCGGTTGAGTGGTTAGAGGAACCTAGTTATTTTTTTGCTCTATCAAAATGGCAAAATAAATTATTAGAATTTTACGAGGCAAATCCTGAATTTATAGTACCTAAAACTAGAAGGAACGAAGTGATAAGTTTTGTAAAAAATGGCCTCATGGATTTATCAATTTCAAGAACTAGCTTTAAATGGGGTATTCCTGTTCCGGGAGATGAAAAGCATATAATTTATGTATGGCTTGATGCTTTAACGAATTATATCTCAGCTCTTGGTTATCCAGATAAAACAGGTAATTACAGCAAATTTTGGCCTGCTGATGCTCACGTTGTAGGTAAGGATATTTTAAGATTTCATGCTGTTTATTGGCCGGCTTTTTTGATGGCCGCCGGTCTTCCTTTACCAAAATCAATTGTTGCACATGGTTGGTGGACTAATGAGGGACAAAAAATATCAAAATCCCTCGGTAATGTTATCGATCCGTTTAAACTTATTGAAGATTTTGGTCTAGACCAGGTCAGATATTTCCTGATGAGGGAAGTTATATTTGGTAATGACGGGAATTATTCCCAAGATAATTTAATCCAACGGAACAATACTGAACTCTCTAATAAAATTGGTAATCTGATACAGCGTACTTGTTCTTTTATCTTTAAAAATTGTGAACAAAAGATACCTGATGTATCCAAAGAATTTATAGAAAAAATGTATCAGGATACGTTTTTTATTCAATTACAGAGTATTGTTAATGATTCCATAACTCAAATGGAAAATTACAACATTAACGCTGTTCTAGATCATATTATGTACATAACCGAACAATCAAATATTTATATAGATCGGGAAGCACCCTGGAACCTCAAAAACTCGGACCCTCGTAAAATGAATGAAGTTTTATACAGAATCGTTGAAACAGTTAGATATATTGGTATTTTAATGCAACCGTTTATTCCTGATTCCGCAGCAAAAATTTTAGATCAACTGAGTGTTCCAGAGGGTAATCGCAATTTTAGGCATTTAACCCAAGAGTTTGCCATTAAACCTTGTACTAGAATAAGCGAGCCACAGCCGATTTTTCCAAGGTTAGAAATAAGGAATTAATGGGAAAAATATATGATCTTGGTAGATTCACATTGCCATCTAGATATGCTCGTAGGCTATGATTCACATGATAATATAATTAAACGTGCTATTGAGTCAAATGTACATTATATGCAGACAATTTGTACAAGACTTGAAGATTTTCCTAAAATTTTGGTTATTGCAGAAAATTATAGAAATGTGTTTGCCTCAATTGGCATCCATCCAAGTGAGGTAAGGGAAGTAATAAGTGCTTCAGAATTAATTAACCTGGCTAAAAACGATCGAGTGGTAGGGTTGGGAGAAACAGGGTTAGATTATCATTATAATAAGGATACTACGCAGCAAAAACTTCAGAAACAGTCTTTTGAAGAACATATTAAAGCTTCTTGTGAAAATAAATTACCGATTATAGTTCATACGCGAGAAGCTGAAGAAGATACGTATGATATAATAGCTTCATACAAAAAAACTTTCAATTTTCCTGGTCTTATCCATTGTTTTACAGCTTCAGAAAGATTTGCTCGAAAAATACTAGATCTTGGTTTCTATATTTCAGTTGCTGGAATTGTCACTTTTAAAAATGCTGATGAATTAAGATCTATTATCAAATTTATACCTTTAGATAGGCTTCTGGTCGAGACTGATTCCCCATACCTTACCCCGGTTCCTCAGAGAGGTAAAACAAATGAACCTTCTTACGTAAAATATGTTGCAGAAGTGATTTCTAATTTAAAAGGAATAACGTTTGAGGAATGTGCAAAACAAACTACCGATAATTTTTTTACCCTGTTTAATAAAGCTTCTAGATTTAAGGATTTGTCCAGTGAGATAATTGGGAATAGTTGAGATTTAAACTCATAAAATAAATAAGTTAAACCTCAACACCGCAAAAATTTATTATGTTTTACATTTTGTCCATAGGAGTAACACCTATCAGCTCAAATCCACTAGCTATTACTTTTCTTATACTTTCAACTAAAGCTAATCTTGCTGCTGTTAATTCTGGATTATCCTCTATATTAAAACGATAATCGTTATTTTCTTTACCGAGATTCCAGATAGAGTGAAATCTAGAGGCAATATCGATTAAATAATAGGCAATTTTTTGCGGTTCCCGTGTTATGGCAGATGATGACAAGATCTTTGGCCAAGAAGCAAGAAGTTTGATTAACTGGATTTCTTCTTCTGAATTAAGAAGCGAGAGGTTAAACTCTCTCTTTGTAAAAATTTCATAAGCTAAAGGAAGAGTTTCTTTTGCTTTTGCTAAAATCGATTTAGCCCGGACATGGGCATATTGTACATAAAATACAGGGTTATCTTTTGACTGTTCTTTAACTTTTGCAAAATCAAAATCTAAGGTGACGTCATTTCTGCGGGTGAGCATAATAAAGCGGATAATATCTTTACCAACTTCATTTATTACATCGCTAACAGTCATGAAATTCCCACTTCTTTTTGACATTTTAATCGGTTCAGTTCCCTTTACAAAATTCACAAGCTGACTAGTGCGAATGTCACTTTTTACTTTACCTTGACTTAGAGCTTCAATAACAGCTTTTATGCGTTTAACGTAGCCACTATGATCAGCTCCCAATATATAAATTAAATACTCAAAACCTCGATCTATTTTATCTTTTGCGTAAGCAAAATCTGCAGCTAAATAAGACCATGAGCCGTCGCTTTTTTGGATAGGTCTATCTTGATCGTCACCATAATTAGAAGACCTCAGCAATAATTGTTCTTTCTCTTGCCAATTTTCATCTATTTTTCCTTTAGGTGGCGGTAGAGTACCGTAATATATTAATCCCATTTTAGTTAGAGTTGCGACTGCTTCATCTATTTTACCAGTATCATGCAAGCTTTGTTCGGAAGTAAAAACATCATGTTTAACTCCCAGTTTTTCAAGATCTAGCTTAATTAATTCTAACATTTCAGAAACTGCAATTTTTCTAAGCTTCTGGCGCATTGAAGCCTCATCCATGTCAAGAAGTTTAGAGCCATAATCTGCTGCTAGTTTTTTGCCTAATACAGCTAGATACTCTCCTGGATAAAAGCCTTCAGGGATTATGGCTTTTTCGCCGTTTAAAGCTTCTTTATAACGGATCAGTAAACTATCCGTTAATGTCTCAATTTGTGAGCCAGCATCATTTACATAGTATTCCTTAGTAACTTCGTAACCGCATTTTTTTAAAATATTTGCCAGGGCATCTCCATAGACCGCTCCTCTGGCATGACCTATATGCATTGGGCCAGTTGGATTGGCAGAAACATATTCAACGTTTACTTTTGTTCCGTTACCGACATTAACTTCCCAAAAATCTTTGTTATTATTAAGTATGCTTTTAATACAATCGTGCCATTTTTCTGCCTTTATAGTAAAATTAATGAAGCCAGGGCCTGCAACTTCTATATGGGCAACATACGGTATATCGGCTAGTAATTCCTTGAATTGAATAGCTATTTCTCGAGGGTTTTCACCGGTTCTTGCAGCAATTAGCATAGCTATATTAGTTGAGATATCGCCGTTTAACGGATCCTTAGGAGCTTCTAAGGTGGCTTGATTCCAAATTTCTGAATCTGTACAGATTCCTAAGCATCTATTTTTAAGATCACTTCCTAATTCCTTAAATATATTCATAGATCAGCATTTGCAAATTTTAAATTGTAAAATGATTGATATTGTTTTATTGCGTATCTATCAGTCATACCAGCTATATAATCGGCTATTATAGACATTTCTGAATTATTTACATCATCTTTTATCATCTGGCGCCAGCTAAAAGGTAGTAAGTTTATATTTTCGGCATATAATTTAAAAAGACTTTTAATAATGTCCTGACATTGCAATGTAACAGCTACAACCCTATGATGTCTGTAAACTTTTCTAAACAAGAAGTCTTTTATTAGTTTTACCTCGTTAACAGTATTTTCGGTAAATTCTACTAATGGACGACCTAAATTACGTATATCCGATTCTGTTTCAATTTTAAGTGTTTTAATATTATTTCTTGTCTGTGATAAAAGACTGTTTATCAAGTGATGGGTTAACTTGCGTGCTACTTCGTAAATTAATCGTGCTTTATCTATATTTTTATACGTGTGTTTAATACTATGTATGTATTCAGCTATAAATTCTATCTCTTCAAGATCTTGATAAGTTATTATCTCGGCCCCTATACTATCCTCTAAGTCGTGAGTAATGTAAGCTATATCATCCGAAAGAGAGGCAATTTGAGCTTCGGCAGAAGAATATTTTTTTAACTCAAGATTGTGCAGAGCATCGTAATCAGCAATATATTTTGAGAGGTCTTTAGAGGTAAGGGGGCCGTTATGTTTTATGATTCCTTCTAATACTTCCCAGGTTAAATTCAATCCATTATAGGCTGCATATTTGTTCTCTAAATGCGTTAAGATCTTAAAGGAGTGAGCATTGTGTGAGAATCCGCCATAATCTTTCATACATTCATTTAAAGCTTCTTCACCAGCATGGCCAAAAGGTGAATGGCCGAGGTCATGGGCAAGTGCCACTCCTTCTGCTAAATCATCAGATAAATTAAGAGCCTTACATAATGACCTTGCAATCGACGATGCTTCTATAGAATGCGTAAGACGGTTTCTATAATGATCTCCTTCATGGTTAACAAATACTTGCGTTTTATATTGTAGCCTTTTAAAAGAATTAGAGTGAATTATACGATCTCTATCTCTTTCAAATTCATTTCTATACGGGGTAGGCTTTTCTGGATATATTCTTCCTCTTGTTTTTTCTGGGATACACGCATATTTTTCGAGCATTCTTTTTCTCTCGTTATTTTACTAAAGATACAGCTAGAATATATTAGGATAAAATTTCATATTCAATTGCTTTCTTTTTTTATTTAGATTTAAAGCTGTAGGTAATTAATATATTTGAGGATACTTTTCTAAAATTTGTTCGATTATTGCCTTGGCTATAGGAACAGCAGCTTTTCCTCCTCCTCCTCCGTGGTCATAATATATTGTTATGGTATATTTAGGATTATTTGAAGGTGCGTAACCAACAAAAATAGCGTGATTTCTTCGATTCCATGCTATGTCAGATCTGCTAAGGTCATCATTAGTATTTTTTTTGGCTACTACTTGAGCAGTACCAGTTTTACCAGCCATATGCAACGTGCTGTGGTTCAATCTTCCTGCATAACCGGTTCCACCTAATGTGTTAACGGTACTATATAAGGCTTCTTTTACAAAAGCTATATGTTCCTTTTCAAGATCAAGCTGAATATATTCCCTCTCAGATTTAGCAACTTTAGGAATATACAATTTACCGTCTGTAGCTATAGCAGTTATGAATCTCGCTAGTTGTATAGGTGTGCATAATAAAAACCCTTGTCCAATTGATAAATTAAAGGTGTCTCCTAGTGACCATTTGCTATTAAATTGTTTTTTTTTCCACTCTAGAGTCGGCACAAATCCTGTAAGCTCAGATGGTAAATCAATACCGGTATTTGATCCAAAACCAAATTTTTGCGCTAGATTGATAATTTTTTGTGGACCTATAATTTTTGCAATTTCAAACATATAAATGTTACAGGAATATTTTATTGCATCATGCATATTTAAGGAGCCATGGCCAGTTTTTTTTCCGCATCTAAAACCATTCCCTCCTAGTGCTGGACCTCCATTGCAATTTATAGTATGAGAAGGCTTTATTCCTGCTTCCAGAGCGGCGAGGATCGTAATTATTTTAAATATTGATCCCGGAGGGTAAAGACTATGGATTGTTTTGTTTATTAATGGTTTATGCGGGTTTTGGATTAACTCGGACCAATATTTATTTGATAAAAAATTAAAATTATTAGGATTATAAGAAGGCGTTGAGGTAGAAACTAGAATACTACCGTCCTGGCAATCCATTATAATGGCACTACAACCTTTGGAATTTAAGTATGGTGTAATATTTTTTTGTAATTCTGCATCTATATTTAGATATAGATCAGTACCTGCTAAAGGTTTACTTTCTGATAGTTCTCTTACATATTTACCGTGTACGTTAACTTCAATCTGTTTATAACCGAAATTTCCCCGTAATGTTTCTTCATAAAATTTCTCTACTCCGTTTTTTCCAGTCCTAAAATTTTCTTCTACAAAAGCCAAATCATTTTTTTCGTTTTTTTCAATTCGGCCCATGTAACCAAGTAAGTGGGCCGTATTTTCGGCATATTTATAAAATCTGATATTGCCTGTATCAACAAAAAGTGATTTTAAAATTTCCTTGCGTTCCTCTATTATTGAAACTTGGTGCCAGTCTAGATAATCCATTATTAATACAGGGATTCTTCTACCTGCTCTTCTTACTCTATTATTAACTTCTTTTATTTGATCAGTATCTAATTCGAGCAGCTGTATGATATCTTTTAATTCTTCCTCAAAAGATGGACTGATATTTTTATCTAGTAACAACCTGAAACAAATATTGTTTTTAGCAATTAATTTCCTATGCCTGTCGTAGATTTGCCCTCTACTAGGTAAAAGGATGATCATTCTTACTCGGTTTTGATCCGAAAGTGTTTTGTACTCATTTTTCTTGAGGAATTGCATATAAAACATTCTGCCTACCAGCAGAAGTAAAAAAGCAAATTTACCTACTCCGATGATAAAAGTACGCCTCGAAATAAGCTGTCCTTTAATAGTATTTTTATCCAGCATATCTGGTTAATGCAGTAAGAGGTTTGTGGATTAGAAATCGTAATATTGGGTATGAAAATATTGTTGTTAAATAATAAAAATAAATTGAAAATCCTTCTAACCCGTAATTATTTTTTGTTAGAAAAATTATATATCTAAAGCCGATAATGACTCCACTATATGCATAAAAAATTAAGACATTTGTAATTTCATCCTTTAGAATAAACCATCGGCTTATATAGTTTAATAAAATATTTGAAGTAATAAAAATAAATGAATTAAGACCCACGGGTAGTTGATATACATGATCTAAGATGATACCAATAATAAATAACATCCAGTACCTAACATTAGTATAAGTCGAAAAATAATAAATAATTACTACATCTAGGGCAGGAAAAATCTGGCCAAATATATCAATTAATCCTAGTTTATAGAGTTTTAACGGTACTAAACAAATTAAAAATATATAAGTTCCTAAAATAAGTACTAATAATAATTTGATCGGTAATTTATACATAATTAATTACTATGGAAGTTAGTATGTTGATGTAAGCTCGCGTTCATAATTAAACCAAAACTGATAAGCATTGATACCATCATTGTGCCACCATATGAAATAAAAGGTAATGGCACTCCTACTACCGGCAACATACCCATTACCATTCCTATATTAATAAATATGTGGCTAAAAAATATTGATGTTAATCCTATTACCATTAACTTCGTAAATATTGGCTTAGTGTTAATAGCAATGGCTAACGAACTGAGGATTAGCATAAAATATAATATTATTAGAATTAAACCCCCGACAAACCCAAGTTCCTCCGTTAGAAAAGAAAAAATAAAATCAGTGGTATATTCCGGTAAAAAATTTAAATGGCTCTGGGTACCATTTAACAATCCTTTTCCCCAGAATCCTCCTGATCCTATCGCTATTTTTGATTGGATAATATTATAGCCTGCTCCAAGCGGTTCTCTATCAGGATTTAAAAAAATTAATACCCGGTTCTTTTGATAGTTATGTAATAGACTCCACAGAATCGGTAGTAAGGTTAAACTTCCAATACCAGCTATAACAAAATATAATTTTTTAACTCCTGCGGCAAAAAAAATAATAGTTGCAACTATTAAGGTAATTATTCCTGTTCCAAGGTCTGGTTGTTTTATAATTAAAAATGTAGGAACTAGTACTCCGATTATAGGAGGAATTAGATTGTAAATAGAAGAAATGTTTTCTTCGCTAGTATTATGAAAATATCTAGCAAGCATTAGAACTATAGCTATTTTAGATGGTTCTGAGGGTTGGATGTGAAATACCCCAAGGTCTATCCATCTTGTAGCACCCATAGCTGTTTTACCGATGATTGCTACTGCGATCAAAAATAATAAAACAAAAAAATATATAAAATACGAGCATTTATGGATAAATCTAGTGTCAACCATAGAAATTATTAAAGCTAAGGGCATAAAAATCGAAAAAATTATTATTTGCCTATATGCCCAAGGTTCTATCGCTCCCCCCGCAGCAGAGTAAAGAATTATAAAACCGTAAATACAAATAGTTGTTATTAAAAATGGTATGGAAAAAGGTATTTTTTGTAACTTAGCTACAAATTTTTCTTTTGTAGAGTAACTCATTCGCTATTTTTTTCCTTTAGTATAAACGATTTTGGATTTTGGGAAAATGATTTTTACACTTGTTCCCTTTCCATATGTACTCTCTATATTTAAAATTGCTTCATGAGCAGCCAGTAGCATTTTAACTATAGGCAATCCTAATCCATAAGATCCACCTTTTTGGTAATCTTGTCTATGAATGGTACCATACTTACTTAAGGCAACAGGGATCTCTTCTGGTTTCATTCCTATTCCTTGATCTATGATCGTGATTAACATTTGACCTTTATCCATTTTTACGGATATGTGAATAGCAGTATTTTTACTGGAGTATTTAATACTGTTGCTGATTAAATTGTCTATTACCTGAGTCATCCTCTTCTTATCACAAATAACTAAAGGCAAATTTGGTTCAAAATCAGTTATTATAGAGATATTTTTTTTGCCTAAGTAGAATTCTGCGACTCGAATTATTATATCCTGTATTTTATTTAAAGAATTGACTATTTTAAACTGACCTTCAATTATTTGATTCTCATCTAAAATATCAGTAATAAAATCCAAGATTATTTGGGCATTCTGGTGTATTCCTTCAACATATTTGGTATATTCTGCCGGAATCTTTCCAAATAACTCTTTGGACATAATTTCTGAACCAGTCACAATAAAACCTAAAGGAGACCTTATTTCGTGAGCTGTAAAAGCAAGGAAATCAGTTTTGGCTTTGGTTGCATTGTTTGCTAAGATAGTAGCCTGCTCAGCTTTTGCCCTAAGAGAAGTTTCTCTTTTATAAATTGCAATAATAATTATTAAACAGAACCCGGCTAGGAAACCGACTTCCAGAAACCTTTTAGTAAGAGTCTGAACTATGTTGTTCTTTATAAAATCATTGTCAATATTAATAATAACTGTAAAAGGAAAATCTTCTACTGGTTTTATAAAATAATTTAATCCATTTGCCATATCAAGATATGAATAGTCTTGAAAGAGGGATGCCAAATTACGGTTTTGTTTCTCTAATGCTTGTAACAATTGAGGTGCCAGATTATTATTAGCATCGACTATTTTATCTATTACCGGCTTGGATTTAGCTACAATATCAAAATCTTTATCAACTATTATAAAATTGACACTTGCTTCTTTCTTCCGATTATTTAAGTTTTGTACTAAAGTATCAATGTCATAACTTAAAACTACTGCTCCAATAAAATTTTTTGTTAACTTATCAAATATTGGATTAACTAATTTTAAACTATAACTATCAGGAGTTTTATTAATACGAAAATCTACATAACTTTTGATCTTTTTGTTTTGCTCAATCTTGTGTACTATATCTTCTACGAAATATAGTTTTTTTGGATTCGCCGCAATACCTTCAGTACTTGTTACTAATTCTAAATATTCGTTATTAGCCCAGCTATATTTGCACCATCCAAATAGCGAATTAAAATGTTTAGAGAGAAAAGATGTTTTTAGAGTTTTTCTAATGTGGACTAAATCTGTAGGATTTGCTTTTATATTTCTACCTATTAGTTTTATAAAGTATTTAGAATAACTTAACTGGCTCGAAAAAACTGTTTTTAATGAGTTAGCCTCGGCAGCCATTCCTTTTAATAAGGCAGATTTTTCATTCGAATATATCCGAATGAAATTTACCAAAGTTAAAATAATTACCATAGTGATAACAATAAACGTAATTATTTGGATATTTACATTATAATCATTTTGTGGGCTTTCAATGTTATCCTGGTCAAAACTCATAAATTATTTTTAATTGCTGGGTTTATACTGTAAAATGATCGAAATTTAATTTAGTTTACTTGGAATATGAAATTATCATTATTTAATACACTTACAAGAAAAAGAGAAGTTTTTAATCCATTAGATATAAATTTGATCAAAATGTATGTTTGTGGTCCGACAGTTTACGATCATCCTCATATTGGTAACGCACGGTCTACAGTAGTATACGATATTTTATATAGAATCCTAATAAAACTGTACGGCTCAAGTAATGTTTTATATGTGAGAAATATTACTGATATCGACGATAAGATTATAGATAGGGCCTATAGACTAAATATTCCAATACCTGAGTTAACAAGACAAACTATTACTGATTATAATGAGGATATGGAGTATCTCGGTTGCTTAAGACCTACTCAAGAACCGAAAGCTACAGATTATATTCCTCAAATGATTGATATAATTCAAAAACTGTTAGATATGGGTTTTGCATATGAAGCTAACGGCCATGTTTATTTTAATGTTGGTAGAGCAAAAAATTATACCGCACTTTCAGGTAGAACTTTAGAAGAAATGAGAGAAAGCGGAAGGATTGAAAGTGATACCAATAAAAATAATCCCGAAGATTTTGTTCTTTGGAAACCGGCGAATGAAAAAGATGACGAGTCAGCTAAATTTATGAGCCCATTTGGTATAGGAAGGCCTGGGTGGCATATAGAATGCTCGGCAATGAGCCATGCATTCCTTGGCTCTACATTTGATATCCATGGTGGGGGAATAGATTTGATTTTTCCTCACCATACCAATGAAATTGCGCAAAGTTGTTCAGCTTTTCCTGGTTCTGAATATGCGAGGTACTGGGTACATAATGGTTTTTTAACCGTTGATAATGAGAAAATGAGTAAATCTATTGGTAACTTTATAACAGTTAAAGATCTTAGGGATAAGCAAATAAAAGGTGATATTATCCGCCTCGTATTAATTAGCGCCCATTACCGCAAACCTTTAGATTACAATAAAAAGGTACTTACCGATGCCGAAAAAATGCTCAATTATTGGTATCGAATAATTGAGGAGTTATTTCTTGATACTGAGGAGATAGCAAGATTGAATTTCGTAGATATAGATATTCCTAAAATATTTTTTGATAGCTTGTTAGATGATTTAAATACCCCCCTGGCTATTAAATTAATTAATGATTTTGCTAAAGAATCCCATAAAACCGATGATTATAAAGCTAAAATAGTCGCAGCTAAAAAAATGATGTATTGTGCTCAGTTTTTGGGTTTAATTCGTTTAAATTGCAACAATTGGTTTAAAGGTGGCCTTGACCATAATTTTATTGCTCAATTAATCCAGCAGAGGTCAAATGCTAAAAAACTAAAGAACTGGCAACTAGCTGATCAAATAAGGAGTAATTTACTTGAGCTTGGTATCGCTATAGAAGATAAACATGACGGTACGACTATTTGGAAAAAGGTTAATAAAAGTTAAATCTAAAATACAAGTCGAAAATAATACTTGAAAAATCTCTTAAAAATTCTATAAATAATGCTCTAATTCCAACAACGAATACAGGTTAAATTATGGCAATAGAATATACTTTTTCAATTATAAAACCAGATGCAACTAAAAGAAATCTAATAGGAAAAATAAATTCTTATCTTGAAAGCGCAGGTTTAGAAATTGTAGCTCAAAAAATGGTTAAATTAACAAAGGAACAGGCAGAAGAGTTTTATGCTGAACATAAAGCGCGGCCATTTTTTCCAGGGTTAATAGAATACATGATTTCTGCCCCTGTTGTGTTACAAGTTCTAAAAGCAGAAAATGCGGTAGCTAAAAATAGAGAAATAATGGGTGCTACTAATCCGGCAGATGCAGCAAAAGGGACTATAAGAAAAGATTTTGCCTTAGATATAGAGGCTAACAGTATTCATGGTTCTGATAGTATTGATAGTGCTAAGAAAGAAATCGCTTTTTTCTTTAAAAAAGAAGAAATTTTGAAATAATGTTTCACGTGAAATGAAAGATTTTGATGTAATTATTGTAGGGGGTGGACATGCTGGTTGTGAAGCTGCTGCAGTAGCTGTACGTGCCGGAAGTGCTACTTTGTTAATTACTTTCAAGCCAGAAAATTTAGGTGAAATGTCATGTAATCCTGCTATAGGTGGAGTGGGCAAGGGAACTTTAGTGAAGGAAATAGATGCTCTTGACGGTATAATGGCAAGGGTCATAGACAAAGCGGGCATACATTACAAGATGCTTAATGAAAGCAAAGGTCCTGCTGTATGGGGACCCAGGGCTCAAGCTGATAGATCATTGTATAGAAAAACAATGTTTGCTACCTTGAGTAATTATAATAATTTAACTATTCTATATGATTCTGTTGAAGATATAATAATTAAGGGTGGTAAGGTAACAAGTGTAGTAACTAGAAAAACTGGTAATATTAATTGTTCTTCAATCGTCTTAACAACAGGAACTTTCTTATCTGGTCTAATTCATATCGGGCAGACAAAGATACCTGCAGGTAGAGTAGGAGAAGAGCCATCCTACGGTTTATCAAAAACTCTTCGTAATAATAATTTTACGGTAGGAAGGCTGAAAACCGGTACTCCGCCAAGAATTGATGGTAGAACTATTGATTATAGTAAAGTTGAAGTTCAACCTGGAGACTTGTTGCCTAGGCCATTTTCTGAACTTACTGATAAAGTTGAAGTTCCTCAAACCAATTGTTACATTACAAGGACTACTAGTTTTACGCATCAAATTATTAGAGATAACCTGCATTTATCCGCTATGTATTCTGGCCAGATTGAAGGTATAGGGCCTAGGTACTGTCCTTCCATAGAAGACAAAATAGTTAAATTTGCTTCTAAAGAAAGCCATCAAATTTTTCTAGAACCGGAAGGACTAAACGATCACACGGTTTATCCCAATGGTATTTCTACATCCTTACCTGAAAACGTTCAAATTGAAATTTTAAAATCAATTCCAGGTTTAGAAAATGCAAAAATGATTAGACCTGGCTATGCTATTGAATATGATTTTGTAGATCCTAGAGAGCTTTTAGTTACATTAGAAACAAAAAAAGTAAAAGGGTTATTTCTAGCGGGCCAAATAAATGGTACTACTGGTTATGAAGAAGCTGCTGCTCAAGGGATAATAGCTGGAATTAATGCTGCATTTTCTGCTCAAAATAGAGGAAAATTTACTCTAACACGAGCCGATGCATATATAGGAGTTATGATTGATGACCTTATAAATTTCGGTACAGTTGAGCCGTATAGAATATTTACCTCTCGTTCTGAATATAGGCTTACTTTAAGAAGTGAGAATGCAGATGTTAGACTTACTCCTTTGGCCATAAGTGCTGGTATTGTTTCTGATTTTAGGAAAAATAAATTTGAAGAAAAAATAGGTAGAATAGAAAAATTAAAGAATAAACTCGATAAGCTTAGTCTCACAACTAGCGAACTTCAAAAAAAAGGGCATACCATAGCACAAGATGGTTCTCATAAAACGGCTTTTATGTTACTCGGTTTACCAGAGTTCGGACTAGAAAAAACTTTACAATTCTTTCCGGAGTTAAAAGAAGAAAATATTAATCATTTGAAATACCATGAAACTGAATCAAAATATTCTTCTTATTTAAAAAGGCAATCAGCCGATATAAAGCTTTTTATGCAAGAAGAAAATCTAGAAATTCCTCAGGATATTGATTATAATGCTATTAAGAGTTTATCTGTAGAAATTAGAGAAAAACTCAATTTTCATAAACCAAGCTCAATAGGTGCAGCACGCAGGATATCAGGTGTTACCCCTTCTGCTCTTACTACTGTGATAATTTACTTAAAAAGTAAACATAATAAATGATGGTTGATAATTTAAATGTTTCACGTGAAGTAACCCACGCTCTGCTAAATTATCAAAATTTATTACTTAAATGGAATAAGGCAATCAATTTAATATCAAGGAATTCTCAGAAAGATATCTGGGAAAGGCATATTTTAGATTCTTTGCAATTGCTAAAATATATTGATTTTTCAGATAAGATCATAGATATTGGTTCCGGAGGAGGATTTCCGGGTATTGTTTTATCTATTTGCGGAGTAAAAAATACAGTACTTATAGAATCTGATAAAAAAAAATCAGTTTTCTTAGCCCAAGCTTCTAAATTATCTTCAAATAAAATTATTATAGTAGACGAAAGAATAGATGAAAAATTTAATATGAATTGCGATATTCTAACCTCAAGGGGATTTAGTAGTGTAACTAATATACTTGGAGTAACTGAAGGAATAAAAATACAAAAAAAAATGTTATTGTTGAAAGGTAAGAATTATGAAAAAGAAATAACAGAAGCTCAAAAACATTGGGTATTTGACTTTAATCTTCATAACAGCATCACTTCGGGGGAAGGTAAGATCGTTGAAATATTTAACATAAAAAAATTACTATGAAGGCAAGGGTTATCTCAGTCGTGAATCAAAAAGGAGGGGTAGGCAAAACCACGACAGCAGTAAATTTATCTACTATTTTTGCTGTTATGGATAAAAAGGTTTTAATTGTTGATATCGATTCACAAGGTAATACTAGTAGCGGCCTTGGAATAAAGCAGACTGAAAGAAAAATTACCTCTTACAATGTATTTAGCGGATTAAATTCTATAAGGGATGCTATTCTTGCTACAGAAGTACCTAATCTATCAATCGTGAGTGCGAATACAAATCTAGCAGCGATTGAGCTCGACCTAATACAGCTTAAAAATTATGAAAATATTTTACTAGAAAAACTTGAAGAAATAAAAAATGACTTTGATTATATAATTATTGATTGTCCTCCTTCTCTTGGTTTGATTACGTTAAACGCTTTGGTAGCCTGTGATGAGGTTTTAATACCGATGCTTTGCGATTTTTATTCGCTCGAGGGATTAAGTCATTTATTAAAAACTATAGAAATTGTAGAAAAAAAAATGAATCCCGCGATAAAAATAGGTGGTATTTTATTTACAATGTATGATAAAAGGAACAAGTTAACGGAGCAGGTAGAAAATGATGTAAGGACATGTCTTGGTAAACTAGTTTATAAAACCACAATACCAAGAAATGTTAAGGTTTCAGAAGCTCCTTCTCATGGTAAAGCTGCAATAATCTATGATTATAAATGTTCTGGTTCAAGAGCTTATATAGATCTTGCCAAAGAAATTATCGATAGTGAAGTAAATAAAGAGATTAAGTTGGTTTAAGAGAAGAGGTAAACATGCAAAATAGGGTGTTAGGAAGAGGATTATCATCTTTACTGAAAGAGGAAATTTTACCGGTAGATACAGGATTTACTACAAACAACCTCTTGAATATTGACCAAATTGAAGTAGGAAAATATCAACCACGTAAAAATTTTAATGAAGAAAAATTACGAGAGTTAGCCAATTCAATAATAAGTAATGGATTAGTGCAGCCGATAATAGTTAGTGCGCCCGTTAACGGTAAATATCAAATTATAGCGGGGGAAAGAAGGTATAGAGCGTGTAAAATAGCCGGTTGGACAGAAATTCCTGTAATAATTAAAAATTTATCCAATAAAGAGATCCTTGAAATTGCTCTCATTGAAAACATCCAACGTGAAGAATTAACCGCCATAGAAGAAGCAGAAGGATATGAGAGGTTAATAAAAGAGTTTGGTTATACTCAAGCAGAGTTAGCAGATGCGGTTGGTAAAAGCCGTAGCCATGTAGCAAATTTATTAAGGCTAAATAGCTTACCCGCGTCTATTAAGCTTATGGTTAATAATGGCCAACTCAGTATGGGACATGCAAGATGTTTGATAGGCCTTGATAATGCGGAAGAACTAGCAGGTAAAGTTATAGCCAATGATTTAAATGTCCGTCAAACCGAGGAACTAACTAGAAAAAATGAAATTTCACGCCGGATAAAAAAACAGAAACTTGAAAATAATATAGACTCGGGAGTAGATAATGACTTTATAATTTTAGGTCAATCACTTAGTGAGAAATATGGGGTAAAAGTTGTGGTAGAAAATTCATGGAACGGTGGTAAAATATCCTTTCACTACTCAAATCTTGAAGAACTTGATTCAATCTTAACAAAAATCAACTGAATATGAAAATATTTTTAGATAGTGTAGATTTAACTGAAATAAAAAAATTGAATGATTATGGCGTCATTGATGGTATTACTACCAATCCTACTCTGATGTCTTCTGTGTCAATGGATTTTACAGAAGTTATTTCTAAAATTACTGCTATTGTGAAAGGAGATATTAGTATAGAAGTGGCATCTAATGATTATGCTAGTATGATTGTAGAAGGAAATAAAATTCTAGAAATAAATGATAATTTAGTAATTAAACTTCCTCTGACCTGGGATGGTATAAAGGCTTGTAATTATTTCGCAAAACAAAATATTAAAGTAAATATGACTTTATGTTTTTCTTTGAATCAGGCATTATTAGCAGCTAAATCCGGGGCAACTTATGTTTCTCCTTTTGTCGGTAGGCTGGAAGATATCGGTAAAGATGGAGTAGGGCTGGTTGCTGATATAAGAACAACATATAATAATTATGGAATTAAAACAGAAATCCTTGCTGCCTCAATTCGTACCCTTAAACACATAGAACAAGTAGCACTTTGTGGAGCTGATGTAGTAACTGCACCGGCTAAGGTCTTGTCCGAAATGATTAGCCATCACTTAACTGATGTAGGTCTGAAGAAATTTAACGAAGATTGGGCAAGATCTAGAAAAAAAATTTAAATTAACTATCAAGAGAATAAATAATGTCTTATCAATATGTTTATGTTATGAAAGGCTTAAGCAAGTCTATCAACGGTAAAGAAATTCTAAAAGAAACCTGGTTATCATTTTTACCAGGGGCCAAGATTGGCATAATAGGGCATAACGGTGCTGGTAAGTCTACCCTCCTTAAGATTATGGCTGGTCTTGATAAAGAATATGAGGGAGAAGCTTTCGTTGCTGAAGGAATAAAAATTGGTTATTTGTCTCAAGAACCTCATTTAGATCCTGAAAAAAATGTTTTTGAAAACATTATGGAGGGATTAAAAGAGAAAACAGCTCTGCTTGATGAATTTAACGAGGTTAGTAATAGGTTTGCCGAAGAAATGTCGGATGATGAAATGAATGATTTACTTGCACGTCAGGCAGATTTGCAAGAAAAAATAGATATATGTGACGGTTGGGGGATTGAGAGAGAAGTAGAGATTGCTATGAACGCTTTGCGGTGCCCTGCTAAAAATGCCAATATAAATCAAATATCAGGAGGCGAAAAACGTCGAGTGGCTTTATGTAAATTACTGCTAGAAAAACCTGATATGATTCTACTAGATGAACCGACTAACCATTTAGATGCAGAATCAGTATCTTGGCTGGAAACATATTTAAAAGAATATAAAGGTACAGTGGTTGCAATTACCCACGATCGTTATTTTTTAGATAATGTTGCAGAGTGGATATTAGAAATTGATAGAGGTAATTGCGTACCTTGGCATTCCAATTATTCAGACTGGCTAAAGCAGAAACACGAAAAAATCAGCAAAGAAGAAAAGGAAGAAGGAGATAGATCAAAACAATTAAAAAAAGAATTGGAATGGGTGCAAGCTTCTCCAAAAGGACGTCAGGCAAAAAGTAAAGCCAGGATAAATGCTTATCAAGAACTGCTTAATAAGAAAAGGGATGAAGTTAACGGAACTGCCCAAATTATCATACCAAATGGACCAAGACTGGGAGAGTTAGTTATTGAGGTTGAAAATTTATCGAAAAAATTTGGTGATAAGGTACTACTTTCCGATTTTAGTTTTAGAGTTCCCCCGGGAGCGATTGTTGGTATAATTGGTCCTAACGGTGCTGGTAAATCCACGTTGTTTAATATTATAACTGGTAAAATACAGGCTGATAGTGGAAAAGTTAATATAGGCGATACTGTTAAACTTGGTTATGTAGATCAGTCAAGAGACCACTTAGACGATAATAAAACAGTGTGGGAAGAAATATCGGAAGGATTAGAAGTTTTAGAACTAGGAGGTATGTCAATCAAAAGCAGAGCTTATTGTTCAGCTTTTAATTTTAAAGGTGGTGCTCAACAAAAAAAGGTAGGACAGTTATCAGGAGGAGAAAGAAATAGGGTTCACCTCGCTAAATTGTTAAAATCCGGTGCTAATGTTATTCTACTGGATGAACCGTCAAATGATCTAGATGTGGATACTTTAAGAGCTTTAGAAGATGCTATCCTTGATTTTGCTGGTTGTGTTTTTGTAATAAGTCACGACCGGTGGTTTTTAGACCGAATAGCTACCCATATTATTGCTTATGATAAAGATGGAAGTGCTTCATGGTTTGAAGGAAACTATGAAGATTATCATAATTACGTTACCAACTATATGGGAGAAGACTCCAGAAATCCAAAATATAAGCATAAAAAATTGGTATAAGAAACAGTATTATGCTATCTGTAATGAGCTTGAAAATCTTTCGCTTTTTTGCTTAGTAAATAAATAACAATACAGTTTGGTGATTAGAATGCTAAAATACACTTATTTGTCATGCTGGTTACTGTTAGTTAATTGAAAATCCTTCAATATAGATTAATAAATAAACTAGCTCCAAAATAAATAAAAATGATTAAAGATAAGGAAATATTATATTATGCTGGGGTAGATTTAAACATTGCTAATGCCTGTTCTTTACACGTTTTAGGTATTGTTAATGGAATGGCTAACTTAGGTTACAAGGTAACCGTAATTCTTCCGAAACCGACGAAAGAAATTCATAACCCTTTTTTTTATAACTCTCCTAATTTAAATTATATCTTTCATTATAACCCAATTTTACGTCCTCGCTTTTTAGGTGCATTATTTGCGATCTGGCCAATATTTAAGGTTTTAATAAAAAAACGCCCTCAGTTTTTTTATCTTAGGATGTCTTTTTTAAGCTTTATCCTTCTGTTAATATCAAGGATTATGAAAGTAAGGACTATTACTGAACATAATGGTTGGGTACAAGAAGAAATGAAGATGTTAAATGTACCTAGTTTTTTTGCATATATAGGGCGCTTAATACAATTGTTTGACTGCAAGCTTGCATGTAAAGTTTTATTAGTAACAGAAGGATTAAAAAACCAACTAGTCAAGTGTGGGATTCCAGAAAAAAAATGTATGGTAGTTGAAAACGGGACAGATATGAACCAGTTTAAGCCAATTGAACGTATACAAGCTTTATCTTTTCTTGAACTTAATCCGGATTATTTTTACTTGGGTTTTATTGGTGCTTTAACAAAATGGCAAGGGCTGGGTTTAACTTTGGAATGTTTATATAAGGTAAGCAGGCAAAACGATAATATTAGGTTAATTATAGGGGGTGAGGGGCCGGAGAGAAATAATTTAGAGCAAAAAGCAAAAAGATTAGGTATTGAAAATAAAGTTTACTTTTTAGGGAGCATACCGTTAAAAAATGCAAATATTGTTATAAATTGCTTTGATATAGCATTAAGTAACTCTACTGTAGAGTTAAATAATAGTATTGGTGTGTCAAAGCTTAAGATTCGTGATTATTCTTCCGCAGGTAGAGCTATAATTGCAAGTGGAGTTCCAGGGAATATAGAGCTTGCAAATCAAGCCATATTAGTGATCCATACCCCAGACGATTTAGAAGATTTGGTAAAACATGTTTTAATTTTATTAAAACAGCCGGAATTACTGAAAAAATACCAGGAAGCAAGTAGAAATTATGCGAAACAACACTTTTCTTGGGAAAAAAAATGCCTAGAGATTCTCTCTAACAAAGATAGTTAGCGATGTTTTTTAGCAATTCTAATAGCTATAAATATAAAGTAAGAACAAACTATACACTTTGCTATTGAAAAGCATAAAAGCTGAACTATAAAAGTTGCCTTTAAAAAGTATCCAACTGCGCTTATAACTAAAGTAACTAACAAACTTATTATATTATAATTTAAAATATAATGGTGAGTTTTACTTTTAAAAAAAATAGGAGAAATAATTTTTAGTAAATAAATGAAGGCGTACAAAGTAACCATTATTTGAAATATTGGTACTATCTGTTCCCAATCATTTTTAATATAGGGTAGTATTATCTTATTGGGTAAAGCTACAAAAATCCATATTATTACTGCAGAGAACAAAAGATATGCGTAAGAAAAATAACGCATAAGCTTATAGCTTTTTGTTAGATCAACAGCATTATCTAAACTTTTCAATAAATATTGAGTTATAGGATGAATAATTATTATAGGTGAGACCAATATCCTTTGCACAAAAAAAAGCTGGCCTACAACTTTTATATCAAATAGGAAATTAAATAATATGGTATGCAGATGATTACTTAAAGTTTCTATAAGATTTGCTGAAGCTATATATTTTGGTATTTCTATGTTTCTATGATGAAAATCTATCACCTCAGCAAAAGTAGGTATAGAGAAATTTATCTCCTTCCTACATAAAATTAGGGGCATAATAATACTCGGAATGAATGTAATAAAACTACAAAATATTAACCCTATATACCCTACACCATAGAAACCAAGGCCTATAAATGCAATATTAAATATTAAAGAGTCAAAAATTCGAGCTATCGAGAGAGCTCTTATATGTTCAAACTTTATAGCTAAGCTTGTGCCTACTAAAGAAAAAGATCGGAAAAAACTATACAAACCAATAAAAAGAATATAACATTCGCCAAAAAAAAACTTATAAGCAAAGATAGATAAAAAAGTTTGTAACACTAAAAAAAGAGATGACCATAACACGCATGAAAAAATACATAGTTGTAAGTCTTTTTTGTCTTTCGATAAAACTATATAATTATCTAAAGCAAGATTTGCAAAGGAAGAAGTAATAGTTGAAATACTAATGAAAAGCCCAAATTTCCCAAAATCTTCTGTACTATAAAGCTTCATTGCAAAAAGTAGAGATATTAAAGGTAATATTTTTGCTATAAGCTGGCTTACTAATAATATAAAGGAATTCTTAATAAAATTGGATTTTAAAATATTATAGTAAAAATCACTCAGCAATTTTAGCCTCGCTTATTTCTAAATAAGCCCCATGGGTAGTTAAAGCCAAATATTCATCTTCTGCAATATTAACCTTGCGTGGTTTATTATCTAAAGAGAAGCACTCATTTTTTAGGTCAATAATGTTAATTCCTAGTAGTCGCATTTTTGTATAATGACAAATTGTCCCTGTTCCCTTTATTATTAGAGTTACATCATCATTTTTTTGATGCTCTGGATAAACCTTTTTGTTTAGCTCATCAAGTTTACATATATTGTTATCCAATCTGCATACTTTTCCTTCAATTATGATAGGTATTTGAATTTTATTAGATTTAATTTGATAAGCCCTTACAGGGGTTATAAGAGCTTTTTTTATTTTAATATTTGCTTTTTTCTTTGCCTTTAAGGAAAATAAGAGATCTTTAGTTAATATAGAAGTTATAAATCTTTCTTTGATAATATTTTTACCTGGCAGTAAAACAGCGGCAATATTATATTTCCCTCTTTTGTGGTCAGAGGTAGCAGTTATATTAAGGGGTGTAATAGCACTTGATTCTACCTCTATTTCCAAAAGATACTCAGAGTAGTTATAATTTTTATTGTTGTTTTTAATCTTATATAATTTAAAAGCATCATAAAATATTGCTAATAATAAATCATTAGAGCGGGAAATTCGTAAATTTAAAGTGGAAGATATTTTTTCTAATTTAGGTTCGTTAAAAATCTTATACACAGAATAATACTCATCAAAATATAATAAACTAGAAAACCTTGGGTTATTCATTATTTCTTTTAGAAAAGTATACAAGATCACAGGATCTTGATAATGAGTATTAACTATATAATTAATTCCTAATTCGTTTAAGATTTTAATAGTTTCTAGTAGAGAGGTAGAACTAGCAATTTTGCTCATTCTTTTGTCATATGCGTGGATAATTTTATGCTTAGTATATTTAAGATTTTCTCCTTGGCGCAAAACAAGTAGATGGTTAACATCAGGCATATTATTAAGAAAAGCAGTGACATTTCCTAGCGAAAGAGAACTACGAGCTAGTTTAGTATTCTCATTAAGAGTGATTTTCAATGGTTGTGGAGCAAATGGGTGAATTTCCCTTAAGGCTGCAACTACTACTTGAGAGATTATAAGCAACAAGATTAAGCCTTTAAATAATGATACCAATATATTATTAGATGTTTGTTGCATTTCTACTTTCTCCGCAATTAAATATAGTAGCTGCAAAAAGACATATTAACCCAATTGGCTGTAAAAGGTATCTAGGGTTAAAAATGAATACCTGAACGTTAATAAGTGTAAAAAGTATAGCAATTCCATAAAAAGCGCTAATTGCTAGTAAAGCAAAAATTTGCATATCATTTAATTTGAGACTACGGACCTTTACAAAAGCAATAGCAATAATAAATATAGTGTATGTTATTCCGAATAGTTGTATCTCCAAAAATAAAACACTAAACTTCATTAAATTAGCTGGTAAGTTTCCTATGTCTCGGAAAGCATGCCAAAAATTTTTATAATGTTCTAAGAGCAGGGTTATTACCTCAATATTCTCTGTGTCTCCTAAGATTCTACCTGTAGCTTTATATATTTGTAGTAAGTCAGCTGTAAGTAATACAAGGCATCCTAGTGATGCCCATAAACCCAGTTTTATTGAAGTAAGGAATCCTTTTTTAAAAACAGCATATAAACATGCTAACCCTACTGCTATAAAAACATTTAATACACCAGAAGAATGAATAAACCAAGATAATCCTGTAATCACCCCTAATAATATAAACTCAGCTTTTGTAGGTTTCTTAAGGATTTTATATGCAGTGAAGATGCTTAAAGTAAATAATAGGATTCTATATGGATCTATATGGCATCTAATAGTAAGCGACAAAATGAAAGGAGTAGAAATATAAATTAGGCTAGCAATATATATATTACTACAGCCAAATTCAGAAGAAATATGAGTAAAAAAAATTAAGCTTATTATTAAATAATAACCGCATGCTAATTTTACTGCAAAAACAGCTGCATTATAATCATCAATACCTAACATATTAATGGCAAAAAATCCAGGAAAGCCAAGAGGGTGAGTAAACGGCGAGATCATTCCATGGGTATTTATTCCATCCATAGCTGGATAAAAATCTACCGTTTTCTTTTCTAATATCAGTTTTGCTAAAAAAAGGTAATCTAATGGATCATTCTCTATAAAAGAAAAAGCCATGAAATAAAAGAAAACAAAACTTACTATTATTACAATTGCAAGTAAAGCTATTTGGTCATACCGGGTAGACAATTGGAAGCTAGTAAAGGTAGGCCGTGGAAATAATTTTTTTAAGTTCGGACGTAAGATTAAAAGTAAAGTTAGAGCAGTTATAGTTAACAGAGAAATGTACGCCAGATCAGAATAATAAGGGAAGAACCTGATAAATTGAATAAACAGCCATGATGCTAAAAGTGGTCCTACAATTACAGATAAAATTATAATAAAGTTATTCTCATTATAAAATGAGGAAGTATATTTTTTGATAGCATGGAAAACAATTAAACTGCTTAATAAGTAGGTGGTAATATATTTTAAAGTAAGTATAATTACTGCTATCATTGAGGTTTTTTTATTTCTTATTTAGGTTTTTTCCTAGGTAATCCATATAGTGCTGGATTTTGGTGCGGGGGCAAATTAAGTTTTCATCTAATATTTCTATAGTTTGGGATATCCTTCCATATAGTTTGAAGCGCTAACTAATATTAGCTGCTTACTTATATAACGCTACAGCAACCCTTAAGCACCTTTTTTAGGATAACTTCCTATATTTTTTGTATAATTTATTTTATAACCCTTATTCCCTATTACTAAAAATAACCCTTACATTATTTTCTCTACTGTAAAACCTAAGTTTTTACTTGGTGTACTAATTCTTTGAGTTAGTTTGAGTTAGGGAATTTTGTGTCTCTTTTTTTATTTCGTCTGTATAATAATCGGAGATTTTTTAAATTGCAATAGGTATAATTAGCTGTTATGATTCTAGGGTTTTAATAATAGGGAATATTTGCTAGCAATGTACAAAGAAAAGGTAATATCAGTAGTCGTACCAGCTTATAATGAGGAGACACAGATCGCTAAAGTAATTAATACTATACCTTCTTTCATTGATTATATTGTAGTAATAGATGATTGCAGTCAAGATAATACTTTAAAGATTATTAAGGAAATTAGTAAAGCGAATGAAAAGGTTATAGTAATTCATCACGAGACTAACCAAGGTGTTGGTGGTGCTATTGCTTCAGGATATAAGTGGTCACGGGATAATAATATTGATGCAGCGGTGGTAATGGCTGGAGATGGGCAAATGGATCCTAAAGATTTACCCTTATTGTTAGATCCTGTAGTTAGTGGTGAGGTCCATTATTCCAAAGCTAACAGATTAATATACCAAGACGCTTATAGCAATATTCCTAAAATCAGGTTTTTTGGTAATGCTATTCTATCACTTTTGACTAAAATTGCTTCTGGTTATTGGCACGTTTCTGATTCTCAAACTGGGTACACGGTTATATGTAAAGAAGCATTGCAATGTATTGATTGGGATAAGACTTATAAACGATACGGCCAACCAAATGATCTTTTAGTTAGATTAAATGTTCACAATTTTATTGTCCAAGATGTTCCTCTTAAGCCTGTATATAATGTAGGGGAGCGTTCTAAATTGAAAGTGAGGAAGGTTATATGGACCCTTAGCTTTTTGCTAATAAAAATGTTTTTTTGGAGGCTTAAAGAAAAATACATAATAAGGGATTTTCACCCTCTTGTTCTATTTTATACGTACGGCTTTATTTTTATGTTTCTGGGCTTTTGTTTCCTTATTAGGTTGTTTATTGTTTTCTGTGCAACTCACACGGTTCCAGAGATAACTTTAGTTTTAACTTTGTTTTGCTTTGGTAGTGGTATGCAATCAATATTCTTTGCAATGTTTTTTGATCAGGACAACAACAAACATTTAAAATAATTTAAATCTTTTCTTATTACTGAGAAAAATATTTCAGCAACAAAGCAGTAGTAATAAGGCTAAAAAATATAGCTATTGCAGCGCCAAGAATACCAATAAATTGGACTAGAATTAATGAAAATGAGAAATTGATGATAAGGCTAGAGATTCTTACATAATTATCGAGTTTGGGCTGTTTTCTAAGGATTAAGATATTATCAAGTATTATCCATTTTGAAGAAATAATAACACCCGTTGCATAAATACTATAAATGAAAAATCCTTTACTTACAATATCACTACTACTGGTAACAAGACTTACAAAAAATTTATAGAAAAATATACTGATAATGCCGGCAAGGCAAATAAATAGGCTTTGCCAGAAAACTAGAGAGTTTTTTGCAAGGAATTTTAAAGATTTATCTTTATGTATAGCTAATGCGAATTTATTAGTATTTAAATTTCTAAAGATCAAAGCAAATTGATAAAATCCCTCGCCAAGCATAGCGGCAAAGGCATATATACCGACTTCAGATTGACTAACAAAAAGTGATAATATTAAAATATCGATTTTTGAATTTAGATCTAGGATAAAGCCACTAATTAAAGCGTATTTTCCAAAAGAAAAATGCTTCTTAATCCATAATAAGATATGAACTTTCTTTAGTTTGGGAATATTATCTTTAGTGGAGAAATTAAAGGCTAGAAGTAGGATTAGGACTCCCACCTCGGCAAAAATAAATGCAGAAGTTATAGTTTCATATTTAGCTTTTATTAATATATGAATTACCACGCTAACTAGGAGTAGTATAAAGCGAGAAGCATTAGCTATTGCGAACTTATTCATGTGTCCTAATCCCAGTAGGGAGTTGGTAAGGACTTTGTTAACAGAAAATAATATTAAGACAGGGATTAAAAATTTTATAGATGTTTCCAGGTTTATTATTTGTAAATAATGGATCAAGTATTTAAGTAAGAAATATATAATAAAAGCAGATCCAGAGGAGAATAAGAGGACGATTAATAGAGCGGAAGATAGCACAATATCGGGCTTTCTGCTTGATGGCATGTATGCCAGAACAGATTGGTGGATACCGAAAGTTGTTAGCTGTGAGAAAATAAAATATAGAGCTAAGAATTGATTAAATAGACCGAGTATTGATATATTATAATAATTAACAATAATTATATTTAGAAATATACCGCTACCACCTATTATCCCAAAAGATAATAAATTTAATATAAGCTCGATATGGTTCTTTGTAAGGTGACCCATTGCTGATTTATACTTTATAAAAACTTATCATTTTATTTTGAATAATAGCAGTATCATATAAGTTTGCTATATCTTGACGAATCTGATTGCCTAGTTTTTTCCTTAATGAATTATCAACAACTAGCAATTCCATTGCGTTAGCTAAGCTTTTGTAATCTTTTACTTTTACAAGTAATCCATTATTCTTATCTTTTATTAGTTCTCTTCCACCTGGAGCATCTGTAGTTATTATTGCTCTGCCATATGCTCCAGCTTCAAGAAGAGCGTGGCTCAATCCTTCACGGTAAGAAGGAAGCACAGCGACATGTGCTTGTTTCCATATTTTTTTAATATTAGTTTGGAATCCTAAATATCTGACATAACCTTGCTGATGGTAATATTTTAACTTATCTAGGCTGATTGATGTTCTGTTCTGCTTATCTGGTTCTCCTACTAGCCAAAATTCAGCTTCAATGCCTTTTTCTTTTAATAATTTGGAAGCAATAATGAATTCGTTAATACCCTTATCTGCGATCATCCTTGCGACTAAAGCAAAAATAATCTTACCCTTGGGTTCCGGTAGCTTAGGAAACTCTTCAGCCTTAACTCCAACACTACATTGCACAACAATATCATTTTCCTGAGCAATTTTGAGCTCTATTAATAGCTTTTTATCATCGTTATTTTGAGCTATAAAAAGCATATTCTTGAAGTTGTAGATAATTTTAAGTAGCTGACAAATAAAAACTTTTAGTAATTTAATTAGTACATTATTACTAATAAAAATGGTACCCATACCAAGGAAAGTATTAATAATTCTAGGTACTTTAGCAAAAAGAGCAGCTATGCTACCATATATTATGGGTTTGAGAGTAAAATTATTAAGAATATCTGGTTTTTCAGTTTTAATTATTCTTATCACTCGCAAAAGTAGCATGAACTCCCTGAAAGGGTTTATACTACTTCGATTGATAGAGAGAGGGATAACCTGTATACCATATTTCTGTATTTTATTTTGAAAATCACTTACGTTAGTCAGTATTTTTACTTGGTAGCTGTTAGCTTTTGCTGCTAATGCGATTGGTAATAAGTGAGCATAAAAATGCGAATCACTGTTAGTAAAAATAACGAGTTTTTTCATGTGGCAAATAAAGAAAGCAATCCTGCTTTAATACCAGTTTGAGCAATAAATCCCATATCGTTCTGGGCTTTCTGAGGATTACCTATCGATTTATAAATATCTCCATCACGGAAAGGATGATAATGCACTTCTGCTTTTATATTAAGGATATTACTTAATATCTCTATTAGTTTATTTAGGCTTGTGCCATTGCCGGTACATCCATTATATACGTTAGCATCAGTAGAAACATGTTCTTGGGACTTTATCAATAATTTAATTACATCATTAACATGAATAAAGTCTCGCTCTTGATTACCGTCTCCATAAACGGTAATAGGCTGATTACTACTCATCTGCTTTGCAAATATTGAGATAACACCTGAATATGGCGAATTAGGATCTTGTCTGCTTCCGTAGACGTTAAATAACCTGAGTGTAACGCTTTTTAAATTATAAATATACCCGAAAACTTTAGCTTGTAGCTCAGAGCAGTATTTATCTGTACCATACGGGGATTTTGAATTAATCGGGTCGCTTTCGTTTAATGGTAAAATTACGGGATCTCCATATACTGCGGCTGAGGAAGTGGATATTACCGGTATATTTCTTTTGGCTGCTTCTAAAAATATTTTAATAGTACCGCTAAAATTTACTTGATGGCATTCCGGCCAGTTATCCATAGATTTTTGAACGGAAGGAATCGCGGCAAGATGATAACATAAGTCTATATTATTAAAGGCTTTTTTTAGGCATGAAGCATCAGTAATACTTCCCTGTATAAGCTCAGACTTACTATTAACATAAAGCAGATTACCAGAGGAAATATTATCTAAAATCTTTACTTTATTTCCTAAAGCTATTAGCTGATCTACTAAATGAGATCCTATAAATCCAGCACCACCAGTAACAAGTATATTCATTCACTCCTCATTTCTGGTTCGGATCATAACTTAAAGGACATATAAAATCAATATATTGTTTAATCATATTGATTTTAAATTTAATAGTGCCTATTATGGCTTTTTAATAAAAATGAATAAGGAGTGCCTATTTATGTGCGGGGTTTTTTCAGTATACATGTCTAGTACTTTTGCTGATAAAGATAAATTAAAAGATATAATTTCTCTTATAGCAACCTTAAGTCAAACTAGGGGACAAGACGCCACAGGCATAGCAGTTAATAATTTCGCTAATAAAGAAGTGCACTTATATAGAGAGCCATTAAAAGCCGCGGAATTTATTAAAAAAAAAGATTTTGACAAAATATTTCAAAGTAACTTTAGTGCTGGTGCGTGTGTCGTTGGACATAATAGATTAGCTACTAACGGCTCTAACGCATATATTAATAACAATCAACCAATTTCTTATCATAGCCATGTGTGTGCCCAAAATGGCATTGTAACTAACATGGAGACATTAATAAAAGAATTTCCTGGAAAATATGAATTAGATACGTATCTTATCTCTGAAATATTTGATAAAGCCTTAAAAGAGAAGAGCAGTATTAAAGAAGCCGTTAAAGCACTTTTAGAGAAAGTTTATGGGGAAAACAATATTATTTTTGACCTACCAGATCTTAACCTAAAATTATTAACCACAAATACTGGCAGTATTTACTACATTAACGATATAGCAAACGGTTTTTTTATTGCTGCTTCAGAAAGGTACATACTTCAACGATTTCTTCAAGAATTCAAATTAAAAGCTAAACAGATAGAACAATTAAGGCCGCATCACTTTTTAATACTTGACTATAATAAGCACTTATTAAGTTTAGATAATATTTATAAAACTAATAATGAAAATATTGAGTGCTCATCGACAGTTACTAATATTCAGCCAATAAAAATAATTGATATTGAAGACAAACTTCATGAAAAGTTTAAGCAGCTTAAACGGTGTACCAAATGTATATTACCCGAAACTTTCCCCGGCATTTCTTTTAATGGTGAAGGTGTTTGTAATATTTGTACAAGTTATTTGCCAGTTCCTTTGAAAGGTAGTGTAGCTTTAGAAGAAGTCTTATCTAAATATAGGAAAAAAGATGGCCCAGATTGCTTGGTGGCTTTTAGCGGAGGACGGGATAGTAGTTATGGGCTGCATTTGCTGAAAAATAAATATAAGATGTCACCTCTTGCATACTCATATGATTGGGGTATGGTCACTGACTTAGCTCGCCGTAATCAAGCAAGAATGTGTAGTAAACTTGGAGTAGAGCACATCTGGGTTGCAGCTGATATAAGAAAGAAACGAGAAAATATAAGAAAGAATGTGGAAGCATGGATAAAACGTCCAGATATTGGAATGATACCTATATTCATGGCCGGAGATAAAACTTATTTTTACCACGCTAATCAGTTGATGAAGAAAAATAATTTAAAGCTAATAATTTTTTGCCCTAATCATTTAGAAAAAACTTCTTTTAAAGCAGGCTATTGCGGGGTGGATTCTTCTAATTTTGGATCACAAGTCCATCAACTAACCTTCAAAGGAAAAGCCAAGCTACTAGCTTATTATGCTCGCCAATATCTTCAGAATCCACGTTATATTAATAGCTCAATGTTAGATGTGTTTTTTGGATTTTTATCTTATTATGTGATGAACCAAGATTTTTTATATTTATTCGATTTCGAACCATGGTTAGAAAGCTCAATCGATAAACAGCTTAAGGAAGAATATGATTGGGAATGGGATAGTAATTACAGCTCTAGTTGGCGAATTGGTGATGGTACTGCTCCATTATATAATTATATTTATTATATTCATGCAGGTTTTACCGAGAATGACTGCCTCAGATCTAACCAAATAAGAGAGGGAATGATAGACCGAGAAACCGCTTTAACATATTGTGCCAGAGAAAATATACCACGCTTAGAAGATATAGAAGAATACTGCAAAATGATCAACGTAAACTTCGTCGATCTTATAAATGCTATTCGGAGCTTGAAATATGATTAATAAATATGGCTTTATTTTCTGTAGAGAACTAATTTCTACTATTATTATTTTCTTCTCTTTCATTACAAAGGCCAATCTCCAGGATAATTCCATTAATAATATTGATGAAAAGGCCTTTTCTGAAATATACTTCACAAACTACAATACTGAGAACCACCATATTAAAGCTTATTTAGATGTTCAATCTCAGAAAGTAATCTTATCCGTAAATAAGAAACTAAATATAAAACTTAATTCTAACCTGCCAGTAAAAATTTTAGAACTGACACCTAATAAGCTTATCCTTTTCACTAGAAATATTCTTCAAAAGGGATTTAAAGTAATACAGCTTACCTTGAATGAGAAAATGATTGAGGAAATAAGCTTACCTGCGGCATTCCAAGATTATGGTTATTTTAGAGGTGCCTTTTTTAATGGTAAACATGTATATTTCGTTAATTATGTACCAAAGAATTTTAACGATTCTTTAATTGCTGATGAGCGTGGGGATTTAAATATCCTTTATAGACTTAGTCTTCTTAATGATACTGCTGCTTTTGATAATAATTTTTCCATTAATCTTGGTAAAGATCAAGATATCAGGTTTGGAATTGACAGGGTAATTCATTTTGCTTCTATTGATGATAATAAGCTTATAACTTGTTCAGGCAATTATTGTAATATTATTAACGAAAGTAACAACTTTATTGAAAAAATTGATTTACCTAAGGATTTTTTTATTCTGGAATTAAAAGGTAATAAGACTTGTGCTTATGGTTTGCTAGCAACCAATAGCAAAGATAGTAAACCAACTTACATTTCATATAATCTTATAAATAAAGATATCTCAAAAAACTTTGGAACAACACCAGTGTACGAGATGTATTTAGATAATAACTGTCACGAAACTTTCAAAACTCTTAATACTTCCAATAGAGAGGAATATCTTCAGCATTTGATATTTAGAACAAAGGATTCAGGGTTATTAGAAATGGGTATGGATAATGACCAAGCAAGAATAGCATGGTCTCAGGTTTATTATTTAAACTTATTTATTGATATTGTTTCCCCCAGGTTTTTAAATGAGTTTGAATTTTATTCAACGGAATTTAAAACTAAATTAAAAAAACGCTTAAATCAGGAAATTTCTTTATTAAATAATTATATTAAGGATGGGGTTAAAGCTGTTGAGTCAACTAGATACTCTACTAAAAAGCAACCTAGAATATATGCAGTACAAACTGGCCGGATTTTAAGATTATTGAAACGCTATGATTCAACTATTGAAACATTACCTAATTTAAATAAGTTTAGAGATGAGGTTGAGGATCTTATTGATCACGAAGAAGTCTTATATCAGTCTAATAATACAGATATAGATAATTTACCCAGGGACCGGATTTCATTAAAGTGGCCCAAAGGTATAGATTTTCCTTTTGATGGATTCAAAGTCCCTTTTAACCAACAAGATGATTGGGTAGCTGGAGTCGTTTATGGAGACCCATATAATAAAAATAGTGAAATAGCAAGAAACATGATTCTTACCTTCTTAGAAAAATCAGGTGTTAGGGAAGCTAATTTAGAGAATTATACCTGGAAATATTGGTATGGAAGAGTGGCTGAAAAATGGACCAAGGATGATAATTTGTCTATCAATACGCCTATACATCCTGGAGATACAGGGCAAGCAGATATTTCGTATTTAACAATTGATGTGATGGCTTTACTGACAGTCGCCAAGATATATCCTGAATTACTGACGGATAAAATGTTTGATCAGATTAAAAAAGCAGTTCAATATGGCTTATTATTTCCTTTTGTTCAAGAAGACCTAAAAGAACTATACAATACTAATATTAATTTAACTAATAATGCCGTACTTAAGTATTTAGTATGTGATTCTCCCTGGTGTATAGTAAATGTAGGGTGGGCCTTGAAAGATTTTAAATAGCAGCTAAATGACCAACTGCAAAGCTCTTTTTAGACTTATTTCCAAGACCAGTTCAGTTAATAATAGCAAAAGACAAATTAAGAAAACAGATTTCATAGAGATATAGCGTCATATCGGTAATTTTTTAAATGAACAAGATAGTATCGACATTTTATTTTAGTTATAAATAAATTCCTGCCAGAAAACCTAAAGCAAGCTAGAAAATATCAAGTTTTGACATATCTTACTACACGCCTGAAATACTTGAGATTATTGACCAGACGCTATACTAGATTGTGTTTTTTATATAATTCTTGAGCATAGTCTCTTGTGATCTTGTATATAGCTTTTGAGAGTGGAACAACTTGCAATCCAACATTTCTAGCAGCTTCTACAGTATAATATACCTCATACCCTTTGTCTGATATCAATGCATTTATTTGTCTGTTCTCTGACAAGTCTAAAGCTTTTATATAATCTATATAATCAGACATTTATCCTACTGTGACAAAAATTTTATAGGGTTACCAAAAGTATTGTAATTTGCATAATGCTTGCTGTTAAAGCCTACTTTTGACCTTCCTAGCCATTGTTTTCGCATAGCAATTTCTGGCTTTTGTTAAAAATCCAGGCTCAATACTGAGGCGCTCTGATGATGGTAGAATTTATCATCAGCCATTTATTATCAATATCTACAGCTAAAGGGTTAAATAACATTGGTCATAATTTTGCTCTTGTCTATCCCATGGAGCTTTTGTGAACTGTAAACCACCTACCGTACTTCTGCGAACAGTGTCCTTTATAGTGCTGCAGTTCTAGCAATCCATATTACTCTGCCCCTATAAATCCACGATTATCATACCTTGTACATCCTCTATGCCTTCTTTTTGTAGGCAAGATATCATTTATTAGTTCTTCCGCGCATTGGCCTTTTCTTAAATCATATAATATTCTGACCTTTTAATTTTCTAATTGAGGCTAAAATATTATATCCCATAAATCTTAAATATCGATACCACTGTTAGCAACGGAAGTAAAATGATACAGAGCACCGGATAAAAATTGATACAGTATTAATGGTGTATCCTCTGGATAAGGAGGTAATGAATAATGTTAATACTGGAGCAAATAATGGAGATAAAAGT
>Ga0194130_10000285_pt1 | contig 100051 bp, 93 predicted proteins | sample TA2KigsurfametaG_FD_160084 | JGI IMG/M metagenome (GOLD analysis project Ga0194130, IMG submission 160084) | Freshwater microbial communities from Lake Tanganyika, Tanzania - TA2015050 Kigoma 12 surface | ecosystem: Environmental > Aquatic > Freshwater > Lake | place: Tanzania: Lake Tanganyika... | reverse complement strand
GGCGGCTCGGGCAGCGACTGCGGGTCTGGGGGCACGGGGGTGTCCTCGTGCTCAACCACCGACGCTCCGTGCTGCGCATCCCACGGCGGCACCACGTTGATGCTCACCGGGCCGCTGATGAGCGGCGGGCACTGTGGGCCACAGGGAACCCAGTCCACGGCCCCCGGCGCCCTGCCCGGGACCGCACCCCCCTCCACCCCCCGGTGGGCACGTGGTGGGCACCGCCGGGGGGTGGCTTCCCATCTGGATCTTCCATCACGCCCGAGGGCCTGCTCCACGATAGAGACGGCCCAAGACCGCGCCCCGGGGGCTGGCCTGTGCTTGGCTCCCGTGGAGTGCAGGGCGGCTCGATGTTCCCACCTGCGTTCCCACTGGCCGGGAAGGGGGCGCGGCGAAGACTAGGGCACGAAGGCAATAATGGTTATAAGCAGGGGATCTTCCCTGCCACGCCCCCGTAGCTCAGGGGATAGAGCACAGGATTCCTAATCCTGGTGTCGCAAGTTCGAATCTTGCCGGGGGCATGCCATCTATCTCTCAGAGAGGACCCCATCATGAGGAAAGCCCCCGCCATCGCGGCCAAGTCGCTCACGCTCACCCGGAAGCAGGGAGTACGCCTGCGTGACGTCGTAGCGTATGTTCCGAACGCACCCCAAGGGCAAGCGGAGGTAACCCCATGAATCGCACGACGCTCGTCGCGCTCGCCGCGGGATCGGCCGTGCTGGCCGTGCCCGCCGCCGCCAGCGCCGTGATGGCCTACACCACCACGCCGCGCAACATCAACACGCCGCGCCAGCTGGTGGTCGCCAACGACGACGGCACTGGTGCGCGCACCATCGCGCGGGCCATGGACGCGGCCATCTCGCCTGATGGCACCATGGTGGCCTACATGACCAGCAGCAACTCCTCGAGTACGAGCTTCGCCGCCTCGCTGGTGGAGCTCGCCTCGGGCACTACCGTGTCGCTCGGATCGGCGTGCGTGAGCACTCCTGTCTGGTCGCCCAACTCGAGGACGATCGCCTGCCAGACGCAGTCGGTCAACGCGAAGGGGTTCGTCACCGGCAACGGGCTTGGCCTGTTCTCCGTGCCGACAAGCCTGGCCGGGGTCACCAGCCTGGCCATCACCGGCTTCATCGCGCCCCGCGGCAACGGGGTGGACTACTCGATGGCCTTCTCGCCCGACTCCGCGAGCATCGCGTACGCCTGGAAGACGAACGCCTCCCGAGGCCTCCCCAGCCTCTACGTGGCCCCGCTGTCAAACGCGGCGGCCCGCGTGCGGGTGCTGGCCCGCGGGGGCGGCCCCGTGTGGGGCACGCTGGGCATCATCGCGTCGCAGCAGACCTACGTGCGCGTGCGCATGGGCAGGTCGATGGGGCGCACCATTCACAGCCAGGTGTGGGTGGTGCAGCCCGACGGCACCGGCGCGCGGCGCATCACCAACTACCGGGCCAGGGGTCTCACCGCGGGGCCGTTCGCCACGGCCATCGCACCCGCGGGCGACCTGCTCGCAGGCGGCGTCGGTGGGGAGGACCAGAGCGACCTGGGCGTGATCAACGTGGCGAGCGGTGGGGTGCGCATCTTCAGCCGGGGCACCTTGAACTTCCCGGTCGCGTTCTCGGCCGATGGCCAGCGCATCCTCTACTCCACGGGCAGCGACGGCGGGCCGCAGAGCATCCGCACCATCGGCGTGGGTGGCGGAACGCCCCGGGTGATCGTGAGGAACGCCGGCGGGGTATCGGTGAGCAACGGCTGGAACGGCTAGCGCCGGCCTGGCGGAATCAGGTGCCTGCGGTTGACGGGGCCGCGCTCGCGGCTCGGTCAACCGCGGCGTCCTGCTGCTGGTACTCGGTGAGCCGCTGCGCCTCGCGCGTGCGCCCCGGGAACACCAGCGCCACCAGGATCGCTCCCCCCACCACGGCGATGGCGCCTGCGGCGTAGGCCCAGTTGGCGCCGTCCACGAAGCTCTGCTGCGCGGCGTCGATGATCTGGTCCTGGTACTCGGGGTAGCGCTCGGCCAGCGTGGCCGCGCTGGAGTATGACTGCGTGAGGGCGTTCTGCGTGGACTCGCTCACCTGGCCGGCGGCCGGTGTGGCGTCGATGGCGGCGTCGAACGCCGATGCGTAGCCCAGGGTGAGCAGGGTGCCGAGCAGCGCCTGCATGATCGACCCGCCCAGGTCGCGCTGAAGGTCGGATGTTCCCGAGGCCATTCCCACCCGGTCGACCGGCACCGATCCGGTGAGCGACCGGGCGGCCGGGGTAAGGGCAAGCCCCGCGCCGATTCCGATGAGCAGGTAGGCCAGCCCCACCCACGCATAGCCCGTGCCCTGCTCCCACGTGAAGAGCATCACCAGGAACGCCGCGAAGATGAAGGCGTACCCCAGGAGCATGGTGTCGCGCGATCCGAGGCGCACCACAAGCCGCGCCGAGATTGGGGCCGCCATGATGAGCCCCACGGCCGCGGGAAGGATCGCCGTGCCGGCGTCGAGCGTGGAGTAGCCCAGCACGTTCTGCAGGAATTGCTGGCCGATGAACATCGAGCCCACCAACGAGCCGAAGATGATCATGCCGGCGATGGCCGGCACCCAGAACAGCCTGCGCCTGGCGTAGTGCAGGTCGTACACCGGGTTGCGGGCCCTCAGCTCGCGCCAGGCGAAGAGCACCACCAGCACCAGCGACACCGCGATGAGGATGATCGCGGCCTCGAGCTTGCCGGGCGCGGAGAGGATGCCAATGCCCAGCACCAGCGCCGCCACCATGAGCACCGACATCGATCCGCCCAGGTGATCCACGGGGTCGCTCGACTCGTGCACATGCGCCGGCACGGCGATGAGCACCAGGATGAACGCCACCACGGCGATGGGCACCGCGATGAGGAACACCGATCCCCACCAGAAGTTCTCGAGCAGCAGGCCTGCCAGCACGGGGCCGAGCACCGCACCGCCCGCGCTCACGCCGGACCACAGGGCGATGGCGCGCACGCGCTTGGGCCCCTCGGCCCACAGGGCGGTGATGAGCGCGAGCGTGGTGGGGAATGCCATGCCCGCGGCCAGGCCCGTGAAGATGCGGCCGGCCACCAGCACCTCGGCGTTGGGAGCCCAGGCGCTGAGCGCGCTGGCGGGGACGGTGAGGCCCAGGCCCAGCAGCAGCATCATCTTGCGGCCGTGGCGGTCGCCCAGCGCGCCGAAGTAGATCACCGACATCGCCAGGCCCAGCGTGCACCCCACGGCGATGAGCGTGAGGGCGGTCTGCGATGCGTCGAGGGCCCGGCCGATGTCCGGAAGGGCCACGTTGGCCACGGCCAGGTTGATGTTGCACACCAGCGCGCCCAGGATGAGCGCGGCGAGGGCCAGGCCTGCGCGCGGCGGCACTCCGCCGGTGTCGGCACTGCTGGTGCTCACCTCTTCGCGCCTCCGCCACGTGGACATCGGCAGCGTAGGGACCACCGCGGCGCGTGGCAGCGGTGGTCCCGCTGGGCTACGCGGCGGGTGAGGCGGCCACCGCAGTGGGCTCGCCCGTGCCGTTGGCGCAGAAGCCGAACGCGTTCACCGAGGCCCCCGGCGCGATGCTGGCGGCCCACGTGGGCGGCGTCACCGTGACCGCGCCGGTCTGCCGGCCGGCCGTGCCGTTCCACGAGTCACGGATGCTCGTGCCCGACGGCAGCGTGAAGGCCAGCCGCCACCCCGACACCTGCGTGGTGCCGGTGTTGCGCACCGTGAAACTGCGGCACAGGCCGGTCTCCCACGTGGAGTCGCGCGTCACCGACACCGCAAGCGACCCGGTCACCGGCGCAGGCGTCAGGGCCGGAGCTGGCGCAGGCGCCGGGGTTGGCGTGGTCGAAGGCGTGCCTGGCACCGGTCCGGTGCCCGGCACGGGGGTCGCAGTGGGCGCCGGCGCCCCGGCGATGCTCACCGTCACGGCGCTGAGTGACCCGGACCCCTGCACGCAGAGCCCGGTGTCCTGGTAACCGCCGCCCGCCGGCACGCGCGCCCACGACGGCAGGGCGATCGAGCGGCTGGTCCCGGTGCCCGACACCGTGCCGTTCCAGGTGCTGGTCACCGATGCCCCGGTGGGTAGGGTGAAGGCGATGGCAGTGGGCGTGATCACCGTGCTGCCGGTGTTCGGCACCACGAACTTACCGCACCAACCGCCGGCCCACCGGCTGTCTACGGCCACCCGCACCGTCGGCGTGCCTGGTACCGGTCCGGTGCCCGGCACGGGGGTTGGCGTGGGAGCGGGCGCAAAGGGCGTGCCCGGCACCGGGACGGTGCCCGGCACGGGGGTTGGGGTCGGAGTCGGGCTCGCCGTCGGCGTCCCCGGTGCGTAGTTGATGGCCTCGCGGTTGATGAGCGACGTCAGCAGGGCCATCTTGGCCGGGTTGACGGTCTGCCAGTCGTCCTGCAGCACGCCGCCGGTGTCGCCCGAGTTGGGGTTCCATGCCCAGAAGGTCCAGCTCATGCCCGTGCGGCTCATGTAGTCGGCGAACTGGCGGATCCACCGGCCCTCCACGGTGTCGGTGCTCACGTTCTTGGCGCCGAACTCGCCCACGAGGATCGGCGCCGTACCCGACTCGTGGATGTACCCGAAGCCCTTCTGCCAGCGGTCGGCGAGGATGTTCGCCATATCGGGGCTGCTGAACCACGGCTGCGCGAACACGCCCGGGCCGTACTCATGCGGCGAGTACACCACGCGGTTCGGCACCGAGAGGCGCACGGGGTTGTTTCGCACGCCCTCCAGGTTGCCGCCCCACCAGTGGCGGTCGAGCTGCTGCCCGCCGGCCACCGGGCCCTCGATGCCCTCGACCACGATGAGCCACGACGGCGCCTTGGCCAGCACGGCGTTGCCGGCCCGCTCGGCGGCGCGTCGCCAGTCGTTGGGCTCGCCGGTGCCCCACGTGGCCTCGCCGTGGGGCTCGTTCTTCAGGTCGGCGCCAAGCACGGTACGGTTGCTGGCGTAGCGGCCGGCCAGCATCTCCCAGGTGGCCACCCAGTCGTCCTCGGTGAACTCGCCGGTGCCATACCAGAGCGGCGACATGAAGCTGTCGTCGGCGCCCGAGTGGTTGTCGAGGATGATCCCGAGCCCCTGCCTGCCCGCCTCGGCGATGATCTCGTCCATCACCTGCAGCGGCGTCTTGCCCTGCAGCGCGGCGTTGCGGCCACCGGAGTAGTCGATGCCCGAAGTGGTGGCCGACTTCAGCGCCTGCAGCGAGAAGGGCAGGCGGATCACGTTGAAGCCCTGCGCCTTGATCTGCGCGAGCATGTCGCGGTAGTCGCGGGTCCACAGGCCGTGCGGGGCGTGGTTGGCCGTCTCGAGGCCGAACCAGTTCACGCCCTGCAGCACCACCTCGTTGCCGGCGGCGTTGACGATGCGCGATCCATTGGTCTGCAGGGGTCCGCTGACGGCGCAGGCGCCGGACACCACGGCGAGCGTGCCCGCGCAGGCGAGGCCGATGGCCAGGCGGCGCAGGTTGCGGGAAGCGGTAGGGGACATTGGGAGATCCGATCTTTCGGTGGTTTGCACGTCACACACGATGCGAATCGGCGATGAGGGATGTGTGAGGCCATGTCATGCACCGACCCTCCAGGGTGCGCGGCAGCACGCGGTGTTCGGCCGGAACCATCGCGCTTGCAGCCCGGGGCGCTTCCTCGACCGTGCGTAGGCTGGCCCCATGGCGGATCCACCCCCCAGCGCTGCGCCCGGGCCCACTGGGCCCTCCGGCCCCGCTACGCCCCTCGCGGCGGGCGCCCGGCAGGTGCGGCGGCAGTTCATGCTGTCGCGGGTGGACGGCGTGCCCCTCGCCGAGACCTTCCTGGTGTCGGCGGTGGTCACGGTCATCATCATCCGCGCCTACTTATCGGCCACCGGATACCCCCAGCTGGGCGGCAGCGGCCTGCACATCGCCCACGTGCTGTGGGGCGGCCTGCTGATGCTCGTGGGCATCTTCACCATGCTGCTGCGCCTGGGGAGGCCCGCGCTTCGGCTGGGTGCCTTCGTGGCGGGCGTGGGGTTCGGCTTCTTCATCGATGAGATCGGCAAGTTCGTCACGTCGGACGTCAACTACTTCTTCGAGCCGGCCATCGCGATGATCTACGTGGTCTTCGTGGCGATCACGCTGGTGCTGGCGGTGGTTCGCCGGCGCATCAAGGTGGACCCGCGCACGGCCCTGGCCAACGCCATGTGGCTGTACGACCAGGCCGTCACCGACGCGGCCGCGGCGGATGCCCGGCGTGAGTGCCTGGCGCTGCTGCGCATCGCCGACCAGGACGACCCGCTCGTGCCGGTGATGCGGGCGGCGGTGCAGCGCGCCGACGCCACGCTCACGGCGCCACCCACCCGATGGCAGCGCACGCGTCTTCGCGCCTACCGCGGGTACGCGCGCCTCGCCGCCAGGCGCTGGTTCGCGCCGGCGCTCATCACGATCTTCGCGCTCAGCGCCATCACCTCATTGGTGGCCGCCGGCTTCGCCGTGGCCCACCCCGGCGAGATCACCGTGCCCGACTGGATCCAGGCCGTGGCGGCCCTGGCCGCGGCGGTGCTGGTGATCGTCGGGCTGCTTGCCCTGCGGCGCTCGCGCGTGGCCGCCTATGCGTGGTTCGAGCGCGCGGTGCTGGTGGACATCCTCATCGGCGAGGTGTTCGCCTTCTACCGGCAGCCGGCGTCGGCCCTCGCCGGACTGGTCATCGACATCATCCTGCTGCTGGCTCTGCGGCTGGCGATCCGCGCCGAGGGCGGCCGGCGCGACTCCGGGCGCCCGCGCGTGCCATCCACCGGGCTCTGATCAGGGGGTCGGCTGGGCCTGGGCCCGGGCTGCAGGGCGCGCGCCCGTGCCCAGCGCCAGCACGTGCGCGGGAGATGCCGGCACCCGATCGGGAAGCCTCACCCTCAGCATTCCGTCGTGCACCGACCACTCCACCGGCTCGTCGAGGCCCAGCAGGCGCACCTCGGTGACCCCCGTGGCGTCGACGCCACGGATTCCGAACGCCGGCTCGGGCACGTCGAGGATCGCGGCGTACACCTGGCCGTCCTTCTGCGTGAATCGCACGCCGCCGCCCTCGGTGGTGGTGGCCTGCGCGATGTCCCAGGGGCGGGTGCCGTAGATCGCCTCGCCGTTCACGCGCATCCAGTCGCCCAGGCCGCGGAGCGGGGTCTGCTGGAAGTCGGGGATGCGTCCGTGCTCGTCGGGCCCGATGCCGATCAGCAGGTTGCCGTTCTTCGACACGATGTCCACGAGCATGCGCACGAGCTCGGTGGGGGTGATGATGTCCTCGGGGCGCTCGTTGCGGTTGGCTCCGAATGAGTGGCCCACCCCGCGGGTGACCTCGAACTTCTTCTCCTGGATGTCGTCGAACGTGGCGTACTCGGGCGTGCGGAAGTCGTAGTGGTGGGTGGCGGGGAAGGTGAGCGACTTGCTGGCGTCGGGGATGTGCGACCAGAAGTGCTGCACCAGTAGCCCGCCCAGCCGCGCGACGGTGTCGCTCACCGCGCCGCGGTGGGCGGTGGGCTGCAGCCAGCGGTCGTTGATCACCCCGTCGGGAACGGCGTTGTAGTACTCGGCAAACAGCGCGGGCAGGTCTCCGCCCGAGGGCCAGCAGACGTCGTTCCACAGCACCGAGGGCTCGTAGCGGTGGATGAGCTCCTGCACGTGCGCCGTGGCGTACCCCACGTAGTCGTCCTGGTAGGGCACGGCCAAGGAGGTGTCGGCCGGGTTGTCGATGAGCGCGTCGTTGTACGGCCAGTCGTACCCGCCCGAGTAGTAGAGCCCCATGCGCATGCCGGCACCCAGCACCGCCTGGCGCATGTCGCCCACCAGGTCGCGCTTGGCCTGGTAGCGGCCCTTGTGCGGATGGTCGAGCGCCGTGGGCCACAGGCAGAAGCCCTCGTGGTGCTTGGTGGTGAGCACCACGTAGCGGGCCCCGGCATCGCTGCAGATGCCCGCGACGGCGTCGAGGTCGGCCGTGGCCGTGGCCTCGTCGAACGGCGCGACGAAGTCGTCGTACGTGGCGTCGGGCCCATAGGTGTCGCGCTGGTGCTGCCAGGTGGGGCTGCCCTCGAGCCGGCTGGTGTTGAGGTACCACTCGGCATAGGGGTTCCGGCGCACCATCTCCCTGGGCCCCATGTCGTGCAGCAGCTGCTGGATGTCCGCCACCTGGGGCGCCCAGCCGGGAACCGAGTACAGCCCCCAGTGCAGGAAGATGCCCAGCTTGGCGTCGTCATACCAGGCGGGTACATGGTGGGTGCTCAGCGAATCCCATGTGGCGTCGTACATGGGAGGAGTCAACCGGTTTGCGCCATCTACCGCCCACGCCCGCCCCGCGGGGGGAGCGTGGGCACGGCTGCTGGGCTAGATGCGCACCGTGTTGGACGGGGCCGAGATGCCACCCGAGTTGTACGCGCGCACGCGCACCTTGGCGCCGGGCCGGGCGAGCTTGGTGCGGATGAGCGGCGAGGTGGATTTGGTGCGGGCCACCCGCTTGCCGTTGACCAGCACCTCATATCCCACGCCCGTGCCGCTGATGCTCAGGGCCAGGCCACCGCTGGTGCGCTTGGCAGCCACCAGCTTGGGCACCGGCGGCGCGGCCGTGCGACGAAGGACCGGCGGCGTGGTGGCCGGCGACGCCCCGCCCCGCGGGCCGTCAGTGGACGGGCGCGGCGCGTTGCCCGGCGTGGTGTCCTCGGCCGGGGCGCTCGGGGCCGGCGCCGTGACGCCCGACGAGACGTTCACCAGCACGTTGGGCGAGCTCGCGGGGTCGCTGATCACGTTCTGCGTGCCGCCCTGCACCATGGCGTTGCGCACCGCGGCCGGGGTGGCCGACGGCTGCGCGGAGAGCAGCAGCGCCGCGGCGCCGGCCACGTGCGGTGCGGCCATGGAGGTGCCCGAGATGGTGTTGGTTGCCGTGGGCGACGTGTACCAGGCCGAGGTGATGCCCGATCCCGGCGCGAAGATGTCCAGGCACGAGCCCCGGTTCGAGAAGTACGAGCGGCTGTCGGACGACGTGGTGGATCCCACCGTGATGGCGGTGGGCTCGGACGCCGGCGAGTACGAGCACGCGTTGTCGCTCGAGTTGCCGGCGGCCACCGCGAAGGTGATGCCGTCGGCCACGCCCGCGGCCACCGCCGCGTTGAGCGCCGCCGAGTAGCCGCCGCCGAGGCTCATGTTGGCCACGGCCGGGGTACCGGCCTGGTGGTGCTGCACGGCGTACTGGATGCCGGCGATCACGCCCGAGGTCGATCCGGAACCCGAGCACGAGAGCACGCGCACCGGAACGATGGTGGCGGAGGGCGCAACCCCGTAGGCGCCGCCGGCCACCGTGCCGGCCACATGCGTGCCGTGGCCGTTGCAGTCGTTGCTGCCGTTGCCGTCGCTGATGGACGAGTAACCGCTCGTGACCCGGCCGCCGAAGTCCTGGTGGTCGGGCCTCACGCCGGTGTCGATGATGTAGGCGGTCACGCCCGATCCATTCTGTGACGTGGTGATGCGCCCGTTGAGCGGCAGGGCGGTCTGGTCGATGCGATCAAGGCCCCACGAGGCCGCTGCGCGGTCGGTGCCGCCCGGGCTCGGGGCGGGCGCCGGCGTGGGGCTGGGCGCCGGCGTGGGGGCCGGGGCACTGGCCGAGACCGACCACGCCAGTGTGGTGGCGCCGCTGTTGCCACCCCAGCCATCCACGGCGATGCGGTAGGTGGTGCCCTGGGTGACGGGAATGGCCAACTCGCTCCACAGGCCGCCGGGGGCGTCGTCGTTGGCGCCGAGCTGGGTGAGCGCGGTGACGCTGGTGCCGGTGTAGGCGCCGAGCAGGGTGTCGAAGGCGGAGCCCTGGGTGGAGAGGCGAAGGGTGCCGGTGGAAGTGGCGGTCCAGCGGTACCACGCCGAGGCGCGCCCGCTGGTGGCGCCGTGGTCGGGCTCACCGGCTTCGCGCTTGGCGCCCACGGTGGATCCCGTCACCGATCCGCTGGCGCCGGTGATCTCCTGGGCATCCGCGAAGAGGTCGTTGGGCACGGTGGGCGCAGGGACGGTGCCGGCCATCGACCAGTTGAGCACCGTCGCGCCCTTCCACCCGCCGTAGCCATCAACGGCCAGGTAGTAGGTGGTGCCCGAGGTGACGGAGAACTCCACGCGGCTCCACAGGCCCCCGCCCGCGTCGTCGTTGGTGGCCCGTGTGGTGAGCCCCGACACCGCGGTGCCGGTGTAGGCGCCCAGCAGGGTGTCGAACGACGAGCCCTGGGTGGTGACGGTGAGCGTGCCGTTCGACGGTGCCGTCCAGCGATACCAGATCGACGCGCTGGAGCCGGCTCCGCCGTGCGTCGGCTCGCCGGTCTCGCGCGATGCGCCGACGGTCGTGCCGGCCACGGTGCCGCTGGTGCCGGAGATGCCCTGCGCGCCCGCGAACGGGTCGTTGGTGGCTGCCTGCGTCTTCCACGGGGGCGGCGTGCCGTCGTCCTGCGTGCCGGCCTGCGCGGCTGTGACGCCCCCGATGATCTGCACGGGGCGGTCGGGCTCCACGAGGATGACGTCGGGGTTGCTCTTCAGGCGCGCGATGTCGGCGCGGTCGAGGTCGGCGACGAAGCCCTTGCCGATGGTCCTGATGACCTGGTCCACATCATTGCCGCGACGCTCCTCCGACCGCACCATGGCGGACAGGTTGACGTCGGGCTCCACCATGACGATCTGCGGCGTCTCGGTGGCGGCCGAGGCGGATGCGGCGAGCACCAGCCCCCCGGCCAGCATGGCCCCCCCTGCGAGGGCGGTGGTGATGCCACGGACGGCGGGGCGCGGGCGGTTCATGAGGGGAAACCTACGCCCTCGAACCCCCGATCCGGACAGGTGCCGGGGACGCTTCACCGTTTTCTCACAGTTTCCGAACCCCTACCGTTGGGGGAGTGACCTGGATCCAATCGTTCCTCACGGCGTTCCTCGCCGTGGCCACGGTGATCTACGCGGGCCGCGCGGTGGTGTTACGCAGGGCGTCCAACCCCACGTGGTCGCGGTGGGGGTGGGTGGCCGCGCTGTTCGCGGTGGCGCTGGTGGTGAACGTCGTGGCGCTCGTGATGAGCGCCTAGGTTGCCGCGCCCACGCCTGCCAACCCCGTGCTGCTCCCCCCATCCGAGGGCACGGCACCAGGCGGGGACGGACCCCCGGTCGAGTGGGCCACCGTGCCGCTGCTCTTGGTCGAGCGCGGCGGCATCAGCCAGGTCACCTTCCTCAGGCGCGCATGACCTGGCGCGCATGACCTGACGCAGGGGCGACCGGCTACTTCTTGCGCGCAGGCTTCACCGCGGCCTTCGCGGGTGCCTTGGCCGCCGGCTTGCCCGCGGGCTTCGCGGGCGCGGCCCTCTTGGCAGGTACCTTGGCAGCAGGCTTGGCGGCCGCCGGCTTGCCCGCGGGCTTCGCGGGCGCGGCCCTCTTCGCAGGTGCCTTGGCAGCCGGCTTGGCGGCCGCCTCCCTGGCCGCGGGCTTCGCCGTCGCCTTCGCAGCAGGCTTGGCCGCGGGCTTCGCAGCCGTCTTGGCCGGAGTCGCCTTCCCGGCAGCAGGCTTGGCGGCTGGCTTCGCGGCAGCGGCCTTCTTCGCGGGCGCCTTGGCCTCGGCAGCCTTCTCCATGGCTGCCCGTGCCATGGCCTGCACCGACGGGGGCGTGGACGACAGCGGCGGGCGCACGGTGGCGCGCATCGACGATCGCGACTGCTGGGCCGCGGCGGCCCGCGCGGCGGCGGCGGCCTTGGGGTCGGCCTTGGGCGGCGGCTTGGGCGCGATGCGCTTGCCCGTGGGCTTGTGCTTCACGATCTGCTCGCCGGTGAGGACGTCGTCGATGAGCTTGTTGGCGGTGTCCTCATCGACGTTGCGGGCGTACATGAGCTCGCTCACCAGCACGCGGCGGGCACGCTCGAGCATTTGCATCTCACCGGGCGAGAGGCGGGCGTCCTGCGCCCGGCGCTCGAGGTTACGCACCACCTCGGCGAGTTCGAGGATGTCACCACTGCGCAGCTTCTCCTGATTGCGCTTGAAGCGTTGGTTCCACTGGGCGGGCATCTCGGTGCCATCGGCGGCCAGCACGGCCAGCACCTCGTTGACGGCGCGCTCGTTGATGACCGGCCTGAGGCCGGCGGTCTCGGCGTTCTCGCACGGGACCATTACCGTCATCTGCGGCTGCAGGATCTCGATCGTCAGATACTCACGGCGCTCGCCGCGGATCTCGTGGAACTCCTTGGCAAGCACGGTACCCGCGCCATGGTGCGGGTAGACGACCTTGTCCCCAACCTCGAACATTCATTCTCCTCGTGCCATCTGATCGCGCTGCCGGGCGGCGGGCGCCACGTCCGGGCGCCCCGGCCGGTCCCCGGCGGGATCCGGATTCGGCGTGCTCTGCGCCTACATGGTACCGCGCCCGCGGACGGCTGCGCTTATGGGCGTCCTACCAATTGGCCGGCCAGCGATCCAGCACCTCGCTGTGGCGCTTCGCCCGCTCGCGGCGTGCCTGCTCGGCGGGATCCGCCGCCGACTCCTTGGCCCGGCGCAGCGCCTCGATCATCTCGTGGCGCCGCTGTTCCTTCTCTTTGGCCTCGGCCGCGGCCTTGCGCTTGGCCCTGGCGAGGGTGCTGTCGTGGTGCGCTCCGAACACGACTAGGCAGGATAGCGCCACCTGCCGTCTCTGCTCAGGAGATCACGCCTCCCGCGGCAAGGGCGAGGACGAGGACCCCCAGGATCACCCGGTACACCACGAAGATGTAGAGCGAGTGGCGCGCGAGCCAGCGCAGCAGGAAGGCGATGGCGGCGTAGCCCACGATGAACGACACCACGGTGGCGATGATCAGCGGCCCGAGCCCCACGCCGCCCGATGACGATCCCATCTCGCCGTACAGGCCGTAGACGCCCGACAGCACGATGGCCGGGACCGACAGCAGGAACGAGAACCGTGCCGCGGCCTCGCGGGTGAGGCCCATCAGCAGCCCCGCGCTGATGGTGGCGCCCGATCGGGACACGCCCGGGATGAGCGCCAGGGCCTGGGCCAGGCCCACGGCGATGGCGTCATTGCGCTTCACGGAGTCTGCGGGGCGCGCCTTGCGGCTGGCCCAATCGATGGCGCCGAGGATCAGGCCGAACACGATGAGCGTGGTGCCCACGATGTACAGGCTGCGCGCGGCCGTCTCGATCTGGTCCTTGAAGATGAACCCGAAGATGACGATGGGGATGGTGCCGATCACCAGGTACCAGCCCATGCGCGCGTTGAGGTCCGCCCTGAGCGAGGGGGTCCAGAACGACCGCACCCACGTGGTGGCCACGTTCAGCAGGTCGCGCCAGAAGTAGATGACCACCGCCAGCATGGTGCCGAGCTGGATCACCGCCGTGAACAGCGCACCCGGATCCTCCCAGCCGAAGAAGGCGGGGACGAGCAGCAGGTGGCCGGAGCTCGAGATGGGCAGGAACTCGGTGAGTCCCTGGGCGATCCCGTAGACGATTGCCTCGTACCAGGTCACGGGCGGGCACCCTAGCGGCGGTCACGGGGCCGTCGCGACGCCGCGCGGCCAGCATTTGCCCGCCCTACGTCAAGGATTCGGCAAGGGTCAGCCCCTGTCGGGGCGCGCGAGCAAGATGTCGCAGGGCGCGTGGCGCGCCAGGTGCAGCGCGAAGCTGCCCAGCAGCAGGCGCTCCACGCGTCCGCGCTCGGCACCGGCCACCAGCAGGTCCACGCCGTTGTCGGCGGCCCACTGGCACACGGCCTCGGGCGGGTGGCCCTCCAGCACCTGCGGCTGGGCGCCCGGAACGTGCTCCACCATCTCCTTCAGCCACGTGAGCGCGGCGGCCTGCATCACCTCGGGATCGGGCAGGAACACCCCGCCCTCGCCCATGTAGGGCGGTGGCATGGGGATGCTGGTCACGTGCAGCACCGACAGGCGCGCCCCGATGAGCGACGCCATGCGGGCCGCCTCCTCGAGCGCCTTGTGCGATCCCGGGCTGTCCTCCACCGCGACCGCCACGTGGGCGTAGGCATCCATGGGGGCATCGTACGGACGGCGGTAGCATCGCGCCATGCCCGATGTCCACGCAATCGCCGAGAGGTACGACGGGCTCATCCTCGACCTCGACGGCTGCCTGTGGGTGGGCGCTGCCGCCGTGCCGGGCGCGCCCGAGGCGGTGGATCGCTGGCGGGCGGCTGGCCGGGCCGTGGTGTTCCTCACCAACGACCCGGCGTCGGCGCCCGAGGACGTGGTGCAGCGCCTGTGGAGCCACGGGGTGCGCGGGTCGGCGCACGAGATCGTCACGTCGGGCGTGGTGATGCAGCAGTACCTGGCTGATCGCTTCCGCGGTGGGGTGGCCGTGGTGGTGGGGAGCCCCGCGATGGTGCGCCACGTGCAGGCCGCGGGGCTCAAGGTGGTGTCGCGCGAGTCGCACGTGCCCGGTGCCGACGTGGTGGTGCTGGCGGGGCACGCCGACCTCTCCTACCGCGAGCTCACCTGGGCGGTGCGCGCGGCGGTTGGCGGTGCGCCGGTCATCGCCACCGGGCGCGACCGCCTGGTGCCGGGAGAGAACGGCGTGCGCCCCGGCACGGGAGCGGTGGTGGCCTACGTGGAGTATGCCGCCGGGGTGCAGGCGGTGGCGGTGGGCAAGCCGGGGCCCGACGCCTGGCGCATCGCGCGCGAGCGGCTGGGGGTGAGCGGCCCGGTGCTGGCCGTGGGTGACCGGCTCGACTCCGACGTGGGCGGCGCGGTGGCCGCGGGGCTGGACGCCGCGCTGGTGCTCACGGGGGTCACCTCGCGGGAGGAGGCCCAGGGCTGGAAGGGCGCCACGCCGGTGGCGGTGGCGGACGACCTCGGGGCACTGCTCGGCGGCTAGGACTGCAGCAGGATGAGCGACGCCGCCATCACGATCATCCCCGCGATCGCCCCGTTGGTGGCCAGCAACGGGCGACCGTGCTCACGGGCGGCGGGGATCAGCTCGTGCAGCGAGATGAACACCATCACCCCGGCCACGGCGGCGAACACCACGCCGAACACCGCATCGGTGATGAACGGCGCCAGGATGGCGTAGCCCAGTATGGCGCCGGCGGGCTCGGCGAGGCCTGCCGCCATCGACATGGCCACGGCGCGTCGCTTGCTGCCCGTGCCCCCGTGGATGGGCGCGGCGATGGCGATGCCCTCGGGGATGTTGTGGATGGCGATGGCCACGGCAATGGCCAGGCCCACCGCGGGCTCCTCCAGCAGCACCAGGAACGTGGCGAGCCCCTCGGGGAAGTTGTGGAGGGCCACCACCAGCGCGATGAGCAGGCCCATGCGCCGCAGCCGGTCGTGCGAGGAGCCGCCCGAGTGATCCACCCGCGCCCGCCCGCGCCGCTGCAGGCGCGACAGCCCGTGGTCGAGCAGGGCCACCAGGGCGATGCCGCCGAAGAAAGCCAGCGTGGCCCAAAGTAGCGCGTTGCCGCGGGAGTCCGACTGGCCCAGTGAGTCGACGGCCTTGGGCATGATCTCGACAAACGACACGTAGAGCATCGCGCCGGCGCTGAAGGCGAGGGCCACCGCCAGGAACGCGCGGTTGCCTCGCCGGGCCGACACCGCGATGAGCCCGCCGATCACGGTTGCCAGCCCTGCGAGCAGCGTGATGAGGAAGGCCACGAGCGTTGCGGACATCGCGGCCGAAGGTATCACCGGCGCCCGGGCCGGCAGCGCGAGCGGTGGCTAGGCGCCCTCGCGCAGCACGCGCCGGGCCACCTTGCCCGATGCCAGGCGCGGAAGCTCGTCGCGCCACTCGATCACCGAGGGGGCCGAGTAGGCGCCCAGGCCGTGGGCCACGGCCTGGCGGATCTCGTGCTCGGCCGCGCCGGTGTCGGCGCCCTCGCGGGGCACCACCACCGCCACCACGCGCATCAGGCCGGCGTCGTCGGCGCGTCCCACCACGGCCACCTCGGCCACGGCCGGGTGGTCGTGGATCACCGCCTCCACCTGCACAGGGCTCACGAACTTGGCGTCCACCTTGAACAGGTCGTCTGCGCGGCCCACGTGGCGGAACACGCCGTCCTCCTCCACGAGCATGTCGCTCATCCGCACCCACTCGCCGTGCAACAGGTCGCGCGTGAGGTCGGCGCGGCGCCAGTAGCCGGAGGTGTTGCTCTCCGACCTGATCCACAGCTGGCCGGGGGTGCCGGGCTGCACCGGCGCGCCCTGCTCGTCGCGCAGCGACACCTCGGCGCCGGGGACGGGCCGGCCGAGACGGCCCGGCAGGTCGTCGCCCGGCCGCGTGGAGAGCACGATGTTCGACGCCTCGGAGCAGCCGAAGCCCTCGAGCACGTCGAGCCCGGGGATCACCTCGCGCAGGCGGGTGAGCACCGGGCCGGGCAGGGAGTCGCCCGATGACACCCCCAGGCGCACGGTGCGGATGGAGTCGCGAAGGTCGGGGTGGCGGGCGAGGAACTCCGTGAGCTGCGCCCAGAAGGTGGGCACGCCCGAGAGCACCGTGACCCCGTGGGCCTCGCAGGCATGGATGACCGTGCGCACGTTGGGCTTGGTGCGGGTATGCACCAGATGGGCGCCGCGGCCAAGCGGGCGGAAGAACCCGTTGCCGAACCCCAGCGACGTGTAGCCGCGCGATACCGCGTGGCAGGTGTCGCCCGGGCCCAGCCCCAGCACGTCGGCCGAGTAGCCCTCCACCGACGCCCGCATGTCGCGATGGGCGTGCATGGCGCCCTTGGGCTTTCCCGTGGAGCCCGACGAGTACACGATGTAGGCCGGGTCGTCGGGGTGCACCGGGGCGATCGCCGCGGGCCGCGCGGCGTCGAGCGCCTCGGGGTGCAGCACCCGCCAGGGCCCGCCCGGCACCGGGTCGTCGGCGATCACCATGGTCACCGCGGCGTCGTCCAGCACCGACTGCAGCAGGTCAGGGTGCATGGCCGGGTCGAGCGGGATCGCCACGCCGCCGGCCGCCGCGATGCCGAGCACCGCCTGCACCCAGTGCCTGCCGTCGCGGTTCACCACGGCCACGTGCTGCCCCCGCACAAGCCCGGCTGCCCGCAGTGCCCCCACCGCCCGGCGCATGGCCAGCGACAGGTCGTCGAAGGTCCAGGTGCCGTCCTCGTCGCTCACCGCGGGGTGGCCCCCCCGGCCATCGCGACGATGCCGCTCCACGAGCAGGTCAACGAGATTGGCGGTGACTGTCACCCCTCCGGCGGAGACCCCCGCGGATCGCCCTTCGCCGTGTGGTTCTGCCGGGACCGGTGACTGTCCCCCCTCGGGGGTGGTGACTGTCACCGTGGCGGCAGTCACCGTGGCGGGAGCCGACATCACCTCGGCCAGGGCGTCGAGTGCCTCGGGGGGCACGCGGTTGGGCAGCACCAGCACGGCGTCGGTGGCGCCGGCCGCGGCGAACCTGGCCAGCTCTGCCGCGATCTGCTCGGGCGGGGCCGCAAGGCCGCGCGAGGGCAGCCACTTCAGGTAGGAGCGGGGCGCGTTGCCCAGTGCCTCGGCCTCGGGGGCGATCCACTCGAGGGCCTCGTCGTGGCTTCGCACCGGCAGGGCGTAGATGTACACCGCCACACGCAGGGGGCCCTCGATGCCCGCGGCCTCACGCGCCGCCTGGGCGATGGCCACGCGGGACCGCAGGTCGTCGGGCTCGAGGAACGCCGCGAAGATGCCGTCGCCACGGGTGCCCGCCACCTGCAGCAGGCGCTTCTTGTGGGCCGCGATGAGGATCGGCGGCCGCGGCCGCGAGATGACGGGCGGGTTGCAGGGGGCATCCTCGAGCGCGCCATCGAGCGTGGCGCCATCCGGCGATGCCCACATGGCCTCGATCACCTCGAGCGCGCGCAGCAGGCCGGCGGTGCGCTCGCGCGGCTCGGGGAAGGGGTAGCCGTAGGCCCGGTGCTCGCCCTCGTCGGAACCCGTGCCGATGCCCAGAAGCAGGCGGCCGCCCGAGATGACGTCGATGACCGAGGCCATCTTGGCCGCCAGCTGCGCGGGCCGGTACGACGCCGACATCACCGCCGTGCCCAGCGACATGCGGTTGGTGACCGCCGCTACGGCGGCAAGGCCGGTGAACACGTCGAAGGCGTCGTCGGCATGCAGTCGCCCTGGGGTCCAGAGGTGGTCGTTCAGCCAGGCCGATGCGAAGCCCAGCGACTCCGCACGGATGGCGGCATCACGAAGGTCGGGCCAACTCGATGCGTACTGCGGGAGCCGGACCCCGACCCTGAGGCCGGGCCCGTCGGCCGGGGTCATCCCCCGAGGACGAGCACCACGTCGACGTCAGGCTGCACCGTGACGGCTGCCGACTCCACGCCGCTGCCGGCCGTGAGGGCTTCCTCGGTCTGCGCGCCGAGATCGGCGGCCACCTGCTGGGCCGCGGCGTTTTCGCCCGTGCGGTAGTAGGCGACGGTGTTGGCCTGCGTCGCCGGGGCGTCGCCGATGCCGACGTTGGAGTAGCCGATGGATTCCGCCTGCGCCTGGGTCTTGGCGGCGAGGCCACTCGTCTCGGTGCCGTTGAGGATGACCAGATTGATCTGGTCACGCGCCGGGGCGCCGGCAACAGTGGCGCCGGTGGCGCCGGTGGTCCCCGTGGTTCCGGTGGTGCCCGTGGTGCCGGTGGTGCCCGTGGTTCCGGTGGTGCCCGTGGTGCCGGTGGTGGAGACCGTGGCGGTGGTGTCGGTGGTCGGCACCGTGGCCATGGTCTGCACGGCGTCCGCGACGGTGGGGAGCACGACCCCTCCGCCGTCGCCGCGGGCAAACCATCCGACGACGAAGCCGATGACGATGCAGGCGACTGCCAGGAGCACTGGCCGTGCCCATTGGTTTATGCCGCCGCCCCCCGAGGATTGACTACCCATAGCGCGGCCACTCTAGCGCCCCGCCTCGGCGGCGTGCTGCACGGGCCCTTGCGGAATAGCCGGCGGCGCATGCTGCTGCTATTGTCAGGGCCGACCCGCAGGCCGTCCGGTGCCTCTGCTGAGCGCCACGCCGACCGCGTGACGGGTCCTTCAGCCCGCATCGGCCCCGCCCGGGGGCCCGCCGCGCATGGCCACAGGTCATGCGCCGAGAGGTGCCAGATGGCATGAGCACATCCCTAGAGCCCACCGAGGCGCTATCCCCCGCGGAGCGACTCGAGGCCGCGCTGTCCGATCCGGCCACGTGGTGGTCCGGCGTGGTGCTCCGCGAACACCAGATCGAGGCACTCGACGAGCTCGGAGTGCGCCTGCGCGCCGGCGCCAGCCGCACATGGGTGGACGCCCCCACCGGATCCGGCAAGACCATCACCTTCTGCGCCCTGGCCGCCGCACTCGACGGATCGGCCGTGGTGTTCGTGCCCCGCCGGAACCTGGCCGAGCAGACCGCCCAGGCGCTCGCCACCTTCTTCCCCGACGTGCCCTTCACCATCGACGGCGTGCGATCGATCGGCCGTCCCGGCGTAGCCATCTGCACCTACCAGGCGGGCCTGAGGAACCAGGACGATGCCGACTGGGACGCTGTCACGCTCGTGATATGCGATGAGGCCCACACCACCCTCGGCGCGCAGACCCGTCGCATGGTCGATCGCGCCAGGAACGCCGTGATCGTGGGCTTCACCGCCACGCCCGCCACCACCACCGGTCACGTGGAGCAGGTGTTCGGCCCCGTCGCCGCCACGCTCGATCGCCAGTCGGCGATCGACCGCGGCATCCTCTGTCCCCTCAGGTCGCTGCGCGTGGAGCGCGCGGTGGACCTCTCGGATGTCACCCGCGTGCGCGGCGACTTCGACCAGGCGAGCCTGGGCCGTGCCCTCGACCGCGCGCTGTGGCATCGCGCCTGCGCCGATGTGTGGGCCGAGCACTTCATGCCGCTGGGCCTCGCGGGCGTGGCCTACACGGCCACCGTCGCCCAGGCGCACGCGCTGGCCGACGAGATGACCGAGCGCGGCGCGAAGGCCGCGGCGGTATCGGGCCAGACCCAGGCGCGCGAGCTGCAGCGGGTGCTCAAGGACTTCGGCGCCGGGAAGATCGACGTGCTCTGCAACGCCGACCTGCTCACCGAGGGTTGGGACGAGACCCGCGCGTCGGTGGTGATGCACCTGGCCCCCACCACGAGCGAGCGCGTGTTCGTGCAGCGCCTGGGGCGCGTGATGCGTCCGGCCGAGGGCAAGGAGGCCGTGTCGGTGGAGTTCCTGCCGACCGGAGACCCCATGGGCGTGCAGACCAGCCACGACCTCTTCGGCATGGGCTGGTACAAGCCGCTTGGCCGCGTGGCAGGTCCACCCGAGGGCGGCGAGCGCGGCAAGCTCGCCCGCGCGGCCGAGTTGCTGGCCGAGCAGGACGGCGGCCGCGCGAGCCTGGTGAACCCCGGCGCCTCGCCCTCCACCCTCGTGGCCGGCTTTCAGGATGGCGGCTGGCGCGAGGCCGACCCCGCGCAGATCCCGGTCGGGGTCATGGAGGAATGGGTGCAGGCCGCCGCCCGCGACACCAACTGGCAGGAGGTCGCCGAGAAGCTCGCCGCGGGCATCGACCCGCTGGGCGCCCACGCATGGTGGGCGCTGTCGGGCGTGATTGCACGCCAGGCCGAGAACGGCGATGAGCAGGCTCTGTGGCGCGCGTGGGCCCTTGCGCTGCTGGTGCAGCCGGACCTCCGCCAGGCGCTGCCCGCCGACGCCCCGCGCGCGGTGCTCGACCGCCTGCGCATGACCGCCCGCGAGCGCATCCGTGCACTTTGGTTTCACGCCGACCAGGCGGGCAAGTGGGAGAACGTCGCCTCGCTCGAGCAGCAGGGGCGGTCGGCCGAGCGCCGCCGCCGCTGGTCGGCGCTTGACTCGGCGTCGTCGTGGGCCCCCGCCTGGGCGTGGGAGGTGTCGCGTGGCCTGGGCGACGCCAGCCGCCCCGGCCGCAACCAGGAGATCCACCGCATCGCCAAGTGGGAGTCGCAGCACCTCATCGAGAACGGCGGCGAGATCGGCCTCATCGGCCTCTGGCTGCGCGCCGTCGGCGCGCCCGCGCCCGTTCCGGTGGCGCCCCCGGCCGAGGGCTCGCCCCTGAAGGTCGGCCAGGCGGGCCGCGTGGTGCTGGCCCTCGGGCCCGGCGACGTGCCGTTTCGCAGCGAGGACATCCGCGTGGCCAGCCGCGCGGCCGGCACCTGCGGCGGCTGGGCCGCGCTTCGTGGCGCGCTGGATTCCATCGACTGGACCGAGCCGGAGGCCCGGCGCGCGCTTCGCGCCGCCGTGGGTAGCCGCAACTCGCGTGCCCTGCACAGCGCACGGGTGTGGAACCAGCTGCGCCCCAAGGCCCCGCGCCTGCCTGAAGCCGTCGAGGTGGGCATCGGCGTGCAGGGGTCGGACGACGGCGGCACAACGCGCAGGCGCCGCAGGCGCCGTCGGAAGATGTCCACGTCGGAGGTCGCCGGGGCCGCACCCAGCGCCGCATCGGGCGAGGGCACCGGCGACGATGGTGCCGGATCCGCATCCTCGACTACCCCCGCGGCTGCTGCGCCTGCCGCAGGCGATGCCAACGGCGGCGACCCGCCCGCCGATCGCGCCCAGCTCCGGAGGCGCCGCCGCAGGCGCCGCCGCAAGCCGGCGGGCGCAGGGGCGTCATCTGGCGGGAACGGCAGCTCGTCCGACGCGGCAGCGCCCGCCGCGGAATGAGCGCGGATGATCCCGACGGCGCGGGCACGGTGGCCGATCGCCGCTGGGATCGCGTGCGGGAGATCGCCGTCGACATCGCTCGCCTCGAGGCGCTGGACCGAGCGGATGGCCTCGACGCCGACGGTCGCATTGAGCTTGCCCGGCTGCGCATACTCGCCGAGCGCGCCAGCACCCGGGCCATGCTGGCCGACGAGCTCGCCGATCGCATTGACGAGGTGGAGCGCACGCGTGATCATCGCGGGGGTGCTGCCGGAACCTGATCCGGCGTTCTTCATCTCCTCCTAACCTGCGTTACCCCGCCCTTCACATGCGCCGCATAGGGTGCCGCCCGTGCAAGATGAGGGCATGAACGAGCCGCTTCCTCCGCTGGATCCCCGTCCGGGGCAGGCCGAGGGCCTTCCACCCCTGGCGCCGCGCCGCGCGCCGTCGCAGGGCGCCCTGCCGCCGCTCGGCCCGGTTGACCCGGCTGGCGAGGCGCCCCACGTCAACGCCGGCGCGGCATCCCCGCCGCCGCCCGTGCCGCCCACGGGCACTCGTGCCATCGGGCGCGCCGCGCGCGAGCCGAAGCCCGAACGCAGGGCGGGCGATGGCACCGGGCGGCGCCGATCCGGCATGGCCGCGCTGGTGGCCGCGGCGCTCATCGCCGGCGCTGTCGCCGGCGGGGCCACGACCTACCTGCTCGACGACCCATCATCGGGCACGGGATCCGAGCCGACCACCGGGTCCGCGTCCGCGGAATCGCAGTCGCGCCTTCCGCTGCAGGACGCCATCGCGGCGGTCGACAGCGCCGTGGTGCAGGTGCAGACGCCGGGTGGCCTGGGCAGCGGGGTGGTCATCAAGCCCCGCGGGCTCATCATCACCAACAACCACGTGATCGAGGGCGCGTCGGGCGATGAGGTGCTGGTGATCACCGCCGACAAGCGCCGGGTGCCCGCCACCATCGCGGCGAAGAACCCGTCGAGGGACCTCGCGGTGCTCAAGCCCAAGGGATCGGTGGGGGAGGGCGTCGACCTCGCATCCGAGCCCGATGGCGCGCTGCGCTCGGGTGACCAGGTGTTCGCCATCGGCAGTCCGTTCGGCCTGCAGGGCACGGTCACCGTGGGGGTCGTGAGCGCCGTCAACCGTGCCGGCGACTCGGGCATGCGGATGATCCAGACCGACGCCCCCATCAATCCCGGCAACTCCGGCGGCGGCCTGTTCGACCTTCGCGGCCGCCTCGTGGGGGTGCCCACGTCCATCAACTCGCCCGTGCCGGGCAACGTCGGCATCGGATTCGCGGTGCCCGCGAACCAGGTGCGAATCGAACTGGAGAACGTCAAGTGAGCGACGAAGGAGCAGGCATGACCGAGCCCATTGGGTTCCCGCAGCCCGGCGAGGGCGCTGCAGGGGGCACCGCGGAGGGCGCGTTCGCCGTGCCGTCGCCCGCGGCCACGCCGCGCGACCGGCTGGAGGCCGTGCTGTACGAGCTCCGCCGCGTGGTGGTGGGGCAGGACGAGCTGCTCGACCGCATCCTCGTGGCCTTGCTGGCGCGCGGTCACGTGCTGCTGGAGGGCGTGCCGGGGCTTGCCAAGACCCTCACGCTCGAGACCACCGCGAAGGTGTCGGGCGGGAAGTTCAGCCGCATCCAGTTCACGCCGGACCTGGTGCCGAGCGACGTCGTGGGCGGGCAGGTGCTCGACCGCGAGGGCGAGTTCACCACGCGCCTCGGTCCGGTGTTCGCCAACTTCGTGCTGGCCGACGAGATCAACCGCGCCCCCGCCAAGGTGCAGTCGGCGCTGCTCGAGGTGATGGCCGAGGGCCACGCGTCGATCGCCGGTGACACCCACCCGGTGGACACGCCGTTCTTCGTGCTGGCCACGCAGAACCCCATCGAGAGCGAAGGCGTGTACGCCCTGCCCGAGGCCCAGCTCGACCGCTTCATCTTCAAGCTGGTGGTGGGCTACCCCACGGCGGCCGATGAGGAGGAGATCGTGCGCCGCATGGCGTCCGACCCGCCCGAGCCGCGCCGCCTGCTCGACCCCGACCAGATCATCGAGCTGCAGACGAAGGCCGATGAGGTCTTCGTCGACCACCGCGTTCGCTCGTACGCCGTGCAGCTGGTGAGCGCCACCAGGAACCCCGCCGATGCCGGCCTGCCCGACCTGGCGCCTTACCTGGAGCTCGGCGGGTCGCCGCGCGCATCGCTGTCGCTCATCCGCGGCGCTCGCGCGCTGGCCGTGATGCGCGGCCGCTCGTACGTGCTGCCCGAGGATGTCGCGTCGCTGTTCCACGACTGCCTGCGCCACCGCGTGGTGCTGAGCTACGAGGCCCTGGCGGCCGAGGTGGAGCCCGACCAGGTGCTCGACCGCATCGTCGCGGCGATCCCCCAGCCCAAGGTGGAGATCGGTGGCGGCCGCGCCGCCGGCTGACGCCCAGGCGCAGTCGGCGTCCATCGGCCGCAGCGCCGCGTCGCTGCTGCGGCGCGTGGAGGTGCGGGTGGGGCGCAGGCTCGACGGCCTTCTGCAGGGCGAGCGGCGCGGACGGCGCCCGGGCCCCGGCGGCGAGGCCGCGATCACGCGTGCGTACGAGCCGGGCGACGACGTGCGGTGGATCGACTGGCCGCTCACCGCGCGGTCGGGCCAGCCCATGGTGCGCGTGCCCGAGCTCGAGCCCGTGCTCACCACCTGGGCGCTCGTGGACATGTCGCCGTCCATGGCCTTCGGCACGCACGGCGGCACCAAGATCGAGCAGGCCCGCGAGGTGGTGGCGGCGCTGGGTGTGGTGCTGCGCCGGCGCGGCGACCGGCTGGGCCTGGCCGTGACCACCCGTGGCGACCTCGACCTGATGCACCCCCCGCGCGGTGATCGCCGCGGGCTCATCGAGGCCGTGGCCGCCGTGGAATCGGTGGTGCCCCATGGGGAGGGCCGCACCGACCTGGCCCGGGCCGTGAGCCTCATGGGTCGCGTGGCCAAGCACCGCGGCATGGTGGTGATCATCAGCGACATGCCTTGGGCCGAGGGGCTGGAGCGCGCCATCGGCGGGCTCAGCCGCAAGCACGACGTGATCGTGGTGGAGATCCGCGACCGGCGCGAGCGGGATATCCCGCCGGTCGGGGTGATTCCCCTGCGCGATGTGGAGACCGGTCGCACGCTGTTGGTTGATACCTCTGACCCGCTTTTCCAGCAGCGCTTCGCCGCGGCGGTGGGGGATGCCGAGCGCCGCCGCCGGGCGATGATCGCCCGCACGGGCGCGCGCTATGTGGTGATGGAGCCCGGCCGCGACTGGCTGCTCGACATAGCGCGTGCGCTGGGCACCGCCCGGCCCGCCCGGAGGGCCGCGTGAGCATCGTGAGTTTCGCGAGCCCCTCGGCCCTGCTGCTGCTCATCCCGCTGTTCGCGGGTGTGGCCTGGTGGGTGCTGCGCGAGCGCCGCGGCAGCCGTCGCGCGGCCGTGCCGTTCGCCGACCTCGACCTGGTGGCCTTCGCCGCCCCACGCCGCCGCTGGACCCGCTGGCTGCCCGGCGCACTGCTGGTGCTGGCCCTCACGGCCTTCACCGTGGCCCTGGCCCGGCCGGAGTCGGTGACCAGCGTGCCCCGCGAGGAGGGCACCATCATGCTGGCCATCGACGTGTCGGGATCGATGGCCGCCGATGATGTGTCGCCCTACCGCCTGCGCGCCGCGCAGGACGCCGCCAAGACCTTCGCCGATAAGGTGCCGCGGCAGTTCCAGGTGGGCCTCGTGGCCTTCAACGGCCAGGCCGACGTGCTGCTGCCGCCGTCCACCGACCGCGAGGCGTTCAAGCGCTCGGTGGACTCCCTGGTGGCTGACGGCGCCACGGCGTCGGGCGAGGCGATCATCTCGTCGGTGGAGGCCATCCGTTCCACCCAGCCGGGGGCGGACACGGTGAGGAGCGCCCGCGTGCTGCTGCTCTCCGACGGCGCCAACACCGTGGGCACCATTCCGCAGGACGCCGCACAGGTGGCCAAGGATTCCGGCGTGCCGGTGTACACCGTGGCCCTCGGCACGGCCGAGGGCGTGCTGCCCGATGGCCGCGCCGTGCCGCCCGACCCGGCGTCGCTGGCGGCCGTGGCCGAGATCACCGGGGGAGAGGCCTTCGAGAGCAAGGACGCCGAGTCGGTGCGCACGGTGTATGAGGACCTCGGCACGTTCGTCGGCACCAAGACCATCATGAGCGAGGCCACCGCCTGGCCCACCGCACTCGCGGCGCTGCTGCTGGTGATGGCCGGCGTGGCGGCCTGGCGCGTGGGGCCGCGGCTGTGACCTTCCTCTCGCCGATGTGGCTGTGGGCGCTGCTCATCGTTCCCGTGCTGGTGGCGCTGGCCGTGGTGTGGGAGCGCCAGCGCGGCGAGGCCGCCGGGGCGTTCGCCGACCCGCGCGTGATGGCCATCGGGGCCGATTCGCGCGCCCGCATGCTGCGCCGCGTGGCGCTGGGCCTGGCCATCCTGGCCGCGGCAATGGGACCCGTCGCCCTTGCGCGCCCGGCCGTGGACACCACCGAGGAACGCCGCCAGGGCGCGGTGATGCTGGCCATCGACACCTCGAAGAGCATGCAGAAGACCGACCTGCAGCCCACGCGCCTCGATGCCGCGACGGAGGCCGCCAACCGGTTCCTCGACGCCGCGCCCGATGAGGCCCTCGTGGGCCTGGCCACCTTCAACGACCGGGCAGTGGTGCGCGTGGCGCCCACGCTCGACCGCCCGGCGGTGCGCGCCGCGCTCGACAACGTCGAGGTGAAGGAGGGCACCGCCCTCGGGTCGGCCGTGGTGGCCAGCCTGGGCGCGTTGAGCGGTGCCGGCGTGCTCGACTCGCTGCCGGCCACGCCGCAGCAGTCGGCCGGCCGCGTGCTGGTGCTCACCGATGGCGCGGGCAACGTGGGGATCACGCCCGAGGATGCCACCCAGCGCGCCCGCGAGAAGCGCGTGCCGGTCTACACCGTGATGCTGGGCAACGACCCCGGCCGCCCCGACAGGCCGCCGCCGCCGGAGACCCTGGCGGCCATGGCCACCCAGACCGGCGGGGTATTCGCCCAGACCACGTCCACCGATGACCTGGTGCGAATCTTCGAGGACATCGGTGGCGCGCTCACGCAGGTGCCCACCGTGCGCCAGCTCACCGTGCTGGCTCCGCTGCTCGCCCTGCTGCTGCTGGGCGGCGCCGGGGTGCTGCTGCTCGTGGCCCGTACGAGGCCGGTGGCCAGTGGTCCCGGGGCGGTAACAGGGGTGCTACCCCCCCTCCGCTGAGCCGGATCCCGGTCCCCCGGGACATCGGGTTTCGGGGTAACCCACCAAGGCTGCGCCGAGGGCGCTTTTCCCGCGTGGGAACAGCGATTCTACGGGGATACTCACAGTTGCGCGTAGTGCGCCCTCGGCGTGAGCACACCATCCTCTGGAGAACCCACTCTCCGTTCCGTCGTCACCCGCCTGGCCCGCGTGGCGCTGTCGGGTGTCGCCGGCCCGCAGCCTCTGGCCCTAGCGGCGCGCCAGGGCGCCTAGTCGAGGCGGGAGAACCTCTCGACGTTCTCCTTCTCCCCGATGACCAGCAGGATATCGTCGGGGAGAAGCACGGTGTCCGGGCCGGTGAGGCTGAATCGTCCACCCGGCGCCTTGGTGCACACCACCGTGACGTCGTACTTGCTGCGCAGCCCCACCTCGGCCAGCGTGCGCCCGAGGGCCTCCTTGGGCGCGGTGGTCTCGGCCATGGCGAAGTCGGCTCCGATGAGCACGAAGTCGATGGCCAGGCCCACCAGGCCGTGCGCCACGCGGTCGCCCATGTCGCGCTCGGGGAACACCACGCGGTGCACGCCCAGCCGCTCGAGGATGCGCCCATGGCGATCGCTCACCGCCTTGGCCCATACCCGGGGCACCTCGAGCTCCAGCAGCACCGACGCGGCCAGGATGCTGGCCTCGATGTCGTTGCCGATGGCCACCACGGCCGTCTGCACGTCCAGCGCGCCGATGAGCCGCATGGCGTCGATGTCGGTGGCGTCAACCTGCACTGCCTCGGAAAGCATGGCGGCGTTGCGCTGCACGAGCTTCGCGTCGTTGTCCACGCCAATGACGTCCTGGCCGAGCTCCACCAGGCTGCTCGCAGCGGCGGACCCGAACCGCCCGAGCCCCACGACCATGATCTGCGCGCGACTAGCCAACGATCGGCCTCTCCTCGGGGTAGCGGTAGGTGGTTCCGGTCTCGCGCAGCACGAGCGCGGCGCCCAGGAGCTGCGGCGCGAGGCGTCCCACCACCATGAGCACGATCAGTATGCCTTGGGCGACGCCCGGCAGCGAGCCGGTGATGCCGGTTGACAGCCCGGTGGTGGTGAACGCCGAGGTCACCTCGAAGAGCGCGGCGTTGAGGCCGACGTCCGCGGCGATGAGCAGCGCGATGGTGCCCACCAGGATCGAGCCGGCGAAGATGACGGTGACGGCGAGCGCCTGGCGGATTGCCGCCGTGGGCAGTCGCCGGCCGATGAACTGCACGTCGGCCGCACCCTTCAGCGACGCCGTGGTGGCCAACACCAGCACCAGCATGGTGGTGACCTTGATGCCCCCGGCCGGCGACACGCTGCCGCCGCCGATGAGCATGAGGAAGTCGGTGAAGAGCAGGGTCTCCTCGCGCATCGAGCCGACGTCCACCGTGGAGAAGCCCGCCGATCGCGGCGTCACCGCCTGGAAGGCCCCGTTCAGCACCCGCTCGCCCACCGGCATGCCGCCGAGCGTGCCGGGGTTGGTCCACTCGAAGATGGTGATCACCAGGAACCCGAGCACCAGCAGGATCGCCGTGCCCATGAGCGTGAGCCGGGTGTGGAACGACCACCGGCGGTGCTTCAGGCCCATGCGCTTGCGCCGGGTGAGGTCGGCCCACACCGGCACGCCGAGCCCGCCAGCGATGATGCCGATGGCGATGACGCCGAGCACGATGACGTCGCCCTGGAACCGCGCGAGGCTGTCGGTGAAGAGGCAGAATCCGGCGCCGTTGAAGGCGCTCACCGACTGGAACGCGGCGTCCCAGGCGGCGTTGCCCGGGCTCAGCCCCAGCGTGAGGAAGCGCAGGAAGAGCACGATGGCGAGCAGGGTCTCGATGGCCGCCGAGAGGATGGCCACGCCGATGATCACCCGCTTGATCTCGCCGGGATCGAGGATTCCCTGCTCGGCCTGCGCGGCCTGCCGGCGCCGCATGCCGAGGCGCCCTCCGATGATCACCACCAGCAGGGCCGTGAAGGTCATGATGCCCAGGCCGCCCAGCTGCATGAGCACCAGCAGCACCGCCTCGCCGAACCCCGTCCAGTAGCTGGCCGTGTCCACCACGGTGAGGCCCGTCACGGTCACCGCGCTCGCAGAGGTGAACACGGCGTCGCGAAATGGCGCCGCCTCGGAACCGGTGCTGCTGATGGGCAGCATGAGCAGCGCCGTGCCCACGGCGATGACGCTCAGGAACGCCAGCAGCAGCGGGCGCGTGGGTCGCACTCGCTTCCTGACCGCGGGCTCGCGCCGCGGCCACATCATGTTGGCACCGGTGTCGCCATGCTGCTCATTCGGACCGAGGGAACGCCATCGGGTGCGATCCTCGCACACGCCCCGGAGGCGGTTGGGTAGCGTCAGGCACGTGTCGAGACTCACGCGCTTCATTCCCCAGCGCATGCGGGGCAAGCACATCGACCCCAAGGCGTGGCGGCACATGGACCACGCAGCGCTCAAGGGCCTGCTCAAGCGCATCCTCACCTATGCGGTGTTCCTCATCATCATCTTCTTCGTCGTCAAGCTGGTGCCGAAGATCTGGGCGGACGTCGAGGCCGGCGATCCCCGGCTGGTGGCGCTGGCGGTGCCGTTCGAGATCCTCTCGGTGGCGGGGTACGTGCTGCTCTTCTGGGCCGTGTACGGGGCGGCCGCCCGCACGCTCCCGCAGGGCAGCGACACCCCTGTGCGCCCGCTCTCGCTGAAGGAGAGCATGCAGCTCACCACGTCGCGCCTGGCCCTGGGCGACACCCTGCCGGGCGGTGGCGCCACCGGGTTCGCCGTGCAGTTCTGGGCGCTGGCGCGCGCGGGGTTCAACGCCGCGCAGATCTCGCGCACCACCGCGGCGTTCCTCATCCTCTCCAACACCGTGATGACGGTGATGATCATGCTGCTGGGTGTGCTCATCGGCGCGGGCCTGGTGGGCGGCGACCTGCACCCGGCCCTCACGTGGATCCCCGCGGCCATCGCCGCCGCGATGGTGATCGTGATCCTGCTCTTCGCCCGCAAGGGCAAGACGTTCGTGCCCCCGCCCGATGACAGCCAGGAGAAGCTCATGGGCCGGTTTGCCAAGACCCGCGTGCTCGTCCGGGAGATCGGCAATCGCCTCCCCCCGGGCGCCTACGACGCCATCCGCACGCTGCGCCGCCCCGCCGCCATCGGCGGCATGCTGGCCAACCCCGGCTTCGACTTCGTGGCGTTCTACCTGGGCATCGCGTCGGTCACCGAGCCCATCGCGCTGCCGGTGATGCTCATGGCGTACTTCATCGGCCAGGTGGGGTCGCTCGTGCCGCTTCCCGGCGGCATCGGCGGGGTCCAGGGCCTCGCCATCGCCGTGCTGGTGGCCGGTGGCATGGAGGTGCACTACGCCACCGCCGGCGTGCTGGTGTGGACCGGCGTGGCGCTGGGCACGCAGATCGTGTGGGGCATGTGGCAATACTGGTTCCTGCGCAAGTCGATCAGGGAGTGGCAGGCCGAGGACGAGGCGAAGGCGGGCACAGCCGCGCCCGCCGCCGCGCCCGGCACCTGACGCACGGAGCGGCGCTGCGACGCAACGGGCGCCGCCGTGCTCCCCTGCACGCGCAGCTGACCGATCGGGTCAGTGCGCGGCCATGCCCTCGGGCGTCGGGCCGGCGAGGCGCGGGGCGAAGAGCGCGATGATGGCTCCCACCAGCAGCACGCCGGCCGCCACCAGCACGGCAGGGTTGAGGCCGTCCACGTAGGCCTTCCCGGTGTCGTACGAGCCGCTGGCCACGAAGATGGCCGTCATCACGGCGATGCCCATGGCGCCGCCGATCTCGCGCACGGTGTTGTTGGTGCCCGACGCCTTGCCGATGTCCACCTCGGGTACCGACTGCACCAGCAGGTTCGACACCGGGGCGAACACCATCGACATTCCGAAGCCGGCCAGCAGGAATCCGCCGAATAGGCCCAGGTAGGAGATGGTGGGCGTGGTGACCAGGCCCATCCACAGGAATGCCCCCGACATGATGAGCAGTCCCGCCACCATGAAGGGCCGCGCGCCGAAGCGGTCGCTGAAGAGGCCGGCGAGCGGTGCGATGAACATGGGCATGATGGTCCAGGGCAGCACCTTCAGCCCGGCCTCGGTGGGGCTGTCCCCCTGGACGGTCTGCAGGAACTGGGCGAGGAAGAACACGGCGCCGAACAGGCCGAAGTAGAGGCAGACCGATGCGGCGTTGGCCACGTTGAGCCCCCGGTTGCGGAAGAACCTGAGCGGCAGCATGGGGTGCGGGGCCCGCGACTCCCACCAGAGGAAGCCCAGCACGAAGGCCACGCCCCCGAGCAGGGTGCCGAGGATCTCCGGCGACCCCCAGCCCGCCTCGTTGCCGCGCACGATGCCGTAGACGATGGCGAACACCCCGACGCCGGCGAGGAGCATGCCCATGAGGTCGAGCCCGGTGTCGGGCCCGTGCGACTCCCGCAGCTTCCAGAGGGTGAGGCCGGCCGCGATGATGCCGATCGGCACATTCACCCAGAAGATCCAGTGCCACGAGATGCCGTCGACGATGACCCCGCCGATCACCGGCCCGGCGGCCACGGCGAGGCCCGAGACTCCCGACCAGATGCCGATGGCCAGCCCGCGCTTGCCGGGCGGGAAGGCATCGGCCAGCAGCGTGAGCGAGAGCGGCAGCACGGGGGCCGCGCCCAGGCCCTGCAGGGCCCGGAAGAAGATGAGCCACTCGATGTTCGGGGCCAGTGCGCACCCGGCCGATGCCACGGCGAAGATGAGCAGTCCCGCGGCGAACACCCGACGCCGGCCGAAGCGGTCGCCCAGCGCCGCACCGGTGAGCAGCAGCGCCGAGAAGGCCAGGGTGTACCCGTTCAGCACCCAGCCGAGCGTGGCCACCGACGCGCCCAGGTCCACCCTGATCACCGGAAGCGCTGTGGTGACCACCAGGTTGTCGAGCGTCACCATGAACAAGCCGATGCCCGTGAGCACCAGCGCCCAGATATGCGCCTTGGAGCTTCCGGCGGCGGGGGGCGCGGGCATGTTCGGGTGCTCGGCGGTGCTCATCGACGGGCAATGTAATAAGCCGTACTCCCACCACTGGCAGCGAGCGGCACGGTACCCTCTACTTGCCCGTGCAAGTACCTCGGAGGGAGACCCCATGGCGGACGGAGCGGAGATCAGCCTCAAGGAGGACGGCCCGATTCTGGTGAGCGGGGACTTCACGCTCACCGGAGAGGACGGCCAGCCGTTCACGGACCTCAACCCCATCATCGCGCTGTGCCGGTGCGGGCTGAGCGCCAACAAGCCGTTCTGCGACGGCAGCCACTCGGCGCAGGGCTGGTCGTCCAAGTAGGACGCCCCGCTGCTGGATCGACGCGAATGAGAAGGGGCCCGGGATACCGGGCTCCTCGCGCAATGGCTGCCTACGCGCTCGCGGCGGTGAGGCGGGCGATCTGGGACAGCCCTTCAGCGGCCACGCTGGCCTGGCCGAGCTCGTCGGGGTCGCTCACGGAGATCTCCCCGTGCTCCACCGCCCGTGCGAGGTCGAGCGCCGCCTCAATGGCCCGCAGGTGCTCGGTGGTCAGCGCGACCACCACTGCGTGCTCATCGGTGCCCTGCTTCCTGAAATCCATACGCCGCATGGTCGCCCATCGGCGCAGGATTTCAAGTGGTACGGGTGGGTGCGGGGCACATGCGCAACATGTCCGTTTCGTCACGAACTGGCCGCGGATGGCGCGGCCAAACGGGTAGGTTGCGCCCATGCCTGAACGCCGCCGCTTTGGATCGACCGAACTCGAGGTGTCCCCCGTGTGCCTCGGGACGAACGTGTTCGGGTGGACATGCGACGAGGAGACATCGTTCGCCGTGCTGGACGCCTATGTCGGGGCCGGCGGCAACTTCATCGACACCGCCACTGTCTATTCCACATGGGTGCCCGGGAACCAGGGCGGCGAGTCGGAGGCCATCATCGGGCGGTGGCTGGCGTCGCGCGGGCGCCCTGACGACCTGGTGGTTGCCACCAAGGTGGGCTATCCGGGCGACCCGCACATGCGCGCGGGCTTGGACAGGGAGAACGTGCGCGCCGGCATCGAGGGGTCGCTCGAGCGCCTGGGCGTGGACAGCATCGACCTCTACTACGCGCACCAGGACGACCCGGCGATCCCGCTGGCGGACGCCCTGCGCAACCTCGATGCGCTCAGGGAGGAGGGCCTCGTGCAGTACCTGGCCGCGTCCAACTACTCGCCCGGCCGCCTCGCCGAGGCGCTCGACGTGGCCGAGTCGGACGACCTCGCGCGCTTCCAGGGCTTCCAGCCGCACTTCAACCTGCTGGAGCGCGCCGAGTACCAGGGCGACGGCGAGGCCGTCTGCGTACGCGAGCACATCGGCGTGGCGCCCTACTTCACGCTCGCCCGGGGGTTCCTCACCGGCAAGTACCGGCCGGGCGAGGACCTGCCCCAGACCCCCCGCGCCAGGGGTATCGCGCGCGCCTACCTCAACGATCGCGGGTGGGCCATGCTGGCCGCGCTCGACGAGATCGCCGAGGCGCACGACGCCACCCCGGGGCAGGTGGCGCTGGCCTGGCTCATGCGGTACCCGGGGGTGGTGAGCCCCATCGCCAGCGCCACGAGCACGGCCCATGTGGAGGAGATGCTGGGCGCCGTGGGCCTCGCGTTGAGCGACGAGGAGTTCGCCCGCCTGGACGCCGCGGGGCGCTGATGCGAGGCGGCCCCCGGGATCCCTGTCCCGCGGCATCGGTTCGCACGTTGCACTCCCGGGTGCGGTCATGTACCAATCTCCATCCTCCCGGGATAGCCTGCGCCCTTTGCCACGCCCGGGTTCCCGCGTGACGCGTCCATGATCCACCGCCCGACACCAACTCCGAACCTGCCGATCGCGGCACTGCGCGACTAGCGCGCTCGGGGCTCGGGACCGACCAGAAGAGCGAGATGGCCACAACCGACACGCCGCGCATGGTGGTTGGGGTACCGCGTGAGAACCGCGCGGGCGAGACCCGCGTGGCCCTGTCGCCCACGGCGCTTCCCCAACTGACCAAGGCGGGCTTCGAGATCGTGATCGAGTCGGGCGCGGGTGACGCGGCCGGCTACCCGGACGCCGCGTTCACCGACCGCGGTGCCCGCGTGGGCAGCCGCGATGACGCGTTCGGCGCAGACGTGCTGGTACAGGTGAACGTGATGGACGGCGAACCGCAGTGCGCCGACATCGGCAAGCTGCGCCAGGGCCAGGTGGTGGTGGGCGCCGTGGCGCCGTTCGCGCGCCCCGAGCTGGTGCAGGCCGTCGCCGGGACCGGCGCCACGCTGTTCGCCCTCGAGCTCGTGCCCCGCACCACGCGCGCGCAGTCGATGGACATCCTCTCGTCGCAGGCGGCCGTGGCCGGGTACAAGGCGGTGGTCATCGCCGCGGACCAGCTTCCGCGCATGTTCCCGCTGCTCACCACCGCGGCCGGCACCATCGCCCCCGCAAAGGTGTTCATCATCGGCGCCGGCGTGGCCGGCCTTGCCGCCATCGCAAGCTCGCGCCGCCTCGGCGCGCTGGTGGAGGCCTACGACGTGCGCCCCGCCGCGCGCGAAGAGGTGGAGTCGCTCGGCGCGCGCTTCGTGGAGCTGCCGCTGGAGACAGGCCAGGAGGAGGGCTCGGGCGGCTACGCGAAGCAGCTCTCCGAGGACACCATCCGCAAGCAGCAGGAGCTCATGGCCAAGACCGTGGCGGGCAGCGACGTGGTCATCACCACCGCGCAGGTGCAGGGCAGCACCGCCCCGGTCATCGTCACCACTGAGATGGTGAAGCAGATGGCACCGGGCTCGGTGATCGTGGACCTCGCCGCCGAACAGGGCGGCAACTGCGAGCCCACCGTTGCCGGCGAGACCGTCGACGTGGCCGGCGTGAAGGTGATCGGCGTGGTCAACCTGCCGGGCAGCATCCCGGTGCACTCGAGCCAGCTCTTCGGCAAGAACGTGGCCAACTTCCTGAGCCTGATGGTCGCGGACGGCGCGCTGCACACCGGCGTGGACGACGACGTCGTCAAGGAGAGCATGGTGGCCAGCGGCGGCGACGTGGTGAACAACCGCGTGCGCGAGGCCCTCGGCCTGGAGAAGCTCCCCGAGCCCGAGCCCCCGGCGCCGGATCCCGAGCCCGAGTCCGACGAAACCCCGGCTGTTGAGGAGGCCGCCAAGTGAACGTCAGCGTCGAGTTCATCATGACGGGGCTCTTCGTGTTCGCCCTGGCCGGGTTCCTGGGCTTCGAGACGATCCGTCGTGTCCCGCGCCTTCTGCACACCCCGCTCATGGCGCTCACCAACGCCCTCTCGGCGATCTCCCTGGTGGGCTCCATCGTGGTGCTGGGTGGCCAGTACACGGCCTACACCACGATCCTCGGCTTCGTCGCCGTGATCGCATCGATGATCAACGTGGTCGGTGGATTCCTCATCACCGACAAGATGCTGAAGATGTTCAAGCCGCGGGAGAAGCCCAAGAAGCCTGAGTCGGCAGAGGCCGAGGCAATGTGATGGAAAACCTCCTCCCCATGGCGGTGTCGTTCTTCCCGGACGCCAGCACCGACGCCGGCCTGTACATCCTCATCAGCCTGCTCTACCTGGCGGGTGCGATCGGCTTCGTGCTGTCGCTGAAGTGGATGTCCGATGCCAAGACGGCCCGCAAGGGAATCCTCGCCGGCGAGATCGGCTTCGTGCTTGCCATCATCGGCACGCTGCTGCTGCCGGTCATCACCACCACCGGCTACATCTACATCGCGGTGGCGATGCTCATCGGTGCCGCTATCGGCGTGCCGCTGGGCCTTCTGGTTCCCATGACCGCCATGCCGCAGCGCATCGCGCTGTCTCACGCGTTCGGCGCGCTGGCGGCGGGCCTCGTGGGCATCGCCAAGTTCTACGACGCCACGCCCGACATCAACTGGTTCGTGATGGCGGTGCTGGGAATCGAGATCGTGCTCGGCGCCCTGGTCTTCACCGGTTCGCTCATGGCGGCGGGCAAGCTGCAGGAGGTCAAATGGCTGGCGCAGCGGCCCATCGTGTTCCCGCTGCAGAAGACCCTCAACTTCGCGGTGCTCGGCCTCGCGGCGGTGATGGTGGTCATCCTGGCCATCGACCCGTCGCAGGTGTGGGCGATCCCGGTCATCATCATCGCCGGCCTCACCTTCGGCGTGCTGCTGATCATCCCGATCGGCGGCGCCGACATGCCGACGGTCATCGCGCTCCTGAACTCCTACGCCGGCATCGCGGCCGCGCTGCTCGGATTCGTGCTCGAGAACAACCTGCTCATCGTGGCGGGTGCCCTCGATGGCATGTCGGGCCTGATCCTCTCGATCATCATGTGCCGCGCGATGAATCGGTCGTTCCGCAACGTGCTGTTCGGGGCGTTCGGCGCCACCGAGGCCGAGTGGGGCGACCAGGAGGTCGGCTCCATCCGCAGCGCCTCGTTTGACGAGGCCGGGGAGATCCTCAAGAACTCCCGCCTCGTGGTGGTGGTTCCCGGGTACGGCATGGCGGTGGCGCAGGCGCAGCACAAGGTGCGCGAGCTCGCCGACACGCTCGAGAAGGAGGGCGTGGAGGTCAAGTACGCCATCCACCCGGTGGCCGGCCGCATGCCGGGGCACATGAACGTGCTCCTGGCCGAGGCCAACGTGCCGTACGAGCAGCTGCTGGACATGGAGGACATCAACCCCGAGTTCCCGCAGGTGGACGTGGTGCTGGTGCTGGGCGCCAACGACGTGGTCAACCCCGCCGCGCGCCACGACCAGAAGAGCCCGATCTACGGCATGCCGATCCTGGACGTCGACAAGGCGGCGACGGTGATGGTGGTCAAGCGCTCCATGCGCCCGGGCTTCGCCGGGGTCGAGAACGAGCTCTTCTTCAACGAGAAGACGCTCATGGTGTTCGGCGACGCCAAGGATGTGATGGGCGAGCTGATCACCGAGATCACGGGCAACCGCGACTCCATCAACGTCTGACCGCTCCTGGTGCCCCGGCTCGCCGCCGGGGCGCCGGGTCCGGTCCTGGCGCACCCCTCGCGGGGCACGCCCCGCCCGGCGATGGGTGCGATGGTGACAGTCACCTTTTCCACAGGCGAGGCGTCCGCCACACTGGGCTGATGGGGGCCCCACCTGCGCCTGCGTATCCGATTGTGGCGGATTACGTGACCATCGAGATCCGGGCTGACCGCGAGCCCGGGCATCCGGGTGGGCGGCTGCTGCTGATGGATGGGGTGGAGGCCAGCCACGTGGATCTCGACGACCCCACGCGCATCCGGTTCGAGTACCTGCGGCATCTCGTCGGCGTGATCGATGCGATGTTCCCGGCGCGCGACGGCCTGGACGTGCTGCAGGTGGGGGGTGGGCCCTGCACGCTGGGGCGATACCTCGTGGCCACGCGCCGCCGGGCACAGGTGAGGGTGATGGAGCGCGACGCCGGCGTGGTGCAGGTGTCGCGCGATCATCTGATGCTCGATGCCGTGCCGCGCCTAAAGGTGCGCGTGGGCGACGGGCGCGCGGCCATCGCCGCCCTGCCCGACGACTCGCTCGACATCGTGGTGGTGGACGCCTTCGTGGGGCTCATGGCGCCGCATGCTCTCTCCACCGCGGAGTTCATCGCCGACGTGCGGCGCGTGCTGCGCCCCGGTGGGCTGCACGCGATGAACCTCATCGACGTGGAGCCGCTGGAGCTCGCGCGCGCGGTGGTCGCCGGCATGTGCGGCGAGCACGCCGAGGTTGCCCTGCTGGCCGAGCCCGCGGTGCTTGAGCACCGGACGTCCGGCAACGTGCTGCTGCTGGCCGGCGACCGGCCGCTTCCGCCCGAGGCCACCGGCCGCGCCCTGGCGCGCGACGCCGCGCCGTGGCAGGCGCGATCGGGCCGGGCCCTGGCACGAATGGTGGATGGCCACCCCGCACTGCACGACGACGTGCCGCCCACGCACCAGATGGCGCGCCTAGCCCCCCTATGGGGCCGGGTGAAGCAGCCCGCGCAGCCCCCGGCGCAGGGCTAGGCAGCCCCGCTACAGGGCGGCGATCACCTGACGCGCCGCGCGCTGCCCCGAGCGCACGGCACCCTCCATGTAGCCCGAGTACTCGGGGTCGGCGTGCTCGCCTGCGAAATGCACCACGCCATAGGGCTGCGCGAGGTCGGGCCACGTGGCATCCTGAGCCGGGCGCGCGGCTGAGTACGAGCCGCGTGCGAATGGGTCGCGCGCCCAGGCGTGCACCACCGCGCCCGGGCGGGCGGCGTCGGCCGATCCGGGCGCGATGCGACTCACGAGCGCCAGGCGCTCATCCACCGACCACGGGGTGGCTGGGCCATGGTCCGGGCCGCTGATGCGCGCACCCAGCGCCCCGGCCACCAGCGTGGTAAGCGCCACGCCCCGTGCGCGCTGCCCCATGGTGGCCTGCCATGTGCTGCCGAGCACGGTGTCGCTGGTGCCGTCGCCGTTCCAGCCCGCTCCTTCCCATGCGGCCCGCTCGAACGGGATGATCAACTTGGCGTTGGTGCCCATGCCGATCGCCTCGATGCCCTGCACCACGCCGCGCGGCACCCCCGACCGGCGCATGTCCACGCCCGGCAGCACGCGCGGGGGCAGCGTGATGACCACGCGGTCGCCCTGCTCGGTGCGACGGCCATCGGGGCCATCGAGCACGAGGGTGACGCCGCTGCGCGACGTGGTGACTGTCACCAGGCGGGCGCCGCGCGTGATGCGCTCGGCGCCGATCGATCGCTCGAGCGCCGTGACCAGCCGCACCGTGCCGCCCTCGATGCGGTAGCGCTCGGCGCCGTCCTGGTCTTCCTGCGCGTCGGCATCGGTCGCCAGGTCGGCGACCAGCCACAGGGCCGAGAGGGCGGAGGGGTCCACCCCGAACTCGCTGCGCACCAGTGCCGCCCGGTAGCGGGCGAAGGCACTCGACGGCCAGCCGGAAACGGCGCGGGCAAGCCATGCCGCCGCGCTCATGCGGTCGAGGCGCGCCTCGCCCATGCTGCGAAGGTCGCGGGCCGCACGGTTGGCCAGACGGGCGTCGGGTGCCGATGCCCACGCCCCCCGGTACACCCTGCCCGCCACCAGGTCGCGCGCGCTGCCGGGGGCGTCCAGCTGCTGGAGGTCCTGAAGGGCGATGCCGAACCCGGCGCACAGGCGCCGCATGGCCGCGTGCTCGGCATCGATGAACTCCCCGCCGCATTCCACCCAGCCGCCCTGCACCAGGTCGAGGTCGGTGAGCGTGCGCCCGCCAAGGCGATCGCGGGCCTCCCACACCCGCACGTCGACGCCCGCCTGCACCAGTCGCGCGGCGCACGAAAGCCCCGCCAGCCCGGCGCCCACCACGTGCACCCGCGCACCGACCCGGCCCGCCGCCGCCACGCCGGGAATGCCCGCGGCCGATGCTGCCAGCAGCACTCCCCCCGCGGCGGTGATGGCCTGCCTGCGGGTGAGCACCCTCTCCGAGGTCACGTGCTGCCCGGGCCTAGCCGGGGCGGCCGGCGGCGAACAGCTCGCCGAGGCCCACGGGCTCGAGCCCCTTGCGCTTGAGGCCACGGATGATGTCCGGGAAGGCAGCCGCGGTATTCGGCTTGGTGTGCATGAGGATGATCGACCCGCGACGCGCCCCGCCCACCGCGCGCTGGGTGATGACCGACGCGCTCGGGCCCTGCCAGTCGTTGGTGTCGACGTCCCACATGAGCACGTAACGGTATCCGGTGGCCTGGGCCGCCGCGCGGAGGCCGGGCCCGAACGCGCCGTAGGGCGGGCGGTAGAAGGGCCCGGATGCCACCCCCGCGATGTCGTCCCAGGGCTTGTTGCGGCTGAGGTCAGCCGTTCCGGCCGATGCGCTGGTGCTCTCGCTGGTGTTGTGCGCGTAGCCGTGGTTGCAGATCTCCAGGCTGCCGTCCTTCACGGCCTCGCGCAGCATCTGGCGAAACGACGCGCTCCACACGCGGCCGTTGATGGCGTTGAAGCAGAAGGTGACAGTCACCCCTGCCGCGCGCGCGGCCTCGATCATCCGCACTGATTCCGAGGGGCCGTAGCCATCGTCCACCGTCAGGGCCACGAGCGGCTTCTTCGTCTTGATGCGGCGCACCACCATCGGCGCACCCGCAGCAGGTTGCAGTGCCCAGATCACCGGGTCGCCCGTGCCCGTGTTGCCTGCGGCGTCACGGCCCTCGGCCGATACCTCCACCGTGCCGATGATGCCCCGCCGTGCCAGTGCCTTCGGCAGGGCCAGGGCGTCGGTGGCCGCCACCCATGGGCCGGACGCCAGCGGGGCGCCATCGCCGGGCCTGCGCACGATGGCGCGCACCTCGTCCGCACCGCCGGGGCGAAGGGGTAGCGACGTGCGCCTGCTCGCCGGGATCGTCGGGGCCGGAACGTCGACCACGGGCTTGGGCGCCGTCATGTCCACGGTGACCGCCGCCGGCGTGGCGGGCAGCACCGTCAGGCCGTCGGCCGCGAGGCCCTCGAAGCGGTACTGGCCGTCGGCCACCGGCTGCCCCGTGCCGCCGGGGCCGCGCCCGCCCGACCACGGGATGGTGGTGGGCCCGGCCATGGCGTTCACCGGCCCGAGGGTGCCCACCACCTGGGCGGTGTACACGCGGATGATGCGCACGGTGATGGCCTGCACGGCGGGCACCTGCACCACCACCTGCACGGGGGTGACGGAGGGATTCACGGGCGTAGTGGAGGTGGATCCCGGCGCGATGGGCGATACCGGCGCGGTGGGCGATGCGCCCGGCGCGGGCGGCGTGGCGCTGGCCAGCACGGGCGCGCCGGCCAGCGCCATGGCGGCGGCTGCAGCGATGCCCGTTCCCTGCGCCATGCGGGCATGGGATGCCCTCCGGTCATGGAACTTATTGCGGGCACGGGGGGCGCGATGAGCAGGGGAGGGTGGCATGAGCGAGGTCACCGTTCAAGGTTCGGCGCGGGTCGTTGCCGGGCCTGCCGACCCGGGGCATCGCGCAACGGGGCTTCCATGCCCCGGCGCGGCCACACGAGGGCCAGCAGGGCGATGAGCACGGCGTCGCGCAGCACCAGCAGCGCCATCTCCTGGTCTTGCAGCGCCACCAGCCTCCAGTACGAGCCCGGGAAGTACGCCTGGGTGAGCAGCATGGCCAGCGCCGCCACCCACGCCGACGCCCAGCCGAAGCGTCCTCCGATGAGCACCGCCGAGGGCACGATCCACACCAGGAACTGCGGCGAGAGCACCTTGCCCGCCACCAACAGCGCCAGGCTCGTGGCCGCGATGCCCGCGATGAAGATGGCCGAGTCGGCAGACGGTGGCTGCACCACCAGCAGCCTGAGCACCGTGAGCGCGATGGCCAGCACCAGCACCACAAGCACGATGGTGGAGATGAGCGCCATGAGGTCGGGCGCGCCCCCCGCCAGCCCCTGCGATCCGAATGAGGTCTCCACCGCCAGGGGAACGTCGGCGAGCAGGCGCATGCCCATCAGGTACGCCGCCCCGGTGGACTCCAGCTGCAGGGGTCGGTCGAGGTGATACGCCAGGCTGTCCCACAGCCCGCTGGGCGCGAGTATCGCCACGGGCACCGCCAGCACCGCCAGAACCGCGAGCCCGATGAGCCCGCTTCGCAGCGCCTGCTGCCCGCCGTGCCTGCGCACGTGCACGATCACCAGCACGGGGATGAACGCCAGGGGTATGAGCTTCACCAGCACGGCGAGCGCCAGCAGCACCCACGCGGTGGTCATGCGATCGGTCACCACCGCCCAGAGCATCCAGGCGATCAGCGCCGCCAGCGCCAGATCGAAGCGCGTGCCCACCAGGCCTCCCAGCAGCAGCGGGATGAGCGCGGTGATTCCGCCGGCGGCCGCCTGGCGCCACAGGCTCAGCCCCAGCGCGCGGGCGGTGAGGGTGACGGGGATCACCGTGAGCACCAGCGCCACCATCATCAGGAACGAGAAGCCCACGCCGTAATCGCCCGGCAGCACGCCGGCGGCCCAGAAGATCACCGCCGCCCCGGGCGGGTACTCGAGCGAGAAGTCGAGATAGGGCAGGTTGCCCGCGGCCATCTGGCTGTAGGCGGCCTCGTAGGTGGGGATGTCGGAGATCTGCGGCACGCTCGCCGATACCCACTGCATGGGTCCCACCCATACGAGCACCGCGAGCAGCGACAGCAGCCACGGCAGCAGTCGCTCGATGTCCGCGCGGCGGCTCACTTGGCGCCCCCGTATCGCATGCCCCGCAGCCTGCGGAGAAGCCGGCCCGGGGAAATCGCGGACTCGGGATCGGGGTCGGGCCAGAGGGGCACCACCACGAGGATGATCATCGGCAGGAACCACGGGATGTACAGGTAGAACCAGTGGGTGAGCACCAGCTCGAAGCCGATGATGAGCGCGGCCGAAATGGCCGCCCACTGCACGATGTCGAGGCGGCGCGGCCAGCGCATCACCAGCAGCGCGGCGAGTACTACCAGCGCCCCCACGGCGATGTGCACGGGGCGCAGCCACTCGAACTGTCCCCAGATGGAGAATGGCGACTCGCGCTCGGCCTGGTAGCCGACCGTGCGCGACCAGAAGCGCTGTATGCCCTCGGTGCCATCGAGGAACAGCACCCAGCCGGTGAGCAGCGCGGCGATGGCCAGCCCGCCGATGTACACGGCGAGGCGCCGGGGTCCCGCCGCCCGGTCGGCGCGCGGGAATGGGTGGCGCGCCCACAGCGGCACGAGGATTGCGGGCACGATCTTTGCGGCCACGCCCAGGCCGATCATCACGCCGCGCCCGAGCGGTCGTGCGGCCAGCACGAGCCCCCATGCGAGGCACGCCGATATGAGCGCGTCGTTGGAATTGCTCGACAGGGTGAACGCCGTGAAGGGGAACGCCGCCCACGCGATGGCGAAGGTGAGGCCCATCTTGCGCCCGGCGAGTCGCCATCCGAGGACCAGCAGCGCGAGCAGTGTGAGCCCGTCGAACAGCGTGGCGGCCCCGTGCGCCGCCGGTAGGTCATCCCACTTGCCCGTGTAGGGCATCGCGGCCTCGAAGGGCATGTAGGCGATGTAAGTGAGCGGCCCGTAGGTGTCGCACTGGCCGCACCCCTCGGGGAAGTTGCCGTAGGGCGTCTGGCCGTCGAGGATCAGGTCGCTGCCGATCACCCCGGCATACCCGACGTCGATCACGTTGCTGTTCAGCCCATTGAGCCCCCACCGCAGCGCGATGAGCACCACGAGCACCGTCACCAGCAGCCACGTGGGCATCCACCCGGGCAGCCCGGGAGTGCGGGGCCCGCGCGGGGAGGAGGGCGCGGACGGCGCACCAGACGGCGCCGCGGACGGCGCACCAGGAGCCGAACCGGGCGCGGACAGGGTGACTGTCACCGAACGGTGACTGTCACCGGGGTTGGCCTCACCGGCGTCACCATCCACCAGCCGCCGCAACCTCGCCCGCCGCACGGTGATCCAGGCCATGCGCGCGAGCAGGTAGATGAGCGGCGGGTACTGCAGGGGCACCGAGGTGGAGATGTCACCCTGGTTGAACCACGCCCACGACACCGTGAACGACAGCAGCACCAGCAGGTCGAGGGTGCGCCACGACAGCAGGCTGCGCGGGCGGGTGATGGGCAGCAGCACGAGCAGGAACACCACGCACAGGGGAATCCAGATGCGCCAGCGGTTCACCGCCCGCCCGAACGCGCCCTCGTAGCCGCGGGCCATCATCCAGGCCACCTGCGGGCCGGTGCGCACCTCGGCGATGTTGCCCTCCTCATCGCCCACGTACACCTCGGCCTCCACCACCTCGGCCTCCTTGGGCCCGCCCACGAACGACACCTTCCACCGCTTGTCCTTCGACTGGAACTCCGCGGCCGTCCGGCGGATGGGGTTGTCATCCAGCCAGTCCCGCAGGTCGATATCGGCCTCCGCGATGGCGATGGCCTCGTTCTTCGTGAGCGCAGGCGTGTACGAGGGCATGGTGCTGGTGCCCGTGCTGCCGCCCGCACCCCCCGCATCCGTGCCTGAGCGGCCCGGGACATTCGATCCGGCCTTGCGCTGCAGGTCGGCGGCGCCCTTCGCCAGGCCGTCCAGCACGCCGTCAACGGCGGCGAGCGCCTCCGATGGCGTGGTGATCGCCAGTCCGGCGCTGGGCCGCTGCTGTGCGCCGCCCGCCATGGGCATGACCAGCGCGAACGCGACCGCCAGCAGCGTGGCGGCGAGGGCGCGACGTGGGGCCACGCCGACCCTTCCCCGGCCGCCTAGCGGAAGGACCAGCGCCGGCTGAGCAGGTAGTTCAGCGGCGTGACCAGAACGATCGCGATGGCCTGCGAGTGGAGCTCGACGAGCCCGGCGTCAACGAGCACGTGAAGGACGAGCAGGTTGGCGCCCAGTGCCACAAGGCAGACGAGCAGGTAACGCACGCCCTGGGCCACTATGGCCTTGTCGGCGCGGCGGAACGTCCAGTGGCGGTTGAGCAGGAAGTTGTTGAGCCACGCGACCGCGAAGGCGATGATGGCCGCCGGGATGTAGTGGGCCCCGGCGGTGGTGGAGATCCAGAACACCAGCAGGTTGACCACGTAGCCCGACGCGCCAACGGCGAGGAACCGCAACAACTGCATCCAGTCGGCCCGCGGGACCCGGCGCAGGTCCGGGATGCGCAGGAGCGCGAGCGGGAAGCGCGCGCTGGCGGATGTCTTGTCTGCCGGCACGGTGGGCGAGGCTATCAGAGCCCCGGCGCCGTTCCGCTGCGCTCGTCTCACCCCCATCTGCCCGCGCGGGCAGGTGCGAACGCCCGGGCGGCGTATGATCTGCCAGGGCCTGTACGGCCCTCCTCACCATGAGCACGAGTGACGTGACCGACAATCCGGGCACAGGGGCTCCGGTCCCGCCGCAGACGCCGCTGGTCGGTCCCGCCGACGCGGCCCGGTACGAGTCGCGGTTCTCGGCGCTGGCGTCGGGCACCACGTCGTCGGTGATGCGCGACCTCATGGCGATCACCGAGAAGGCCGACATCATCTCGCTGGCCGGCGGCCTGCCCGACACCGAGACCTTCCCGCGCGAGATCTACGACGAGATCGTCGGCCAGATCGGCACCGACTTCCTGGCGTCGTCGCTGCAGTACGGCCCCACCGATGGCATGGGCGAACTGCGCGAGCAGATCGCCAAGGTGATGGCCGACGAGGGCGCGCGCGTCCGCGTGGACGACATCATGATCACCACGGGCGGCCAGCAGGCGATCGACCTCAGCATCCGCACGTTCGTCGACCGCGGCGACACCGTGCTGGCCGAGGGGCCCACGTATCCGGGCGCCGCCCCGTGCTTCACCGCGTATGGCGCCGACGTGACCCACGTGCCGATGGACGACGACGGCATGCGCGAGGACCTCTTCGAAGAAGCCTACGAGCGCCTGGCGGCCGAGGGCCGCCCGCCGAAGATCCTCTACACCGTCCCGAACTTCCAGAATCCGGCCGGCGTGACCATGTCGCTCGAGCGCCGGGAGCGCCTGATGGAGTTCGCCCACCGGGTGGGCCTGCTCATCATCGAGGACAACCCCTACGGGCAGATCCGCTTCGAGGGCGATCCGCTCCCCACGCTGTACGAGCTCGACGACGGCGCGGGCTGGGTGGTGTACCTCGGCACGTTCTCGAAGATCCTGGTCCCCGGCATGCGCGTGGGGTGGGCGGTGTCGCCGCCGCAGGTGCTGCGCAAGATGAACCTGGGCAAGCAGGCCGCCGATCTGTGCTCGAGCACCTATAACCAACGGTTCGTCGCCGAGTACCTCAAGCGCTACGACTACCGCGAGCACGTGGCGCGGGTGTGCGAGCTCTACCGCGGCCGGCGCGACGCCATGCTCGACGCCCTCGCGGCGCGGTTCCCCGCCGAGGCCACCTGGACCCGCCCGCGCGGCGGGCTGTTCGTGTGGGCCACGCTGCCCGACTTCATCGACACCACGGCGCTGCAGGCCAAGGCGCTCGAGCGCCAGGTGGCATTCGTGCCCGGCGAGGGGGCGTTCCTCGACGGCCGCGGCAGGAACAGCATGCGCCTCAATTTCTCGAGCGTGCCCGAGGCGGTCATCACCGAGGGCATCGGGCGACTCGGCGAGGTCATCGGCGAGGTCATCGCGCTGCACGAGGCCCTGAACCCCGGCAGCCGGTGAGCCGGGTCGCCGTCCTCAGGGGCGGTCCGTCGCTGGAGCGCGAGGTGTCGCTGCGCTCGGGCACCAACGTGGAGCTCGCCCTCGGGCGCCTGGGGCATGAGGTCATCCCCCTCGATGCTGACGCCCACATGGTGCGGGCGCTGCGCGAGGCCCGGCCCGAGGTGGTCTTCGTCGCCCTGCACGGGCGCGGTGGCGAGGACGGCACCGTGCAGGAGATCCTCGAGATCCTGAAGATCCCCTACACCGGGTCGGGGGTGCTGGCCAGCGAGCGGGCGATGGACAAGGTGGTGTCGAAGGCGCTGTTCCGGGGCGCCGACATCCCCACGCCGCATGGCTACGCCTTCTCGAAGGAGGCCTTCAGCAAGATGGGCGCCGCCGACGCCCTGCCGGAGATCCAGCAGTCGCTCGGCCTGCCCCTGTGCGTCAAGCCCGCGCGGCAGGGGTCGGCGTTGGGCATATCGATCGTGCGCGAACCGGGCGACCTGGGCGGGGCCATCCTCAATGCCATGGGCTTCGACGACCGCGTGCTGATGGAGCGATTCGTGCCGGGGCGCGAACTGGCCGTGAGCGTGGTGATGGCGAACGACCCCTGGGCGCTGCCGCTGATCGAGGCGGTGCCCCTCGGCCACGACTTCTACGACTTCGAGGCCCGCTACACCCCGGGGGAGACCGAGCTGCGCGCGCCACGCGACCTCGACGAGGCCACGGCGCAGGACGCCGCCGCGGTGAGTATCGCGGCGGCCCGCACCCTGGAGTGCCGGGGCATCGCCCGCGTTGACCTGATCCTCGATGACGAGGGGCGCCTGTGGGTGCTGGAGGTCAACACCATCCCGGGGATGACCGACACCAGCCTGCTGCCCAAGGCCGCCGAGGTGGCCGGCATCGGCTTCGATCGCGTGGTGGCCGACATGCTCGAGCTCGCCGCGCTCGATACCTGACCGCCGCCCACCACCACCTGCGGAGGTGCATTGAGCATCGGTGACATCCCCGGCGCGCGCCGCGAGCAGATCGACTGCGGCGACGCCGTGCTGTCGGTGCAGTTCATGGGTCCCGACGACGGCGAGCCGGTGATCATGTGGCACGGCTTCCCCGAGATCGGCTACTCGTGGCGCCACCAGGCCGCGGCGCTGGCCGACGCCGGCTACCGCGCCATCGTTCCCGACCTGCGCGGCTACGGCGCCAGCGACCGCCCCGATGGCACCGAGGCCTATGCCTTCCCCAAGCTGGTGGGCGACGTCGTGGGGCTCATCAACGCCCCGGGCCACGGCTACGCCCACCTGGCGGGCCACGACTGGGGCGGCAGCCTGTGCTGGGCCACGTCGGCGCTCATGCCCGACAAGGTGCGGTCGCTGATGATCGTGAACAGCCCGCACCCGGTGGCGAGCGCCGAGTGCCGGCAGGTGCCCGAGCAGCAGCAGAAAAGCTGGTACATGCTGCTGTTCCAGTTCGAGGGCATCGCCGAGGAGTGGCTGCTCAAGGATGATGCCGCCAACCTCGGGACCTTCGTGTTCGACACCGCGGCCCCGGGCACGTTCCCGCCGGAGGAGCGCCGCATCTTCAAGGACGCCCTCATGCAGCCCGGCGCCATGACGGCCGCGCTCGAGTACTACCGCGCCAACATCCCGCCCGGGAACTGGCTGAAGCCCCCGCCCGACCTGCCGCCCATCACGGTGCCCACCACCATCATGTGGGCCGACGCCGACGCCTACATGAGCCCGCTGCTTCTCGAGCGATCGATCACCAAGGTGGAGGGCCCCCTCGAGGTGGTCATGCTCGAGGGCGTGAGCCACTGGGCCCAGCAGGAAGCGCCGGGCCTGGTGACCGCGGCGATGCTGGATCACCTGGCCAGGGTGGGCTGACGCAGGCACCCCCGGTGACAGTCACCACCGGTAGCTGGGGACAGTCACCAGTGCGAGCGGGCACGTCGTGCCGACGCCGGTTCTGCCCCAGTGGTGACAGTCACCAGCGCAGTCCGGTGACTGTCACCGTTCGTTGCAACGTAGAGTCCGTCCATGGCTACTGCTGACGCCCCGGGGCGTATCGAGGTTGAGCCCGACGGGTTCATCACCATCGTCACCATTGCGAATGAGCCGCGGGCGAACAGCCTTGACGACGGCATGCTGGCGTCGCTGGCCTCGGCGCTGTCGGCGGAAGCCTTGGGCGATGCCCGCGCGGTGGTGCTCACGGGCGCGGGGGACAGGAACTTCTCGGGCGGGGTCGACCTTCAGGCGCGCGACGGGGAAGCGCTCACCCAGGCCGTGCGCAGCGGTGAGCGGCTGCTCGGCCGGGCCGCCGCCGCCGTGGAGGGCTGTCCGGTGCCAGTGATCGCCGCGCTCAACGGCAACGCCTTCGGCGGCGCGCTGGAGATCGCCATGGCCGCCGACTGGCGCCTGGCCGCCCGTGGCGCGCGCTTCGGCATGCCGCCTGCCCGCCTGAGCTGGGTGTACGCCGCCGAGGGCATCCAGAGGTTCGTGCGCGTGGCCGGTGCCCCTGCCACCCGTGAGCTATTCCTCACCGGTCGCCCGATCGACGCCGAGCGGGCCCGGCAGATCGGCATCGTCAATCGGGTGGTCGACCGCCTCGAGCTTGTGGACCTCGCCGTGGCCGACGCCCTGGCCGTGGCCGGCAACGGCCCCATCGCGGTTGCCGGCATGCGGTCGGTGATCCGCGCCATCGAGGACGGCGCGCCATCGAGCGAGGCTGCGGAGATCGCCGAGCGCTGGCGCCAGCGGGCGTTCCAGAGCGAGGACATCGCGGAGGGCCTCGCGGCCTTTCGCGAGAAGCGCGATCCGGAGTTCACCGGCCGCTGATGGGCCGGAGCGCCGGCCGCCGGGGCCTGCACCCGTGATCCGCGCGTTCGCGCATGACCGCTTCACCTACCCGCTGCCGGCCGACCACCGGTTCCCGCTGGGGCGCTACCGGATGCTGCGCGAGGCCATCGAGGAGCAGGGCATCGCCCAGGTGGAGGAGGCTCCTGGCGCCGAGGACGCCGACCTGCTGCTGGCCCACGACCCCCGCTACCTCGATCGCGTGGTGCACGGGCGCCTCACCGACCGCGAGCAGAAGGCCGTGGGCCTGCCGTGGTCGCCCGAACTGGTTGAGCGCGGGCGGCGAAGCGTGGGCGCCACCCTCGCCGCCGCAGCCGCGGCGGTTGACGACGGCACCGGAATCAACCTGGGCGGGGGCACGCACCATGCCTTCCCCGATGCCGGCAGGGGGTTCTGCACCTTCAACGACGTTGCGGTGGCCGTGCGCCGCCTCCGCGTCGATGGGGTGATCGAACGAGCGCTCGTGGTTGACCTCGATGTGCACCAGGGCGACGGCACCAACGCCATCCTCGGTCCCGACCCACTCACCACCTGCTCAGGCATCAACGGCGGCGCCAACTACCCCTTCCGCCGCGTGCCAGGCGATGTGGAGGTGGACCTGCCCGACGGCACGGGCGACGACGTCTACCTCGCCGCGCTCGAGGGCCTGCTGCCGCGCGCCCTGGCCACCGGCCGCCCGGACATCTGCTTCTACCTGGCGGGCGCCGACCCGCATGAGGACGACCGCCTGGGCCGCCTTGCGCTGACCATGCACGGCCTCGAGGCACGCGACGTGATGGTGCGCGATCTGATGCTGCTGCAGGGGGTGCCCGTGGTGGTGGTGCTGGCCGGCGGGTACGGCCGCCGCCTCGAGGACACCGTGGCCATCAACCTTGCCACGGTGTCGGCGTTCGCGCGCGAGGCGTAGGCGCCGCTACCCGATGGGGCCGGCGGCCACCACCTCGGGGCTCACCATTCCCTCGTACTGCTTGAAGTTCTCGCGGAAGGCCTCCGCCAGCTTCTTGGCCGTGTCCTCGAACGCCGAGGGGTCGGGCCAGGTCTTGACCGGGTCAAGCAGCTCGGCGTCCACGCCTGGCACGCTCACCGGCACGTGCAGGCCGAAGATCGGGTCGAGGCGCGTCTCGGCATTGTCGAGCTCGCCGTTGATAGCCGCGCGCACCAGGGTGCGGGTGGCCTTGATGGGCATGCGCGATCCCACGCCGTACTGGCCGCCGGTCCACCCGGTGTTCACTAGGTAGGCAATGGCCCCGGTCGTGGCCAGGCGCTCGCCCAGCATCTCGGCGTACACGTTGGGCCTCTGCGGCAGGAACGGCGACCCGAAGCAGGTGCTGAATGTGGTCTGCGGCTCGGTGACCCCCACCTCGGTGCCGGCCAGCTTCGCCGTGTAGCCCGAGAGGAAGTGGAACATCGCCTGCTCGGGCGTGAGGCGCGCGATCGGCGGCAGCACGCCGAAGGCGTCGGCCGTGAGCATCACCACGGTGCTGGGGATGCCCGCGCGCTTCTCGGGCACCGAGCCAGGGATCTGCGTGAGCGGGTAGGCCGCGCGGGTGTTCTCGGTGATGCTGTCGTCGTCGAGGTCGAGCACGCGGGTGGCCGGGTTGGCCACGGCGTTCTCCACCACGGTGCCGAAGTGCGTGGTTGTGGCGAAGATCTCGGGCTCGGCCTCGGCCGAGAGGTTGATGATCTTGGCGTAGCAGCCGTTCTCGATGTTGAACACGCCATCGTCGGCCCAGCCGTGCTCGTCGTCGCCGATGAGGCGCCGCTCGGGGTCGGTGCTGAGCGTGGTCTTGCCCGTGCCCGACAGGCCGAAGAACACCGCCACGCGGCCGTCGTCGGCCACGTTGGCCGAGCAGTGCATCGAGAGGATGCCCTCCTCGGGAAGGCGGTCGTTCATCAGCGTGAAGATCGACTTCTTGATCTCGCCGCCGTAGCGGGTGCCGCCGATGAGGATCTCCAGCTCGGTGAGGTTGAGCGTCACGAACCCGCTGGAGTTGGTGCCGTGCGTGGCGGGGTCGGCCTTGAACTCCGGCGCGTGCAGGATGACCGCGCGCGGCTGGTGCACGGCGATCTCCTCCGGCGTGGCCGGGATGAACATGGTGCGGGCGAACAGCGTGTGCCACGCCGAGTCGCTCACCAGGCGCAGCGGCAGGCGGTGCTCGGGGTGCGCGCCGGCGAAGGCGTCGAGCACGAACAGCTCACGGCCGTCGGAGAGCCATGCGGCAAGGTCCTTGCGGATGTGCGCGTTGTGCTCGGGGGAGATGGGCTGGTTGGGGCCCCACCACACGCGGTCGTCGCTGCCGGGCTCCTTGACCGTGAACTTGTCCTTGGGGGAGCGCCCGGTGTTGGGCGCGGTGTTCACCAGGAGCGGGCCACCTGCGGAGATCTCGCCCTCCCCGCGGTTGAGCGCGAACTCGTAGATCTCCTCGGTCGTCGGGTTCCAGTGGACCGTGCCCGACGTGCTGATGCCGTGCGCGTCGAGTCCAACCGGGCCGTTGCCGTTGCTCATCCATTCCCTCCGGTGGGGTTTCGCGGCCGCGCGCGGCGTGCACATCGTCGCGCGGTTCGGGAAAGGTACCGGAGAGCCCGGCGCGAAGCGGCTTGCGGCGCAGGGCCATTCGTCCCCCTGATACGGTCGCCGCGTGCGCAGGAACGAGCTCGAATCCGCTGGAATCAACGTGCCGGTGCTGGCTACGGTGTGCGCGGGTTCGCTGCCGCAGCCGGGCAACTGGGCGCAGCGGCTGGAGCGCCTTGGGCTCGACGTCATCACCACCGGTGCCCCGGTGGATGACGCCGTCGAGGTTGCCACCACCGTGGTGGCCGTGCCGTTCCGCCCCGTGATGGCCATGGCGGGAGGCGAGCCGATCGAGCTGCTCGTGGAGGCCGGCGCGCGCATCGTGGCCACCGACGATCCCGTGCCCGCGGGCACCTACGCCTTCACGGTGGACGAGGCCATGGTGGTGCCCATCAGCGCCGACACCCCGCCCGAGAACGCCAACGACATCGCCCGCGAGGTGCTGGCCGCCGCGCGCGGCAGCAGGGCCTCGGCCCTGTGGGTGGCGGCCCCCGACCTCTCCGAGGTGCCGGAAGATGTTGTGGACGCCAAGCTCGAGGCCATGTGCGAGGGCACCCGCATGGCCCGCCTGTGGCTGTCGAAGCAGCAGAGCGACCCGGATTAACCCCGGTGTCAGGCACTTAACCGTCCGTCACGCAATGCGCGCGCGACGGTTAAGTGCCTGACACCGGGGTCCGGGGCTAGGCGCTCTCGGGAAGGCGGTTGCGGCGGCGGGCCGAGAAGTACGTGGCCTGGGGGTGGTGCATGATGATCGCCGCGGTGCTCTGCTCGGGCGTGAGCTGGAACGCGCTGGTGAGGCCCATGCCCATCTCGTCGGGGTAGGGGGCCAGCAGGCGAAGCACGTCCACGTGCTGCTCGACGTCCGGGCAGGCCGGGTACCCCCACGAGTAGCGCCGGCCCTGGTCGGTGCCCAGGCCCAGCTCGCGCTTGATGCGCGCGTGCACAAGGTCGGCCATGCCCTCCGCGGCCTCCACGGCCAGGCCGTGGGCGAAGTAGGCCTCGGTGTACTCCTCCTCGGCCTGCAGGCGGTCGAGGTACTCGGTGGCCTCCTGCCCCACGGTCACGGCCTGCAGGGCGATGACGTCCCGCACGCCGCCCTCCACCGGGTGCAGGTAGTCGGCCAGGCACAGCAGCCGGCCCTCGTCCTGGCGCGGGAACTCGAAGCGGGCGGCCTCGTCGCCGGTCTCGGGGTCGAAGATCACCACGGCATCCCCATCGCGGTTCGCGGGGAAGTACCCGTAGGTGGCCCGCGGCACGATCCAGCCGTCCTCGATGGACCGCTTCTCCATCTCGCGCCTGCGCGGCTCGAACTCCTCGGCCACGATGCGCTGGAACTCCGCGTCGTCCTGCCCGCGACCGCCCCACGACATCTTGTAGAGCGACTTCTCGTCCATGCGCGCAAACATCTCGTCCACGTCGAAGGCGGTCACGCGCGCCGCGCCCCAGAAGGGCGGTTCGGGCACGGGCGCCTCATCGAGCACCACGGCCTCAGCGGCCGGGCGCGGGCGGGCCTTGGCCTCGGCCACCCTCTCGTCGCTCTCAGCGGCTTCGTCGAGTCGCTCCTGCAGGAAGGCCTCGCGGCTGCCATCGGGCCCCTGCAGGCGGTCCACGGCGGCCAGCCCGTCGAAGGCGTCCTTGCAGTAGAACACCCCGCCGGCATACGGCTCGCCGTCCTCCAGGAACAACGTGCGCCGCCCGAACTGGCGGTTGATCGCCGCGCCGCCGATGAGCACTGGGTAGTCCATCTCGCGCGCGGCGAGCTCCTGGATGAGCAGCGGCATCTGCTTGCTGGTGCTCACCAGCAGCGCCGACACGCCGATCACATCGGCCTTGTGCTCCACCGCGGCGTCGATGATGGCCGTCACCGGCACCTGCCGGCCCAGGTCGTGCACCGTGTAGCCGTTGTTCTTGAGGATCGTGCCCACGAGGTTCTTGCCGATGTCGTGCACGTCGCCGTACACCGTGGCCATGATCACCGTGCCCTTGGTGTAGCCCTCCACCTGGTCGAGGTACTGCTCGATGTGGGCCACGCTCTTCTTCATCACCTCTGCGCTCTGCAGCACGTAGGGCAGGATGAGCTCACCCCGGCCGAAGCGGTCGCCCACCTCCTTCATGGCGGGCAAGAGCACCTCGTTGAGCACCTCGATGGCCTCGTCGTTGGCGCGCGCCCCGCGATTGTCCAGCGCGGCGTCCACGTCGGCCTCCACGCCCTCGGGCACCCGGAGAAGGATGCGCTCGAAGATGATCTCGTCGGGCGGCAGGCCCTCGAACCTCGCGGTGGGGTCGGGTGCCTCCGCCTCCTCCACGCCCTCGTACTTGGCGATGAAGCGGGGCAGGGCGTCGTCGCGCCGGGCGAAGATGAGGTCGTCGGCCAGCTCGATCTCATCGGCGGGGATCTCCCCCAGCGGCCGGTTGTGCGTGGGGTTGATCATGGCCAGGTCGAGCCCGGCCTCCACCGCACGGGCCAGGAACACGCTGTTCAAGGTGGCGCGTGCGGACGGGCTGAGCCCGAACGACACGTTGCTCACGCCCAGGCTGGTGAACACGCCCGGCAGCTGCTCCTTGATCAGCCGGATGCCCTCGATGGTCGCCTTGCCCGACTCCCGGTACTCCTCCTCGCCGGTGGCCAGCGTGAAGGTGAGGGCGTCGAAGATGAGCGCGCTGGGATCGAGCCCGTACTCGCCCACCACGATGTCGTGGATCTTCCGGGCCACGCCCAGCTTGTCCTCGGGGGTCTTGGCCATGCCGATCTCGTCGTCGATCGTCAGCGCCACTACGGCCGCGCCGTGCTTCTTGACGATCGGCACGACCTGGTCGATCTTCACCCGGCCGTTCTCCATGTTGATGGAGTTGACGATCGCGCGGCCGGGGTAGGTGGCCAGCGCGGCCTCCACGGCATCGGCCTCGGTGCTGTCGATCATCAGCGGGGCCTCGACGCCCATGGCGAGCTTCTTGGTGAGTATCCCCAGCTGCTCGGGCTCGTCGGTGCGCTCGGTGAGCGCCACGCACACGTCCAGCACGTGCGCCCCGAACTCCACCTGCTCGCGGGCCACGGCGAGGGCGCCGTCGTAGTCGTCCGCGAGGATCATCTCCTTGATCTTGCGGCTGCCCTGGGTGTTCACGCGCTCGCCCACGATGGTCGGGCGCGGCTCCTGGCCCAGGTCGACGGTGCGCATGGCGCTGGCCACCCGCGGGGTGCGGTCGGTGGCCGGGTGCTTGTGGGGGGTCACGTCCTTCAGCGCCGCCACGATTGCCCGGATGTGGTCGGGCGTGCTTCCGCAGCAGCCCCCCACCACGTTGGGGCCGAAGTCGCGCACCATGGCGGCGATCTGCTTGGCCATCTCGTCGGGGCCCAGGTCGTAGTGCGCCACGCCGCCCACGTTGCGGGGCAGGCCCGCGTTGGGCACCACCGAGATGGGCTTGGCCGAGTGGCTGCACATGTAGCTCACGGGCTCGCGCAGGTGCTCGGGGCCCACGGAGCAGTTGGTGCCGATCACGTCCACGCCCATGGCCTCGAGGATCGTCACCACCGCGCCCACGTCGGTGCCCAGCAGCATGCGGCCGGTCTGGTCGAGCGCCACCTGCGCCTGGATCGGCACGCTGGTGCCCATGTCGTCGAAGGCCAGGCGTATTCCGTGGATCGCCGCGCGGGTCTCGAGGATGTCCTGCTGGGTCTCGATGAGCAGCACGTCGGCGCCGCCCTGCATGAGCCCCTTGGCCTGCGTGCGGATCTGCCCGGCCAGCTCGTCGAACGTGATGCCCGACAGCTTGGGATCGTCGGTGCCCGGCAGCATGCCGGTGGGCCCGATGGAGCCGATCACGAAGCGGGGTATTCCGTCGGCGGCCTCGAACTCGTCGCACGCCTTGCGCGCCACCGCCGCGGCAGCCACGTTGATCTCGGTCACGAACTCGGCCAGGTTGCCGCCGTCGGGCCGCTGCCACTCCTCCAGCCGGATCGCCGTGGCCTGGAACGAGTTGGTCTCCACCGCCTGCGAGCCGGCCTCGAGGTACGACCGGTGGATCTCCTCCAGCACGTCGGGCCGGGTGATCGACAGGTAATCCACGGCACCCTCGAGCGCCCCGCCGCCGTAGTCGTCGGCGGTGAGGTCGCGTGCCTGGATCTGCGTGCCCAACCCGCCGTCGAAAACGACGACGCCTTGCTGGAGGGCCGGTAGGTAAAGACCAGCGTTCTTCACGTGGCGGCAGGGTATCGCGCGCGGCGCGCCTAGGCGCCGTGCGCGGCGATGGCCTGCTCCACGACCTTGCCGGTGCTGATCGCCGCCTGGCCCCGGGCCACCACCGGATCGGCCCCAGCAGCCTTCGCCCGGTCGAGCAGGTCCACGTTCGTGTGCCCGGCGAACGCGGCCAGTGGCAGCGCGGCCGTGGCTGGGTCGGCCCGCAGCCCCACGATCACCGCGATGGCGTCGTCCCCGGCCTCGAGGTCGATCAGCAGGCAGGCCGGCGACTCCTCGGCCAGCGCCTCGGCCAGCCGGGTGGGCCCGCCCGCTACGCGCAGCCGGTAGCCCGCGATGTCGAGCCCGCTCTCGATACGCGACCGCATCATGAGGTCGGGGCAGAGGGCGATGACGAGAGGCCGGTCGTCCACGGGGGCGACGGTATCAGGGGGATTCATCCCAGCGGCAGGGTGGCTCGCAGCACGGTGCGCTCGCCCTCGCGACGGCGCAGCCACTCGATACTGACGTCATCGAGTATCGCGGAGCCCATGCCGGGGGTCCCGGCGGTGGCATCCGGGGCGCCGTCGTCCGACACCACCAGCTCGAGGGCGTCGCCAGTCGGCTGTGCACGCATGGCCACGTTGGTCGCGCCGCCGTGGCGCACGGCGTTCGAGCAGGCGTCGGTGCAGATGTCCACCACTGACGATGCCAGTGGCGGGTCGTCGTCGATGCGCGTCGCGAGCTCGTCGGTTAGCTCGACGTCCACCGCGCACAGGCCATCCCACGCCTTCGCCACCCCCGTGAGCGCATCCCGCACGCCGGTGCGCTGCGGGTCGGGCTCGAGGTGACCCAGGGCGTCGACAAGGAGTCGCTCCGCGCCGGCCAGGTCGCCTTGGTCGATGCGCATGGCCGCCGCGCGCACGGCGGTCTGCACCGGGCCGTGCAGTGCCCGCGACACCCGGCGCTCCTCATGCCACGCCGCGGCTCCGGCGACGGCCGCCGCGTACTTCAGGCGCGCGTTGGCGGCCACGAGCTCCGCATCGGCACCCTCCGCCTGCCGGCGGAACCCCTGCTCGATGGCCAGCCCCAGAGTGACCACGAGCCCTCCGATGACGATGCTGATGGGGCTGCGCCACGCATCGTCGCTGCCCGCGGCATCCATGATCAGGCCCCACGGGATCGCTGCAGCTACCAGTGCCCCGATCATGCTGGCGATGAGCGTGGCGGTTCGCGCACGCGGGCCCATCGTGCGAAGGCGCGGCGTCACGACCCGCCCCAGCACGACGAGCACGCCGGCGATGAGAAGCCCCCCGATCACGGCGTATGCAAGCCCGCGCGGGAGGCTGGCGTTGTAGGCGGTGAGCATCGACAGGCTCATCACCATGAGCAGCACCGCACCCCAGAACGGCCGGAACGGCTGGCCCAGCGATGCCGCGGACCACACGTCACCCCATCGGATCCGCCCGACGTCAGGCCTCTCATCTACCCGTGGCGCCGGGGCCGGCAGGGCCACCATCTCATGGCTCATCGGGCGGATCACCTCATCGGCGTCGGCCCGCAATCCCGGCGCGAGGTCGTCGGCCTCGCCGCCCTGCAGCGTCGTCAGGCGATCGAGCAGCAGGCTCCGCACCTGCGCGGTCGCCCTCTCCTGGATTCCCGTCGCCTTGGCCAGCGCCTCGTCTTCCGCTCGCTGCAGCCCCTCCGCTTCAGCGCGCAGCGCGCGACGGCGCGCCTGCCCGGTGCGCACGAGGTCGACGATCGTCGCGCAGATCGCCATCGCGAGCGTGAGGGTGACCACCGATGCGATCACCCGGAACAGCAGGCGCGGCTCGCCTGTCCCCATGAGGCCGAGCAGCAGGCCGAGCACCACTCCCCGGGTGGCCGCGCCGATCACGAACATCACGATCGCCCGACCGGGGCGGGGCGTCACGGCGGCGTCGCGCAGCAGCAGGGGCCGCAGCGCGAGCATCACCGCGAACATCGCGGCCACGGCCACCACGTTGGCGGCCAGGTTCAGCACGATGTTGAAGCCCGACTGCACCGTGAAGCGGTCGGTCAGGTTCCCGGCGATGGACGTCACCAGGCACACCCAGAACGCCGGCCAGCTCAGGGCGCTCGCACCGCCGAGGCGGCGGCTGATCACGACGTGCGCTCGGGCATTCCGGCTGCCTGCGCGAACTGCCGCACGGCCTCGACGCGCGGGTTGAGCTCTCCACGCGGATCGATCCCCAGCCGCCGGTAGATCTCCGCGATCAGGTTGGCCACCGACGACACGCTGCACCCGCGCCTCGTGGCGATTGCGTCGTTGTCGAAGCCCTGCGCCATCAGCGTGAGTACCTCCAGCTGCGCCGGGGTGAGCATGTCGAACGCGCGGGCGCCGTCGCGGTCGTGGCGCACCTCGTCGGTGCGCTCGGCCACCACGGCGTCGATGGCGGCCACGATCTGGTCGGGCTCCTCCACCAGGTCCTTGCGCACGAAGCCCGTGCCCGGGGGCAGGGTGGCGTCGGGGAAGCCCGCGGTGGCCAGGTCGGGGTAACGGGTGAGGATGATGATGACCACACCGGGATGCCGCTCGTGGATGAGGTGCGCCATGTCCACCCCGGAAGGCCCGCCGCCCAGCTCGAGGTCGACCAGGGCGATGTCGGGGTCAAAAGCCACGAGCGCATCGCGCGCTTCGGCGGCCGACGCGGCAGACGCTACTTCGAACCCCTTGCCTTCGAGCACGTCGCGCAGCAGGCGGGTCATGAGGGGGTCGTCGTCGACGAGGAGAACGCGCCGCAGCCACTGGGAGTCCATGGTGAAAACCCTACGGCCGTTGCGCGTGCCTGGCGAGCCGAACGGTGGTGTTTTCGCCATTGGTTCTCAAACTGGCCGTATGCCTTGTGACACCTTTGACCGACCCCCGGCGCGGCGTGGTGCCCGCCGAGACCTTCGGGAGGAGATCTTGTGAACAAGCGCATGGTCATCGCGGCCACCGCCACTGCACTCGTGGGCCTCACCGCCAGTGCCGCCAGCGCCGCGGACTACATCTATTGGACGGCCGACGGCCAAGCGGCCACGATAGGTCGGGCCAACCTTGACGGCACAGGGGTGAACCAGAACTTCATCTCGTCTGGAGTCACCTCGCCGAAGAGCCTTCAGATCAACTCGTCCAACCTCTTCTGGCTGAACGGCAGCACTCCGAAAATCGTGAAGGCAGGGCTGGGCGGGACTGGCGTGTCAGACGTGTTCACGTTCAATCCGCAGATCAATACTCAGTCGCTGATCGCACTCCAAGGTTCCTTCTTCTATTACCCCGGGGGTTTCGGATCACTGCGTCGTGTGGGCATCGATGGCACCGGCGACTCCCAGTTCATGGCTGACGTCGTACAGCCGGGAGCGAACCTGTCTTTCACGACCCTGTCGGCCGACGCCGACTACGTCTACATCGGAAGCCCGGGCTTCTCGAAGATCGTCCGGGTGTCATCCAATGCGACGGCCGACGTGAACTTCATCACCGGGCTCACCGGCCCCAATGTCTTCCCTGTTGCATTTGGCCAGTCTGTCTTCTGGGGCGCCTCCAGCAGCACCCTTAGCAAGGCGCCGGCTGCTGGGACCAGCAGTCCCACGAACTCGTTTGTCACCGGCCTGACTCAGTTGGACCAGAAGGCGCTCGCGGTGGCCGGCGACTACCTGTACTGGGGCTGGGGGCAAGCCGGGGCGGCTGGCATCGGCCGAGTCAAGACGGATGGGACCGACCAGAACGCCAACTTCATCACGGGCCTTGCTGTGCGGCCGAACTCCCTCGCGATTACGCCAGGGGCAGGGTCGACCCCGACTCCCACCCCGGCCCCAACTCCGACCCCAACACCGACCCCCACCCCGACTGCCGGCCCGGCCACCACCCTGGCCACCCCGACGGTGAACACCTCGGGACCGGGCGAGAACGCCGTGGTCACGGTGAAGGTGCAGCTGGAGAAGAAGGGCAAGTACACCTTCATCTTCGAGCGCTCGACGTCGAACGAGATGTCGCGTGAGCAGGCCACCAGCAACCGCGTGTCGATGCAGAAGGGCAGCAAGATCGGCAAGCGCGTGCTGAAAAAGGCCGTTACCGCGGCGGTGATCACCACCACCGAGGACAACGCCAAGCTCGTGACCCGCGCCCTGCTTCGCAAGGCGCAGGCCAAGAAGCTGAACCTGCGGGTGATCTACGCGCCGACCGGCACTGCCCAGAGCGAGTCGGTCATCAAGATCAAGTAGAGCGCCTCACAGGTTGAAGTGCTGCGAATGGCCCCCGGGGGAATCCCCTCGGGGGCCGCTTCGTTGTGGCGCCTCGTGACAGAGTGGCGCGCATGATCCGCGTGTTCATCGCAATGTCCCGGGACGGCTTCATCGCCGGCCCCGACGACGACCTCTCGTGGCTGCCCGATGGGCACGCCGGCGAGGACTACGGCTATGAGGCCTTCATGGCCGCGGTCGGAGGGCTGCTCATGGGCCGCCGCACGCACGATGTGGTGGCGGGGTTCGGCATTGACTGGCCCTATGGCGACAGGCCCGTGCTGGTGGCCACCCACCGGCCGCTTGATGCCGACGAGCCCACGGTGCGCGCGGTGAGCGGCACGCCGGCGGAGTTGGTGGCCGAGGCGCGCGCCGTGGCGGGGGATCGCGACGTCTACGTGGACGGCGGCCTGATGATCCAGCAGGTGCTGGGCGCCGGCCTGCTCGACGAGATGATCGTGACGGTGATTCCCGTCGACCTGGGCGAGGGGGTTCCGCTGCTCGCGGGGGATGAGCAGTGGGGGCTGCTGACGCTCGCCGAGCGCCGCACATTTCCGTCCGGGGTCGAGCAGCGGTGGTACCGCCGACCCGCTTAGGCGGCGATGAATGCCACCTGGTGCGTGGGCTCGGGGACCTCGAGCCCGGCCTCGCGCAGGGCCTCGACGTGGGCGGGCAGTGCCTCGCGCATGAGCGCCTTCGTCTCCTCAAGGGTGTCTGCCGAGGCAATGACCCCCCACAGGTCGGGGCTGTATGCACCCCAGGTGCCGTCTTCGCCCTGTTCGTAGATGACGAGGTAATCCTTCATGTGGCTGATCGTACTCGTGTCCCGTACGGCTCACCCCGGCTACCCTCGACCCCATGACGCTTCCCCGACTCATCCCGCTCGGCGAGTTCTTCGACAACCCCGAGCGCGCACTGGCAAAGCCGTCGCCCGACGGCACCATGATCTCGTGGCTGGCGCCGCTCGACGGCCTGCTGAACGTGTGGGTGCGGCCGATCGAGGGCGGCGAGCCCGTGCCCGTGACCCGCGACACCGACCGCGGGGTGATGGGCTACTCGTGGACCCGCGACTCGAAGCACATCCTCTACAGCAAGGACCAGGGCGGGGATGAGAACCACCACGTGATGATCGTGGACGTGCCCGGCGACGGCACCGCGCGCGACCTCACGCCCTTCGACGGCGTGCGCGCCAGCATCGTGTCGGTGCCGCGGGCCACGCCCGGGCAGATCATCGTGAGCACCAACCGGCGCGAGCGCGGGGTGTTCGACGTGGAGCGGCTCGACCTCGCTACGGGCGACCTCACGCTGATCGCCACCAACCCGGGCAACATCATCGGGTGGGTGGCCGACCGCCACGGCCAGGTGCGCGGCGCCTACGCCCAGACCCCCGAGGGCGACTACCAGCTGCTGGTGCGTGACTCGGAGGAGGACGACTTCCGCGTGCTGGCGGAGTTCGACAACGAGGACGGCGGCGGGCCGTTCGGCTTCGACGCCGACGGCGGCGTGATGTGGGTGGGAAGCGCGAAGGATTCCGACCGCTCGCGCCTGGTGGCGATCGACGTGGCCACCGGTGAGCAGACCGTGATTGACGAGGACGAGGTGGCCGACCTCGGCATGCCGATCGTCAGCGACAAGGACCGCACGCTGCTGGGCGCGGCCTACCTGCGCGACCGCCTGGTGGTGCACGCGTTCGACGATCGCTTCGCCCGCGACTTCGAGAAGGTGCGCCAGATCGCCGACGGCGACCCGCGCATCACCGGCAGCGACGCCGACGAGACCATGTGGGTGGTGGCCTTCGACAGCGACGTCGACCCCGGCGCCACGTACCTGTTCAACCGCGAGACGGGGGAGAGCGAGTTCCTGTTCCGGCCGCGGCCGTGGCTGTCGCCCGACGAGCTCGCGCCCATGCGGCCCGTGCAGATCACCTCGCGCGATGGGCTCACGATGTACTGCTACCTCACCACCCCGCGCGGGGTGGAGCCCACCGGCCTGCCCATGGTGCTCTACGTGCACGGTGGACCGTGGAGCCGCGACGCCTGGGGGTACGACGGCGTGGCGCAGTTCCTGGCCAACCGCGGGTACGCCGTGCTGCAGGTGAACTACCGCGGCTCCACCGGGTTCGGCAAGCACTTCATGCACGCGGCCGAGCGGGAGTTCGCCGGGAAGATGCACGACGACCTGATGGACGCCGTGGACTGGGCCACGGCCGAGGGCGTGGCCGACCCCGACCGCATCGGCATCTACGGCGGGTCGTACGGCGGCTACGCCACGCTGGTGGGCGTCACCTTCACGCCCGACCGCTTCCGCGCGGCCGTGAGCTTCGTGGGGCCGTCCAACCTGGTCACGCTCATCCGATCGTTCCCCGAGTACTGGCGGCCGTTCCTCAAGAGCACCTGGTTCCGCTTCGTGGGCGACCCCGAGATCGAGGCCGAGCGCGAGGACATGTGGGCGCGCTCGCCGCTGTCGCGGGTGGACGACATCGTCACCCCGCTCATGGTGATCCAGGGCGCCAACGACCCGCGGGTGACCAAGCATGAGAGCGATCAGATCGTGGAGGCCCTCACCGAGCGCGGGGTGGACGTGGAGTACATCGTGGCCGACGACGAGGGCCACGGGTTCGCCAAGCCCGAGAACAGGATGCGGGCGTATCGGGCGATGGAGGGGTTCTTCGCCGAGCACCTGGGGGGCCGGGCGGAGAAGGCCTAGGGCTCGTCCTCGCCGCCCTCCTGGTCGAAGGGCGCCTTGCGGTCGCGCGGGCCCAGCACGCCGGGCGACCGGTTGACGGCCTTCCACAGCAGCACGGCGAGGATGAGCGCGATCACCAGCCCGGTGATGCCCGCGGCCACCAGGCCGCCCTTGTACCAGGGCTCGCCCGCCAGGCTGAGGCGGGCGCGCTTGAGCTGGTCGAGCTGGGCGATCTCGTAGGCCGCCAACCCGTGGGCGGGGTAGCTGGCCAGGGTGCGGCGCAGGTCGGCGCGCGCGCCTGCGAGGTCGAACTTGGTGACGCGATCGATGGCGTCGCGGTAGAGCGACTGCGTGCGGCCCTCCCAGCCCCGGATGTTGGCGCGGTCGAGCACGCGCAGGATCTCGTCGGTGGGGGCCATGGCGCCGCCGCCCGCCGCGCGCTTGATCAGCACCACGCCGCGGGCGCGCCCGTTGCGGTCCACGGCCGGTCCGCCCGAGTCGCCCTTCTGCACCTCATTCGTGATGAGGGTGAGGATCCTCAGCGGGTTCTTCTCCATCTCACCGGTCTCACCGATTACGCCGAAGCGCACGGCGGGAACGAGCGCACCGCGTTGGGGCCCGGCGAAGGGGTCCTCATCACCGAAGCCCAGCGTGGCCACCGGCGTGCCGGGGTCGAGGCCGCGGTCGAGGCCGATGGAAGGGGTGTCGGTGACGTTGGGCACGCGGATCACCGCGATGTCGCGCAGCTCATCGGTCTCGATCACCTGCGGTGCCGCGCCCCGGTTGGTGCGCGCGGCGGCGCCGGCGGCCGATGCCCGCACCACGCGCTGCACGGGGGCCAGCCCCACGGGCGTGGCCTCGTTGTCCTTCACCCACTGCGCCGCGATTGCGGCGCTGTGCGGCTTGCCGGACACGGCCAGGTACTGGAAGTACGCGGCCTGGGCCAGGTCGTCGGCCGTGGGCTGGATCACGTGCAGGGCGGTGACCAGGTAGCCGTCGGGGGTGACGGCGAAGGCGGTGCCCTCGCGGCGCACGTTGCGCGCGCGCGGCGGAAGGGCGATGACCGTACCGTCCTTGGTCTGCAGGCCGGTCATGTAAGCGGCCACCTCCACCTGCCACACCGCCGGCATGGCGATGAGCGCCGCGCGGTTGAGCGGCTCGGCGGCGAGGGGATCCGGCACGCCCGGGGGAATGTCCGCCACGGCCGCCGGTGCAACGGCGAGCGCGGCCAGCAGCGACACGAGCAGGAAACGGCACCTCACGCGCGTCAGGCTAGACCTGACCCGGGCCACTTACCCCCGGTGACAGTCACCACCCGATCGCGGTGACTGTCACCCCCTGGCGCCCTCAGGCCAAAATTCCCTGCTTGCGAGCGCCAGTCGCCGCCGCCGCGCCACTCATGGTGACTGTCACCAGTTGTCTCCGGTGACTGTCACGGATGGGCCGGTCGCTATCTCCAGCCGCCTCCTCGTGGGCCTCGCAGCGCGGAGTCGAGGGTCATGGCTCCGTAGAGCAGGCCGCTCAGCGGGAGTGCCAGTTGCCAGCCCAGGCCCAGGCCGAACTCGCGCGCGGTGGGGCCGTCGGCCACCGCCATGGCGAGCCAGCCCGCGAATCCCAGGCCCAGCGCCCACCATGCCGGGCTGCCGCCACCGATGGCCGCGCCCACGATGCCGGCCACCAGCGCCACGATGGGTCCGGCGAACATGAGTAGCAGCACCGCGAGCACGCCGGCCAGCAGCAGCCAGTTGCGGCGCAGCTGCGTAAAGGCGCTGCGGCGCACCATGGTCCACACGTCGCCGATATCCTCATAGGGGCGGGTGCTCACCACCCGCGTGCGGCTGAGCGCCAGGCGAGTGGGGAGGCCTGCCACGTGCTTCACCCGGCGCACCAGCGAGAGGTCGTCGATGAGCGCCCTGCGTATCGACTGCAGCCCCCCGGCCTGCGACAGCGCCTCGGTGCTGACCAGCACGCAGCCTCCCGCCGCCGACGCCGTGCGGCTTCCTGCGCGGTTGGCCCAGCGCAGGGGGTAGAGCAGGAAGAAGAACAGCACGAATGGCGGGATGAGCAGCCGCTCGGCGAACGACTCGCAGCGCAGCCGCGCCATGCGGCTGTCGAGCGCCACGCGGCGGCCCAGGGCATCTGCCACCAGCCGCCGCACTGAATCGGGCGCGTGGTGGATGTCGGCATCGGTGAGCAGCAGCCACTCGGGGTTGCCGATGGCGTCGTGGCGGCGCACGCCCTGGTCCATGCCCCACACCTTCCCGGCCCAGCCGTCGGGCAGGGGCTCGCCGGTGATGACCTCGATAGGCACCTGCGACACCCGCGCCATCTCACGGGCCACGGCGCCGGTGGCATCGGACGATCGTTCATCCACGACCACGATGCGCATCTCACCCGGGTAGTCCTGCTGGGCGAGCGCGCCGAGCGTCGGCCCGATGGACTTGGCCTCGTTGCGGGCCGGGATCACCACGCCCACCGCCGGCCAGGCCGGCGGGTCGGGCGGCGGTGGGTCGTCGTCGTCTACGGGCCGCAGGTCCCAGGGCCGGGCGGGGTGCAGCAGCACGCCCGCCCAGCACGCCAGGGCCAGCGCCCCGATGACGACCGCCCAGATCAGTGCCGGAAGTGCCGGTGCCCGGTGGTGACCATCGCGGCGTCGAGGGCCTCGACGGCCTCGATGACCTCGTCGTCGCGGATCGACCCCCCGGGGTGCGCGATGGCTGTGGCCCCGCCCTCGATGGCCTGCACCGGCGCGTCGGGGAAGGGGAAGAAGGCGTCGCTTGCCATGGCGCTGCCCTCGATGGGCAGGTCGTAGTCGGCGGCCTTCGAGGTGGCGATGCGCACGCTGTCCACGCGGCTCATCTGGCCGGCGCCGATGCCCACCGTGGCACCGTCCTTGGCGAACACGATGGCGTTGCTCTTCACGTGCTTGGCCACCTTCCACGCGAACACCAGGTCGGCCCACTCCTGATCGCTGGGCGCGCGCTTGGTGACCACGCTCATGGTGTCACGGGCCTCGCGCACGTCGTCGGCGTCCTGCACCAGCACGCCGCCGAGCACCCGGCGGTACACCGGCTCGCCGGGGTTGCCGGGGCGCACCGGTTCTCCGCCGGTGTCGAGCAGGCGCACGTTGGGCTTGCGGGTGAGCACCTCGAAGGCGTCCTCGTCGTAGCCCGGCGCCCACAGCACCTCCACGAACATCTCGGCCAGGTGCTCGGCCAGGGCGAGGTCCACCGTGCGGTTCATCGCGTACACGCCGCCGAACGCCGACACCGGGTCGCAGGCCTTGGCGCGCAGGTAGGCGCTTGCCAGGTCGTCGCCCAGCGCCACGCCGCAGGGGTTGTTGTGCTTGATGATCACCACGGCGGGGTCGTCGAACTCCGCGGCAAGGCCGCGGGCGGCGTCGACATCGAGCAGGTTGTTGTAGCTCAGCGGCTTTCCGTGGCGCACCTCCACCCCGCCAAGCAGGTGCTGGGGCGCGCCGATCTGCCGGTAGTAGGCACCCCGCTGGTGGGGGTTCTCGCCGTAGCTGCACTCGAGTTCCTTGCGGAAGCCCACGGTGAAGCGGTCGGGGAAGTCCACATCGCCGTCGCCCTGCGACGCCATCCAGGCGGCGATGGCGGTGTCGTATGCGGCCGTCTTGCGGAAGGCCGCGGCCGCCAGCGCCCGTCGGGTGGCGTCGCTCACCCAGCCGCCGCCGGTCACCTCGGCCAGCACCGACTCATACTGCGAGGGGTCGGTGACGATGGCCACGCGGTCGTGGTTCTTGGCCGACGCCCGCACCATGGCCGGGCCGCCGATGTCGATCTCCTCCACCACGTCGGCGCGGCCCAGCCCGTCCTTGGCCGCGGCCTCCTCGAAGGGGTAGAGGTTCACCACCACCATGTCGATGGCCTCGATGCCGTTCGCCGCCATGTCCTCGGCGTCGCCGGGGTTGTCCTTTCGGGCGAGGATGCCCCCGTGCACCTTGGGGTGCAGGGTCTTCACCCGGCCTCCCATGATCTCGGGGTGGCCGGTGACCTCGCTCACGTCGGTGACCTCCAGCCCCGCGTCGCGCAGCGCCTTCGCGGTGCCGCCGGTGCTGATGAGCTGCACCCCCTCGGCGGCGAGCCCCCGGGCCAGGTCCACCAGGCCCGTCTTGTCGGACACCGACAGCAGCGCGCGTCGCGTTGCCACCTCAGGAACCTCCCTCGTCGACGATCATCCGGCGAAGCCGCGACCGGTCGCGGCGGATCTTCCCCTGTGCGTAGAGCGTGACGCACCGCACCAGCAGCCGGTGCTCCACCCCGTGCACCCGCTCGCTCAGGGTTTCGAGCGTGTCGTCGGCCAGGATCGGCACGGGCTCCTGGAGAATCGGCGGCCCGCCGTCCACGGCCTCCTCCGCGATGTGCACGGTGACTCCGGTGAGGCACACGCCCCAGTCGAGGGCGTCTTCGATCGCCTGCATGCCGGGGAAGGCGGGCAGCAGCGACGGGTGCAGGTTGATGACCTTGTCGGGGAAGGAGTCGAGGAACGTGCCGGTGACGATGCTCATCCACCCGGCCATCACGATGAGGTCGGGCTCGGCGCGGCCGATCACCTCGTTGAGCCGGGCGTCACGGTCGATGCGTTGCGACGGGTCGGCCAGCGCCACCACCTCCGTGGCGATGTCCGCCTCGGCGGCCCGGTCGAGCGCCTTGGCGCCGTCCTTGGAGCACACCACCAGCACGATCTGGGCATCCACCTTGTCGTTGCGGTGCACGTTGTCGATCAGGGCCTGCAGGTTCGACCCATTGCCCGACACCATCACCACCACGCGAAGCATCAGCCCTCCCAGGCCAGTCCGGCGGGGCCCGCCTCGACCCTGCCGACGATGTGGCTGCCCCCGACGATCGCCAGCGCCCGGTCGGCGGCCGCCGCGGGCATGACCAGGCACATGCCGAGGCCCATGTTGAATGTGTCCCAGGCCGACGACTCATCCACCGCGCCGCCGGCCAGCACGTGCGCGATGGCCGGGGCCTGGGGCCACGAGCCCTTCTTCAGCACCGGGCGCAGGCCATCGGGGAAGGCCCTGGGCAGGTTCTCGGGCAGCCCGCCGCCGGTGATGTGCGCGGCGGCGTGCAGCTCCACGCCCGAGGCCTGCAGTGCTTTCACGTCAGCCGGATACAGGCGCGTGGGGGCGAGCAGCGAGGGGTCGGGCACCGCGGCGCCGGAGTCCATCAGGGCGCGCACCAGCGAGTACCCGTTGCTGTGGATTCCGCTGCTCTCGATGCCGACGATCACATCGCCGGCTTGCACCTTCTCAGGGCCCAGCATGTCGGCCCGCTCCACGACACCCACGGCGAACCCGGCCATGTCGAAATGACCCTCGGCGTAGAGCCCGGGCATCTCGGCGGTCTCGCCGCCCAGCAGCACGCATCCCGAGTCGAGGCAGGCCTCGCGCACCGCGCCGATGATCACCTTCGCCTCGTCCGGATCGAGCTTGCCCACGGCCAGGTAGTCGAGGAAGAACAGCGGCCGGGCACCGGTGCATACGAGGTCGTTGACGCTCATGGCCACCAGGTCCTGCCCAAGGCCGGAGACGTCCCCCATCTGCCGCGCGAGCAGCACCTTGGTGCCCACGCCGTCGGTGCAGGCCACCAGCACGCCGTCGCGCATGGGGGGCATGGGCAGCGTGCCGGCGAACCCCGTGGTGCCCCCGTGCACCAGGTCGCGGATGCCTTCGCTGAGAACCCGCGCGGCATCGAGGTTGACACCCGCGTCGTCGTAGGAGATCCCCCGGTCGGCCACGGGCGGAGGCTACCGGGTGAGTGCGGCGCCAAACCCCGGTGTCAGGCACTTAACCGAGCCGCGCGTTTTCCGTGCGCCTCGGTTAAGTGCCTGACACCGGGGTGCTCAGCGCGCTGCGGCCTCGAACCTCTCCTTGCCCGACGCGTCGGGCACGGGGATGGGGTACTCGCCCGTGAAGCACGCGCGGCAGTAGGCGTCGGCCGGGCGGCCCACGGCGCGCTGCAGGCCCTCGAGCGTGAGGTAGTGCAGCGAGTCGGCGCCCACGGCCGCGGCGATCTCGGCCTCGGTCTGGCCCACGGCGATCAGCTCGTCGCGGTCGGCCATGTCGATTCCGTAGAAACACGGCCATGTGATGGGCGGGCTCGAGATGCGCAGGTGCACTTCGGCGGCGCCGGCGTCCTTGAGCATCTGCACCGTGCGGCGGGTGGTGGTGCCGCGCACGATGCTGTCGTCCACCACCACCAGGCGCTTGCCCTCGATCACGCTCACCAGCGGGTTGAACTTCAGCTTCACGCCGTTGGCGCGAAGCTCCTGGTCGGGCTGGATGAATGACCGGCCCACGTAGCGGTTCCTCACCACGGCCTCGGAGAACGGGATGCCGCTCTCCTTGGCGAAGCCGATGGCCGCCGGCGTGCCGGAGTCGGGCAGGCCCACCACCAGGTCGGCCCCGGGCACGCTCTCGCGGGCCAACTCGGTGCCCATGTCGTGGCGCAGCTGCCACACGGCGGTGTCGTCGAGGATGCTGTCGGGCCGCGCGAAGTAGATGGCCTCGAAGATGCACAGGCTGCGGGTGGTGGCCGGCATGGCCTGGCGGATCTCGGTGCCCTCGGCCGTGATGCGCACGGCCTCGCCCGATGCCACCTCGCGCTCGAACTCGGCGCCCACCTGGTCGAGCGCGCAGGTCTCGCTGGCCACCACCCAGCCACCATCGAGCTTGCCGATCACCAGCGGCCGCACGCCGTTGGGGTCGCGGAACGCCACCAGCTCGTCCTCGGTGAGCGCCACGATCGAATAGGCGCCCTGCAGCAGGGGCATCACGTTGCATACCGCATCGAGCAGGCTGCCGGGCTCGTGCGCCAGCAGCGCGGTGATGAGCTCGCTGTCGGTGGTGGCGCGAAGCTCGTGCCCCATGTCCTCCACGCGCCGGCGCAGGGCGTCGCTGTTGGTGAGGTTGCCGTTGTGGCCGAGCGCCACCAGGCCGTCGCCGCGCGGCAGGGCCACCGGCTGGGCGTTGTCCCACTTGTTCTTGCCGGTGGTGGAGTACCGCACGTGGCCGATGGCGGCGTGGCCCACCAGGCTGCGCAGCGATGGCTCGTCGAACACCGACGAGACCAGGCCCAGCTCGCGCTGCACCATCACGTGCTCGCCGTCGCTCACGGCGATGCCGGCGCTCTCCTGCCCTCGGTGCTGCAGCGCGTGCAGGCCGAAGAAGGTGATGCGTGCCACGTCGCGGTCCGGCGCGAACACGCCGAACACTCCGCACTCCTCGTTGGGGTGGTCCCCGTCCATGGGGTCCTCGAGCCGGGTCACGCTGCCTCCAGGGCGGCTGGGATCGAACCTTCCCACACCTCGGCCAGATCGTGAAGCGACACCCGTGCCGCGGAACCTCCGGCCTCCACCGAAACCTCATCGCCGCCCACCGTGCCGATGACGGTGACTGTCACCCCGCCCGTGGCCAGGGCCGCGATGGCGTCCACGTTGGCCGGGTCGCACGAGGCCACCACGCGGCCGCCGCCCTCCCCGAACAGGGCCTCATCCGCGCGGCGTCCGGGATCCACCTGCACCGCCGCGCCGATGCCGCCCGCGATGGCGCTCTCGGCCACCGCCACGGCCAGGCCGCCCTCGCTCACGTCGTGGGCACCGCGCAGCAGGCGCTGCCGTGCGCCCTCGGCCAGCAGGCGGAACAGCGCGGCGTCGATCGCCGGCTCGGGGGCGGGCGGCAGGCCATCGCACCGGCCCAGGTACCTGCTGGCGTCCACGCGCGGCTCGCCGTATCCGATCAGCACCACCGCGTCGCCGTCCTCGGCGAACGCGCTCCCCATGCTGGTGGATGCGTCGTCGAGCAGCCCGACGATTCCCACCACGGGCGTGGGGTAGATGGGCCCGCGCGGGCTCTCGTTGTAGAGCGACACGTTGCCGCTCACGATGGGTGCATCGATGGCGATGAGCGCGTCGGCCATGCCGCGGATGCTCTCGGCCAGCCGCCACCCGGTGCTTCCCTTCTCGGGGTTGGCGTAGTTGAGGCAGTCGGTGGCGGCGATGGGCACCGCGCCCGTGCAGGCCACGTTGCGCGCGGCCTCGAGCACCGACGCCATGCCGCCCTCATAGGGCTGCAGCTCGGTGTGCCACTCGGCGCAGTCGAGGGTGACCGCGATGGCGCGATCGGTGCCGGGAATCCTCACCACGCCGGCATCGCCACCCGGGCGCCGCATGGTGTTGGCGCCCACCAGCTGGTCGTACTGCTGGAACACCCAGCGCTTGCTCGCGATGTTGGGGTCGGCCATCAGCGCCAGCCACGCCGCGGCCAGGTCGTCGGGCTCGGGCACGGTGGCCAGGTCGATCGGCGCCGGCGCCGGCGCCGGGTCGCGCGGCACGTCGTAGAACGGCACATCGTCGGTGAGGTACAGCGAGGGGATCCTCACCACCTCCTCGCCGCGCCACAGCGCCTCGAGCTCCCCGGTGCCCGTGACCTCGCCGATGTCGGTGGCGTCCAGCTCGTGGCGCCGGGCCATCTGCACCACGGCGTCCATCTTCGCGGGCTCCACGATGGCCAGCATGCGCTCCTGGCTCTCGCTCACCAGCACCTCGCCCGGGGCCATGCCCTGCTCGCGAAGCGGCACACGGTCGAGGTCGATCGCCAGGCCCACGCCGCCGCGGCTGGCCATCTCGCTGGCCGCGCTGGTGAGCCCCGCCGCGCCCAGGTCCTGAAGCGCCACCAGCAGGTGGGCATCGTTCAGCGCCTGGCAGAGGTCCATCAGCTTGCGCTCGGTGAAGGGGTCGCCCACCTGCACGCTGGGGCGCTTATCGGTGTCGTCGTCACCCAGCTCGGCGCTGGCCAGCACGCTGGCGCCGCCGATGCCGTCGCGCCCGGTGCGGTTGCCGATAAGCACCAGGCGGTTGCCGATTCCCCTGGCCGCGCAGCTGAGGATCTGGTCGTGCGGCACCACGCCCACGCACATGGCGTTGACCAGGCACGAGTCCTCGTAGCGGTCGTCGAACTGCACCTCGCCGCCCACGTTGGGGATGCCGATGCAGTTGCCGTAATGGCCGATGCCCTCCACCGCGCGACGGAAGAGGAACCGGCTGCGCCGGCCGTCGAGCCTGCCGAACCTGAGGGAGTCGAGCAGCGCGATGGGCTTGGCACCGACGGCGATGATGTCGCGCACGATCCCGCCCACCCCGGTGGCCGCGCCCTCGAAGGGCTCCACCGCGCTCGGGTGGTTGTGGCTCTCCACCTTGAACACGATCGCCAGGCCGTCGCCCACGTCAACCGCGCCGGCGTTCTCGCCCGGGCCCATCACCACGCGCGGGCCGGTGGTGGGGAACCCCTTGAGCAGCGGCTTGCTGTGCTTGTAGGAGCAGTGCTCGCTCCACATGAGGCTGAACATCACCAGCTCGGGGTCGGTGGGCTCGCGGCCCATCAGCTCCACCACCCGGTCGTACTCGGTGTCGAGCAGGCCCAGCTCCTCGAACAGCGGCCTGCCGCTTTCCCCCACCGTGGGGCTCATGCGACCAGCGCGGCGAACAGCGCGCGCCCGTCCACGGACCCCAGCAGGGGGTCCTGGGCCTCCTCGGGGTGGGGCATGAGCCCCATCACGTTGCCCGCGAGGTTGGTGATGCCCGCGATCTTGTCGATGCTGCCGTTGGGGTTCTCGCCCTTGTAGCGCAGCACCACGCGCGTGCTGCCGGGGTCGCCGAACCACGCTCCGTCGTGGTGCTTGAAGGGGATCGACAGCACCTCGCCCTCGGCGCGCCCGCCGGTCCAGGGGGTGCCCGAGTCGGCCACCTCCAGATCGGCCTGCCGGCAGATGAAGCTGAGCGATGCGTTGGGGCGGAGCACCCCCGGGAGCAGCCCGCTCTCGCACAGGATCTGGAAGCCGTTGCATATGCCGAGCACCCTGCCGCCCGAGGACGCGTGGGCCTTCACCGCTCCCATGATGGGCGTGCGGCTGGCGAGCGCGCCGGGGCGCAGGTGATCGCCGTAGCTGAACCCACCCGGGATCACCACGGCCACCGTGCCGTCGGGCAGGGCCGTGTCCTCATGGTGGGTGAGCACCGCCTCGGCGCCCGCGCCCTGCACGGCCCGCGCGGCGCTCTCGTGGTCGAGCGTGCCCGGGAACCTCAGCACCGCGACGCGGGGTGCGCTCAACCCGGCACCTCCACCGAGTAGTCCTCGATGAGGTTGTTGGCCAGCAGGTCCTCGCACATCTTCGTGGCCTGCCCGGCCGGGTCGTCGCCCGAGATCTCGAGCTCGATGCGCTTGCCCACGCGCACGTCGCTCACGCCCGCGAACCCCATGTGCGAGAGCGCGCCCTGCACCGCCTGCCCCTGGGGATCGAGCACGCCCTTCTTCGGCATGACGGTGACGACGACCAGGGTCATCCAGCGGCCTCCTTGAGCCATTCATCGAACGAGCGACCGGTGATGCGCTCGTACGCCTCCACGTATCGCTCGCGCGTGCCGGCCACCACATCTGGCGGCAGCTCGGGCCCGGGCGGCGAGTGATCCCACCCGCTGGCGTCGAGCCAGTCGCGAAGGTACTGCTTGTCGAACGAGGGGGGAGAGGTGCCGGGCTGCCAGGTGTCGGCGGGCCAGAAGCGGGAGGAGTCGGGAGTGCAGACCTCGTCGCCCAGGGTGAGCGCGGCCCGAACCCCCGTGTCAGGCACCGTTCCGGTGCCAGACACGTCGCCGCCGGCATGGTGACTGTCCCCCGCAGGGTGACTGTCACCGGGGTCCCCGTAACCGGGGTCCCCGTCACCGGGGTCGCGGTCACCGGAGTTGGCATCCCGCGACAGCCCAACCTCGAACTTGGTGTCGGCCAGGATGATCCCAGCCTCGGCGCAGTCCGCGGCTGCCCGCTCGTACACCGCGATCGACACCCGCTCCATCTCGGCGGCCAGCTCGGGGCCCACCGCGGCCATCACGTCGGCCATGGTGATGTTCTCGTCATGGTCGCCCACCTCGGCCTTGGACGCCGGGGTGAAGATGGGCTCGGGCAGGCGGTCGGCCTGCTTCAGGCCCGGGGGCAGGGCCACGCCACTGGTCGATCCGGTCTGCTGGTAGTCACGCCAGCCGCTGCCGATGAGGTATCCGCGCACCACGCACTCCACCGGCAGCATGTCGAGCGCCTGCACCAGCATCACGCGGCCGGCGTACTCCTGCTTGCGGAACGGCTCGGGCATGTCGGACAGCCGCCAGCCCAGCAGGTGGTTAGGCACCAGGTCGGCCATGCGGGCGAACCAGTGCACGCTGAGGCCGGTGAGCACCTGCCCCTTGCCGGGGATCTCCGTCGGGATAACCACGTCGTAGGCGCTGATGCGGTCGCTGGTCACCATCACCAGCCGGCCGTCGCCGACGTCGTGCACCTCACGAACCTTCCCCCGCAGGATCAGGCTCACAGCGCCTCGACCCTCTCGAACACCTCATCCACGTGCCGCAGGTGGTGCGACGGGTCGAACATGGCGTCGAGCCTCGACGGGTCGATCGTGCCCTGCACGTCCGGGTCGTTCGCGAGCAGGTCCTTCAGCGACTGCCCGGTGTCCCAGGCGGTCATGGCGTTGCGCTGCACGGCGGCGTAGGCCTCTTCCCGCGTGAGGCCCTCCTCCACCAGCCCCAGCAGCACGCGCTGGCTGAACACCAGGCCATGGCTCGAGTCGAGCACCTGCTGCATGCGGTCGGGGCGGATGACCAGCCCATCGATCAGCTTCGCGCTGGTGGCCAGCAGGTAGTCGAGCAGCGTGTAGGAGTCGGGGAGGATCACGCGCTCGACGGACGAGTGCGAGATGTCGCGCTCGTGCCACAGGGCCACATCCTCCATGGCCGGCAGCGAGTTGGCGCGGATCACGCGCGCCAGGCCCGTGATGCGCTCGGCCGTGATGGGGTTGCGCTTGTGCGGCATGGCCGACGAGCCCTTCTGCCCCTCGCCGAAGGCCTCCTCGGCCTCGCGCACCTCGGTGCGCTGCAGGTGGCGGATCTCCACTGCCAGGCGCTCCAGCCCGCTGGCGGCGATGGCCATGGCGGCCACCACCTCGGCGTGGCGGTCGCGGGGGATCACCTGGGTGGCCACGGGCTCGCACTGCAGCCCGAGCTCGAGCATGACCTCGGCCTCCACGCCGGGCTCGAGCATGGCGTAGGTCCCCACCGCGCCGCTCAGCTTGCCGAAGGCGATCTGCTCATGCGCCCGACGCAGCCGCTCCTCGTTGCGCCGGCTCTCGAGCGCGAAGCCCGCCAGACGCAGCCCGAACGTGGTGGGCTCGGCGTGCACCCCGTGGGTGCGGCCCACGCACAGGGTGTCGCGATGCTCGAGCGCCCGGGCCTTCAGGGCCTGGGTGAGCGCCGCCTGCCCCTTCACGATTATCCGGCCGCTCCGCACCATGGCCAGCGCCAGCCCGGTGTCGAGCACGTCGCTGCTGGTCATGCCGTAGTGGATCCACCGCGACGCCGGGCCGATGTTCTCGTTCACGTTGGTGAGGAAGGCCACCACGTCGTGGTTGGTGGTCTTCTCGATCTCCAGCGTGCGTTCCACGCTGAACGCCGCCTTGGACTCGATCTCGGCCAGGTCCTCTGCGGGAATGACCCCCCGGCGCGCCCAGGCGCGGCACACCGCGAGTTCCACGTCGAGCCAGCGCTGCAGCTTGGCCTCGTCGGTCCAGATGGCGGCCATCTCGGGCCGCGAATACCTCGGGATCATGCGTCCAATCGGGTAGCGGAGACGGTGGTGACCCTACCAATGGGGTTCCCCGTCGCTATGCGGCGATGAAGCCCACTTCGCAACTGCTCGGCGCCGGCGCCGTCTCTCCGCGTTCCTTCAGCCAGTCAAGGTACGCGCCCAGCGCCACGTGCATCCCGTCCTCAACCTCTTCCCGGGTGCGACCGAGTGCGACGACGCCATCGATGTCGGGCAGGAACGCGCCCCAACCGCCGTCCTCCGCGCGCTCACAGACAACGAGATAGCTGTTCACCTGAGATCCTCCAGGCCCGTCCGGCGACGGGTTGAGGCCAACGTTCCCGCAACCATGGTATCGGAGTCCTTGCCCGCGACGGACACCGCGCGCGTGCCGTCGGGGCTCACCCGGAACCGGTGCGATCCCTTCTGGCGAACCACTCTCCATCCGGCGTCCCTCAGCGCCTGGCGGACCCTTCCGTAGGTCCTCGGCATGCGCACGACCGTAGGTCGGCTGCATGCACGCGGGGAGCGCGCGATGCGTCAATAGGGCCACGCATTTCGCATCGCAGATGCGCGACGGGGTTGCGGAGGCTAGGTATCCATCCCCGCGGCGATGTCGCGCCGCATCTGCATGCCGTCGAAGTGGACGAGGTCGGCGGCGGCATAGGCGGCCTGGCGGGCGTCCTCCACGGTATCGCCCAGTGCCTGCACGGCCAGTACGCGGCCGCCGCCCGTCACCAGCTCGCCCTCGGCATTCAGCGCCGTGCCGGCCTGGAACACCTCGGCGCCCGTGGCCTGCGCCTGGTCGATGCCGGTGATCACGTCGCCCGTGCGCGGGTCGCCCGGGTAGTTGGCCGCCGCGAGCACTACGGCCACCGATGCCTCGGGCGTCATGGGCACCGGCTGGTCGGCCAGCCCGCCGCTGGCGGCGGAGAGCAGGATCTCGCCCAGCTCGCCGCCCACCCGGGGCAGCAGCGCCTGGGTCTCGGGGTCGCCGAAGCGCACGTTGAACTCCAGCACCTTGGGCCCGCCCGGGGTCATCATGATGCCGGCGTAGAGCACCCCGCTGAACGGGATGCCCCGGCGCGCCATCTCGGCGATCACCGGGCGGTGCACCTCGTCCACCAGTTGGTCGGCCAAGGTGTCGGGGATGTCGGGCACGGGGGATACCGACCCCATGCCGCCGGTGTTGGGCCCGGTGTTGCCCTCGCCGATGGGCTTGTAGTCGCGGGCGGCCGGGAAGCGGGCCACGGCGGTGCCGTCGCTGATCGCCAGCAGCGACACCTCGGGGCCCGTGAGCCCCTCCTCCACCACCACGGTGCGGCCGGCGTCGCCGAACACGCCGTCGTCGAGCATCGACTGGAGCGCCTCGCGGGCCTCGGCATCGCTGTGCGCGATGACCACGCCCTTGCCGGCGGCCAGGCCATCGGCCTTGATGGCCACCGGCAGCCCGAAGTCGGCCACGGCCTTCATGCCGCCATCCACGCTGGTGACGGTCTCGCTGCGTCCGGTCGGCACGCCCGCCGCCAGCATGATCTCCTTGGCGAAGGCCTTGCTGCCCTCCAGCTGCGCGGCGGCCTGCGACGGCCCCAGCACCGCCGTGCCGGCGGCGCGCAGGTCGTCGGCCAGCCCCGCCACCAGCGGCGCCTCCGGCCCGATCACCACCAGGTCGATGGCCTCGTCCTTTGCCAGCGCAACGAGCGCGGCGTGATCGCTCGCGGGGATGGGCCGCACGTCGGCGTCGGCGGCGATTCCCGGGTTGCCCGGCGCGGCGAACACCGTCCAGCCGCTGCCGCCGAGCGCGCGCACCAGCGCGTGCTCGCGTCCCCCGCTGCCCACCACAAGTGCCCTTCGCGCCACGGCAGCCACCCTACCAATGGTGGTCGACCGCTACGGTTGCGCGCCGTGGACGCCCTCGACATCACCGATCTTGACAAGGTCTACGACGACGGCACGAAGGCCCTCGCGGGCCTGTCGCTGTGCGTTCCCGACGGCGGATTCCACGGCCTGCTGGGCCCTAACGGTTCGGGCAAGAGCACCCTCATCGGCATCATCACCGGGCTGGTGCGCGGGCCGGAGGGGCACGTGCGGGTGTTCGGGCACGACGCCGTGGCCGACCCGCGCCGCGCACGCACCCTCGTGGGGCTCGCCCCGCAGGAGGTCCACCTCGACCGCTTCCTCACCGCGCGCGAGGTGCTGTCCTACCACGGCCGGTACTTCGGCATGCGGAAGACCGATGCCGTGGCCCGGGCCGATGAGCTGCTCGAGGCCTTCGACCTCACGGGCAAGGCCGGCACGCGGCCCCATCGGCTCTCGGGCGGCATGCGCCGCCGGCTGCTCATCGCCCGCGCGCTGGTGCACCGGCCCCGACTGGCGATACTCGATGAGCCCACCGCCGGGGTGGACCTGGAGCTTCGCCGCGACCTCTGGAAGTACCTGGCCCGCCTGCGCGACGAGCAGCGCACGTCGATCCTGCTCACCACGCACTACCTCGAAGAGGCCGAGGCGCTCTGCGACCGCATCTCGATGATCCGCGAGGGCCGTATCGTGGCGGAGGGGACAGTCACCGAGATCGTCAACCGCTTCGGCGGCCCGCGCCTGGAAGATGCGTATTTGCGGGTGATGCGTGGTGCCGGGGCAGAGGTGGTGCCGTGACCGGTGACAGTCACCACTCCGCCTCGGTGACTGTCACCGATTCCCCCGACGGCCTCGACGCACGGCTCGGGGAGGCCCGGCTTCGCGCGGCGTCGCGGCGGGGCACGGTGGCGCTGTCGGGCAGGGAGGTGCGGCGGGTCACCAAGCTCTGGACGCAGACGATCCTGCCGCCGGTGGTCACCGCGGTGCTGTTCATGGCGGTGTTCGGCGGGGCGCTCGGCGGTGAGCTGCGACAGGTGTCCGGCATCCAGTACCTGTGGTTCATCCTGCCCGGCCTGTTGGTGACCACCGTGTCAGGGCAGGCATTTGCCAACGCGTCAACCAGCCTCTACCAGGCACGCAACGAGGGCTATATCGACGATGTGCTCTCCTCACCGCTTCGCAGCGCCGAGGTGGTGTTCTCGTACATGGTGGGCGGGCTCTATCGGGGGTGGATCACCGCGGCCATCGTGGGCGCCTGCGCCCTGCCGTTCATCCCGGGAGTGGACAACTGGGCGCTGGCGGCGGTGGTGTTGGTGCTCACCGGCATCATCTTCAGCGCCCTGGGCGTGATCACCGGCATCTGGGCCGACTCCTTCGACCAGCAGGCATTCATCGCCGCGCTCATCATCACGCCGCTCGCCCTGCTCGGCGGGGTGTTCTACAGCGTCGAGACCCTCTCCGAGCCTTGGCGCACCCTCACCATGTTCGACCCGATCTACTATCTGGTGGACGCCGAGCGCGCGGGCGTGACCGGCCTGCACGAGAGCGCCGTGGGGCTCTCGGTGCTGGTGGCCGCCGGCGTGGCGGTGATCGTCACGCTCTGGGCCGTGCGCATGTTCCGCACCGGCCGGCGCCTTAGGCCGTAGCGCCCCAGGCCCTCACGCCCGAGGCACCGGTAACCCATGGCTCCGGGCGCATACGCCGGAACCGCGCGTACGATCACGCCCATGAGTTCCTCTGAGAAGAATTACGGATCCCCGCCCGACTCGGTGTATGCGATCTGGGCGCTGAACGCTGCGGCGTACATCGTGCTCATCGTCTACTCGGTGACCGGCGACAACCCCTGGCCGGCATTCTGGGTGGGCCTCGGGGCGTTCCTCATCTCCGGCGCGCACTTCTTCTGGCTGCGCAAGGAGGGCCGCTACCACCCGATGGCGTTCTCGTGCTGGGCCGGTGGGCTCTCCGCCCTCGCGTGGTCCATCGGCCTGCTGGCCGCCTACCTCTAGCGTCGCCGCCTAAAGTTCAACGGCGTCGATCACCTCGTGCCGGCCCTGGCCGGTGCCGATGAGGGTGATCGGCACGCCCGTGAACTGGGCGATGCGCTCCACGTAGGCCTTGGCCCGCGGCGGTAGGTCGTCGAGGCTGGTGACACCCACGATGTCGTCGTCCCAGCCCTCGAGCGCCTCGTACACCGGGGTGCACCCGTGGAAGTCGCTCTGGTGCCAGGGGAAGTCGGCGGTCTCGGTGCCGTCCGGCTTGGTGTAGGCCGTGCAGAGCTTCACCTCGGAGAGCCCCGAGAGCACGTCGAGCTTGGTGAGCCCGAGCTGCGTCATGCCGCTCACCCGCACCGCGTAGCGCAGCGCCACCAGGTCGAGCCAGCCGCAGCGGCGGGCCCGGCCCGTGGTGGTGCCGACCTCGTGGCCCACCTCGGCCATGTGCCGAGCTGCGGCGTCGTCGATCTCTGTGGGGAAGGGCCCCTCGCCCACGCGGGTGGTGTAGGCCTTGGTGATGCCCAGCACATGGTCGATGCGCGTGGGGCCCACGCCGGTTCCGGTGCAGGCCGCGCCGGCCGTGGGGTTGCTGCTGGTCACGAACGGATAGGTGCCGTGGTCGATGTCGAGCAGCGTGCCTTGCGCCCCCTCGAACAGCACCGTCTGGCCATCGCGTATCGCGGTGTCGAGGATCAGCGAGGTGTCGGCGATGTACGGCTGGATGCGCGGCGCCACGGCCAGCACCTCGTCCACCACGGCATCGGCATCGAGCGGCGGCTCGCCGTAGATCTTCTCGAGCGTCTCGTTCTTCCACTCCAGCGCGATCGCCACCTTGCGGCGCAGGATGCTGGGGTCGAGAAGATCCTGCACGCGGATTCCTATGCGCGCGGCCTTGTCCATGTACGCGGGCCCGATGCCGCGCCGCGTGGTGCCGATGGAGAGCTTGCCCAGGCGGATCTCGCTCTGGGTGTCCAGCTGCACGTGGTACGGCATGATCAGGTGCGCGGCGCCCGAGATGCGCAGGTTCGAGGTGTCCACGCTGCGATTCTCGAGCTGGTCGAGTTCCTTGACGAGCACGAAGGGATCCACCACCACCCCGTTGCCGATGATGCACAGCGTGTCGGGGTAGAGGATTCCGCTGGGGATCAGGTGCAGCGCGTAGCTCTGGTCGCCGGCCACGATCGTGTGCCCCGCGTTGTTGCCGCCCTGGTAGCGCGCGACCACGTCGCTGCGCTCGGCGAGCAGGTCCACCACCTTGCCCTTGCCCTCATCGCCCCACTGGGCGCCGATCACCACCGTCGCCGGCATGCGCGTCCTTCGCCTGTCGTGTCCCTGCATGACGCGACCCGCGGAAACGCGGGCCGAGACCTTCGGGGATGATAGTCCCCCGCCTACCGCCCGTCGTGGTCTGACGCCAGGCTGCCGAACTTGGCGTACGTGCCCATGAAGGCGAGCTTCACGCGGTCGGTGGGACCGTTTCGGTGCTTGGCCACGTTGACCTCGGCGATGCCCTTGCTCTCGCTATCGGTCTCGTAGTAGTCGTCGCGGTAGATGAGCAGCACCATGTCGGCGTCCTGCTCGATGGCGCCCGACTCGCGAAGGTCGGAGAGCAAGGGGCGCTTGTCGGTGCGGGCGTCGGGCGATCGGTTGAGCTGCGACACCACGATGATGGGCACGTCCAGGTCGCGGGCCATCATCTTGAGGCCACGCGAGATGGCCGAGATCTCCTGCACGCGGTTCTCATCGCGCCGGCGCAGGAGGGGAGAGCCCTCCATGAGCTGGATGTAGTCGACCACCACCAGGCCCAGGCCCTCGCGCGCCTTGAGGCGGCGGGCCTTGGTGCGCATCTCGGTGACGGTCATGCCCTCGGAGTCGTCGATGAAGATCGGCGCCTTCGACAGCCGGTCGGCGGCCTGGCTCACCCGCGGCCAGTCGTCGGCCGACAGCCGCCCGCTGCGCATGCGCGAGGCATCCACCATGGCCACCGAGCACAGCATGCGCTGGGTGAGCTCCTCGCCGCTCATCTCGAGGCTGAAGATGGCGACGGTCTGCTCCTCGGTGAGGGCCACGTGCTCGGCCATGCACAGCGCCAGGGCCGTCTTGCCCATGGAGGGCCGCGCGGCGATGACGATGAGGTTCGACGCCCGGAACCCGCCGGTGAGGCGGTCGAGGTCCTCGAAGCCGGTGGGGAGACCCGTGACTTCGGAGCCGTGCTCGCTGGCGGCCACCAGGCGCTCCATGCTGCTCATGACCAGGGCGTCGGTGCCCACGAAGTCGCCGCGCGTGCGCTTCTGCGAGAGGTCGTAGATGAGGTCCTCGGCGCGCTGCACCATGTCGGTGGTCTCGCCCTCGCGCTCGGCCACCAGCACCTCGATCTCCTGGCCCACCTGCAGCAGCCGCCGCTGGGTGGCGGTGTCGCGGACGATCTCGGCGTACGAGCGGTACGACGCCGCGATGTAGGGCGTGGTCATGAGGTCGAGCACGGCGTCGCGCCCGCCCGCCATGTCGAGGTCGCCCGTCTTGGTGAGCTGCTCGATCACCGTGATGGGCTCGATGGGCTCGCACACGCCGAAGAGCTCGGTGATTGCAGTGAAGATGCGCCGGTGGCCCTCGCGGTAGAAGTCCTCGTGCGAGACGAGCGCCATGGCCTCGGCGATGTTGTTCTGCGAGCCATCGATGAGCGAGGCCAGCAGCAGCTCTTCGGCCTCGACGTTCTGGGGCGGGGGAATGTGCCCGCCGCCAACCGGTGCGGGAGGCGCCGCCTGACGGCGGGCGACCGCTCCGGCCTCAGAGCTCATTCGTCGAGCAGCGGGGAGACGATCGTCTTGACCTCCGCCACGCCGGCCTCGCCGAGGTCGACCGGAACCTCGTAGGTGCCCGTGGTGCGGATGGGCGGGTCGACCGTGATGTGGCGCCGGTCGATGCGCACATCGCGCGCCTCGAAGATGGCGTCGGAGACGTCACCCGAGGTGATGGACCCGAACAGGCGGCCGTCGCCCCCGGCCTTGGCCTTGAGCGTGAGGATCGTGCGGCCGAGCAGGTCGACCAGCTCGCGGTCCTCCGCGAGCTTCTTCTCGCGGGCGGCCGCGCGCTGCTCATGGGTGCGCTGCACCTCGGCGATGCGCGCCGGGGTGGCCGACTCGGCCAGCCCGCGGGGCTCGAGGTAGTTGCGCATGTAGCCACGCGCCACGTTGACCACGGACCCGGCGTGGCCGAGGCCCTTGACGTCTTCGATGAGGATCGCCTGCATCAGTGAGTTCCTAGAACGGGATGTCGTCGTCCCCGGCGGGATCCGGGGCCGGTGCGGAAAGGTCGCTGGTGTCCACGGGCAGGTCGCCGCCGGGGCTCACGGGCGCGGCCTGCGCCTGCCACCCACCGCCAACACCGCCACCCTCGCCGCCATCGCGGCTGTCGAGGAAGAAGACGTCGTTGGCCACCACGTCGACGCTCTGGCGCTTCGCGCCGTCCTGGGCCTCCCACTCGCGCCATTGCAGGCGGCCGTCGATGCCGATGCGGCGGCCCTTGGCCATGTAGTTGGCCACGGTCTCGGCCTGGCGGCCGAACACGCTGACGTCGAAGAAGTTGGGCTTGTCCACCCATTGGCCGCCCTCGTCGCGGGCACGGCCGTTGACGGCGATGCGCAGCGACGCCACGGCATCGCCCGAGCGCAGGTGGCGCAGCTCGGGGTCACGGGTGAGGCGACCGATGAGGGTCACGCGGTTGAGATCGGCGGGCACTTGAGCTCCTCGGAAGGGGTTGCGCGACTAGCGGTCGCGCCGGCGGCCGCCGCCACCCGGGCCCCCGCGACGACCGCCGCGCGGGCGCTCCTCGCGCTCCGGACGCTCGTCGATGGGCTCCGGCACGCCGTTGGCCTGCACCGTCGCCAGCTCGGCCTCGGTGAGGCGGAACGGCATGGCGCGCAGCACGACGTCCTTCGTGATGGCGAGCACGCGGCTGATCTCGTCGAGCACCTCGGGCGAGGTCTGGCAGGTGACCACCACGTACACGCCGTCGGCCTGCTTGCGCACCGGGTAGGCGATCTTGCGGCGTCCCCACTCGGCGACGTCGTCGACCGTGCCGCCGCCATCCTCGATGAGCGAGCGCACACGCGAGATGACCTCGGCCTGTTGCTCCCCGTCAGCCTCAGGGTTGAGGATGATCATGATCTGATACGCGGTGATCGCCGGTCCTCCGGTGTTGGTCGTGCGATGCTCGTCTGGCTGGCCGCATGTAATGGCCGAGTGAGCGCAGTGCGCCCCACCCGGCCGCGGCAGGCACGAGACTATAACAGCGCTCTGTGCCCGGTCACCGACGCTCGTGCCAGACCCCGCACGGGCCGGTGACGCCGCAGGCGGTGCAAGCATGACGCCCATGAATCGCCCGAACGCAGCCCGTCGTTCCCGCCCACGCGGGCACGCGACCGCAGGCACCACCACCTGCGGCACGACCAATTCTGGCATCGCCACCTTGGGCACCGTCGCCACCCTGGGCATCGCCGGCATCACCGCCGGTGCCCTGGGCCTCGGCCTCGGCGGAACCGCCCTGGCGTCGTCGCAATCGCCCGGTGGCGCGGCCGCCTCCCCGGGCACGTCATCCGCCGGCTCGGTCAGGTTCCTCGTGAAGGGCGACTGGGGAACCGGCAGCAGCGCACAGGCGGCCGTCACCAAGGGCATGTGCGCCAGCCACGCGGCCACCCCGGCGTCGTTCATCCTCACCACGGGCGACAACTTCTACTCGCCGGACGGCACCGCCACCCGCGCCAGCTTCGACCGCCCCGAGGCCTGCCTGCTGGCAGCCGGCCTGCCGTGGCGCGCCACCTGGGGCAACCACGACCTCGGCGGCAACTCCACGGCCACCCGGCTGGCCAGCCCCCGGCGCTGGTACTCGTTCACGCAGGGGCCGGTGCGGGTGATCGTGCTTGACGGCAACCAGCCGTCGTCATCGGCCCAGCTGGCGTTCCTGCGCCGCACCCTCGAGCGCACGAGCGAACCCGTGCGCATCGTCACCATCCACCAGCCGCCCTACACCGCGGGGCTGCACGAGCCCAGCACCACCCAGCAGCGGCTGATGGTGCCGTTGTTCCGCAAGCACGGCGTGTCGCTGGTGCTGAGCGGGCACAACCACTCGTACGAGCGCATCGTGACCGGCGGCGTCACCTACATCGTGTCGGGAGGCGGCGGGGCGCAGGTGTACCCCTGCGTGCGCCTGCCGGCGGGCCTCAAGAAGTGCGCGCCCGAGCACCACTTCCTCGAGGTGGACGCCTCGCCCGCCGCCATCGACGTGCGCGCGGTGCGCCGTGACGGATCGACGCTGGAATCGGTGAGCGTGCCGGTGCGTACCCCGGCGCCGCGGTAGGGCAGGGCCCCCGGCCCTTCACCCACTCGGGCCCGACCCCTAGCCCGCGCCCCCCTTTGCCAGGCGCACGACCTCCTCGGGCGTGTCGGCAAGCAGGATCCGGTCGAGGTCGGCCTCGTCCACCCATCCCTCACCCAGGGTGGTCTCGCGCATCCAGTCGATGAGGCCCGTCCAGTGGGCGCTGCGGTAGAGCACCAGCGGGAAGTCGCGCACCTTGCCGGTCTGGATGAGCACCAGGGCCTCGAACAGCTCGTCGAGGGTGCCGAAGCCGCCGGGCATCACCACGAAGGCCTCGGAGTACTTGATGAACATCGTCTTGCGCACGAAGAAGTACCGGAAGTCCACGCCCAGGTTCACGTAGGGGTTGCGGTACTGCTCGTGGGGCAGCTCGATGTTGAGGCCCACCGAGAGCCCGCCGCCCTCGGCCGCGCCCTTGTTGGCGGCCTCCATGAGCCCGGGGCCGCCGCCGGTGATGACCGCCCGGCCCTCGCGGGCCAGCAGCCGGCCGATCTCCACGGCCGCGGCGTAGTCGGGGTCGTCGGGTGGCGTGCGGGCCGATCCGAAAACGCATACGGCCGGGCCCACGCGCGCCAGCAGGTCGAAGCCCTCCACGAACTCGCCGAGTATGCGCAGCGCGCGCCATGGGTCGGTGGACACGAAGTCGGGCTCGGGGCCCTGCAGCAGCGCCAGGTCGGCGTCGCGCACGCGCTCGGCCCCCGGGCCCCGGGTGGTGATGCGCCCGCGGCGCTTGGGCTGGTCGGCCATCAGTCCACTCCCGTGTCGAGGGCGGCCATCACCTCGCGCGCGCGGGCGCGGATGGCCGGCATGTCCTGCCGCTTCTCGAGGTTTCGCATCGACAGCGACATGCGGGGGTTCTGCCCGAGCCTCTCCCGGTGCCGGTCGAGGAAGTCCCAGTAGAGGGTGGTGAAGGGGCAGGCATCGGCCCCCGTGGCCGACTTCGGGTTGTAGGGGCACGAGCGGCAGTGGTTGCTCATGCGGTTGATATATGCGCCGCTGGCGGCGTAGGGCTTGGTCATCATCGATCCGCCGTCGGCGTACAGCGCCATGCCGATCACGTTGGGGGCCATCACCCAGGCTGATCCATCCACGTGCGCCGCCCGGAACCACCGGGTGGCATCCCACGGCTGGGTGCCGCGCAGCAGCATGAGGGTGCCCAGCACCATGAGCCGCTGGATGTGATGCGAGTACCCGCGCCGGTGAATGCCGTCCATGGCCACCTGCACGCACCGCATGCGCGTGGTGCCGCCCCACAGCGCTGCGGGCACGGGCGCCTCGGCATCAAGCGCATTGGCGTCACGCCAGGTGCGCTTCCAGTACCAGCCCCATACGTACTCGCGCCAGCCGATCACCTGGCGCACGAAGCCCTCCACCGACGCGATGGGAGCGCCGTCGCCCAGGGCGTCCGCCACCCGCCGGGCCACGCGCTCGGGCGAGAGCAGGCCCAGGTTGAGGGGGCCCGAGAGCAGCGAGTGCGCCATGGCCCAGTCGTCGTCCATCATGGCGTCCTCGTATGGCCCGAAGCCGGCGAGGCGGGCGTCGATGAAGCGGTCAAGGGCCGCCTCGGCCTCATCCGCATCGGCCGCCATCACGCGCTCGCCGCCCTCGCCGGTCTCGGGCAGCGCGGCGAACTCGCGTCGAAGCGCGACGTCGAGCGGGTCGTCGGCGGGCGGCAGCCACGGCGCCGGCACCCCCAGGTCGCGCGTGCGCGGCGGCGGCTTGCGGTTCTCCTTGTCCATGCTCCACGCGCCGCCCACCGGCTGGCCGTCGGCGTCCACGAGGATGTCGAGCCGCCGGCGCATGTCGCGGTAGAAGCTGTCCATGCGCGGCGCGCGCTTACCCAGGATCTCGTCGAGCTCCCCCGGCCGCGTGATGAACCCCACGGGCTCGCGCATCTCCACGGGCACGGGCAGGGCGTCGCGCAGGCGCTGCACCAGCGCCAGGCCACTGCGCGATGTGGGGTGGGCCACCACCAGGCGATCGGGTTGCTCCTGCTTCGCGTGGGCCATCACGCCCGCGAACAGCGTGGGCGCGCGGCGCAGCTCAACGGCCCAGCCGTCGCGGCGCAGCCGGTCGGCCAGCCGCCGCATTCCGCCGATCACCAGCACGCGCCGCTCGCGGTTGTAGGGGAGGCGACCGATGGCGTGGTCGCTCTCGATCATCAGCACCCGGGCCTCGCCCGGGCGGTGGCCCCGGAACGCCGGGCCCGCGGGATCAAGCTGATCCCCGAGCACCCATATGGTGGGCGCGCTCAGCGCCCCTTCACGGCGTCGTGCTGCGCCCGGCGGGCCGCGGTGCGGTCGAGCACCTCCTGCTCGGCGGCGGTGATGCCCTCGGGCACAGGCGCATGGGCGGGGCCGAAGTGGTCGTCCATCCAGCGGTCCAGGTCGTGGGCCGGAACGGCGCCGAAGCGCTTGGCCACCACCTCGCCGCGGCGCATGAGCACCGTGGCGGGCACGGCCGACGGGCTCACGCTCACGCCATCGGGCCAGCCGTCCTCGCCGCGGGCGCGCCAGTCCTCTGGGCCCCACATCTCCACGAACGCCATGAGCAGCCGCGGCCGGGCGTCCGCCAGGGCCTCGAGCCCGGCGCCGGTCACCTGGCACGCGGGGCACACGGGGCGGCCGATCACCAGCACGGCCTCATCAGCCGCCGCTACCTCGTGCATGCGCCCGGCCAGCGATCGGCCGTCGATGTCAATGCGCGTGCCCATGCCTACCCGGCCCTCCTCAGCGTCGCGGTCGATATTACGCCCCCGCCCTCCCAACGATACGAGAGGCGCCCGTCGGATCGCATTGAGACCGTCATCGTGCCGATGCCCACGCACACGCTGCTCGCGCTGCGGGTTATCACCTCGCGCAACACCGCGCGCCGCTGCGATCCGCTGCCCTGTGGCTCAAGCCGTCCGCTGCACGAGAGCGGCGCGTCGTAGTACGACATGCCGTGCATCTGGCCGGCGCTCACGCCCACCACGCGAAGCCGCATGGGCACCCTGCCCAGCCCCGCCTGCGTGAGGGTTCCCGTCCACGCCCCCGACACGCCCACCGGATCGAGGTAGGCCACGCTGCCGTCGTCATCGCCCTTGGTCCACACGTAGCGCAGGCGGCCGCCGCCGGCCGGGGACAGGCGCACCGTGCCGCCCATGATGCAGTCGCCGCCGGGCACCTTGCTGGTGATGTCCTCCGCGAAGGTGGTCACGCGCCCCGTGGTGGACACCGGGGTCCATGTACCGAGGCAGTTCACCGGGGCACCGAGGTCGACCGTGCCCGCGGGGCGGCCCGTTGCGGCCACGCTCATGGTGGTCTTCAGCGGGAAGGTGAAGTCGGCGTCGCTCGTGCTGCTCGCAGTGCCGCTCCACGCGCCAGCCAGCAGCGCCGACCCGGGCCCCGCGGTGCGCCCGCCGTCGGCCACCGCCGGCGCTGCGACGAGGGCGCAGGTGGCGAGCGCCGAACCGACGGCGATGGCGCGGGCGGCCCGGCGAACGACCTGACGGCGGGTCACGCATTCTCCTTCGACGTGGCATTGGCGGGGTCGGGGGAGAGTGCGGCGGCGCGATCCTCCGCGGCCTCGAGGGCATCTTCCCGGGCCACCATGCGCCGTTCGCGGATTATCACGAACAGCGCCACCAGGGCTGCCACGCCCAGGGCCACCACCAGCGCAACCCAGATCTGGTTGGCGAATGCCTTGCCCGCGAAGTAGCCGATGAGCGCCGCCTGCAGCGACCAGCAGATGGCCCCCCCGATGTCGAACAGCAGGAATCGGCGATATGACATCTGCCCGGCGCCGCAGGCCATGTTGATGCCGATGCGGATGCCCGGGAGGAAGCGCCCGGTGAACACCAGGGCCGGTCCGTGGCGCTTCACCATGCGCTCGGCGGCATGCGTGCGGTGCTCGCCCGCCATGCGCGTGACGGCGCGGCGTATCCACGGCGCGCCGCCGCGCCCCGCCCAGTAGGCGATGGAGTCGCCCACCACTGCTCCCACGGCTCCCACCACGACCACGCCCCACAGCGTGAGATCGCCCTCGGCGGCGAATACCGCGCCCGCCACGATGGACGTCTCACCGGGAAGGATGGGGAAGATGCCGTCGCCGGCGACCACGAGGAAGATGGCCAGGTAGCCGTACTCGGCGGCCCAGTCGCCGATCTGCTGGAAGAAGCCCGTGGCGGCGGGGAGCGCGAGGCCACTCCAGGAAAGGTTCATTGTCCGGATGATGGCATGGCGCGGCGGCACCCCCAATGCGTCGCTGGTCGCAGGCTGGGATATCTCTCCGACCATGCGACGGATGACTGCCGCCCTGGGCGCGCTCCTGATGGGCGCGCAGGTGGCCGCGGCGCAGGACCCGGTGTCCACCACGCCCACCACGCCCACCGCGCCGACGCCTGCGCCGGCCCCCGCTCCCACCCCCACCACCCCGGCCAAGCCCGTTGCCCCGCCCTCGCCCGTGGCCCCGCCGGACCCGAAGGTCTCGTGGGCCGGCAGGTTGCTGGTGGTGGCCACGGCGCGCGCCAACCCCTCGCCCGGCGGCAAGGCGCTGCGCCGTCTGCAGCCCATCGCTCCCCTCGGCGCAGGTCCCGTGTGGCTGCAGGTGCGCGGCGTGAAGGTGGTGGCCGGCGTGCGCTGGGTGAAGGTGCTCTTGCCCGTGCGGCCCAACGGCAGCACGGCGTGGGTGCGCGCCGCCGACATGGTGTTCGGCCCCATCACGCTTCGCGTGGTGATCGACGTGGGCGACCGCAAGCTGTACCTGTACCGGAATGGGCGCAAGATCCGGTCGTTCCCCGTGGCGGTCGGCGAGCCCGAGACGCCCGCGCCGGTCGGCAACTTCGCCGTGGCCGAGGTGATCCCCGCCGGCGATCCGAAGGCCTTCCTCGGGCCCATCGTCATGCCGCTCACGGCGTTCCCGAACGTGCTGCAGAATACGCCGGGGGTAACGGCCGGGTGGCCATCCACGGCACCAGCAAGCCGGAGCTCATCGGCAAGGCCGTGAGCCATGGCTGCATCCGCATGCGCAACGCCGACATCCAGCGCCTCACGCGCCTGGTGCGCGGTGGAACCCCGGTGCAGGTCCGCAACTAGATCGGCACGATGCGCGCGCAACGTGCGCGCGCGTGGCGCCTAGCGTCGGGAGGGTGTCCTCATCCCGTCGCCCCGAGCCGTCGCGGCCAGGCCCTGCAGGGCCGCGCGAACGTGGCCCGCTGGCCAGTTATCACCGCGCGCTGGCGTTCCTCGACGGTGGCGATGAGGTGGCCGCCCGACGGGCGGTGGAGGAAGGCTTGGCGCGATCGTGGACCCCGCAGTGCGCGCCGGTGCGTGAGTGCCTCGACGACCTCGGCGCGCAGCTCGACGGCGACGCGGCGCTGCGCCGGTTTGCGGCACGCACGCCGGGGCCGCGCGGGTGGATCGCCCGGCCCGGCGCCCTGGCCGACGAGGTCATGGGCCTGGGGCGCGCCCACCTGATGGAGATCGCAATCGAGGAGGTCGCGATGTTGCTGCCCGATCCGGTCATGGGCAGGCTCATCGATGGGCTTCGCGTGGCGGGGGGCGTCGCGTGCGACGATCTGCTCGTGGCATGCGGCACCGTGCTCGGCGGGCGCCTCGCCTGCCACGCACGCGCGGCAGCCGGCGGCGCGCGCGCGTCGTCGCCTGCCGCGCGTGCCCTCGCCTACCCGCGCCTTGCCGCCGCATGGAGCACCCCGGTTGATGCGACCTCTCGCCAGCAGCAGGTGATCATCGCCGTGGCCCGCGACGGTGGCCGGGTGGCCCCGCTCCTATGCCTCATCGACGATCGCGATTCCGGCCCGGTGCTGCGCGATGGCTTCTTCCTTCCCGACATGGTGCCCGGCCGCCTCGACCGCGAGGTACTCGCGCCCATGGCCGCCGCGGGCATGCGCGCGGGGCCGTCCGGCGCCGCCGATGCGCTCGAACGGGTGTCCACAGCGCTGCACGCCGCGCTGTCGGCTGGAGGGCGCATCCCCTCCGAAGCGCACCAGTCGGTCATCACCCGCATGCGGCGCCTGTATGCGGCATGTGGCGGGTCATGCACCGACCCGTCCGCCGGGAGCGGGCCGCATGTGGGGTAGAATGGCTGCATGTCAGATGCTCTTCCGCCTGATCTGGAATCCGCTCTCGCCGGGATCGACCCCGCGATGAAGGCCAAGCTCGTCGAGGCGCTCGACCCGGTGATGGCCGATCTCGGGCCGCGCGAGGTCGCCGTGCTGCTGAGGCTCGTGAACGGCATCCGGGACGGCGCATCGGTGCCCGAGCTCAACGCCTTCGTGCGGTTGCTGCCGGTCACGGTGAGCAGGGTGGTGCAGCCGGTCATCGAGCCGGCCGAGGTCAACTAGCACCATCTCCGCCGCCGACGGTCCCCGGGTGGGATACCGTCAGGCCATGAGGTGTAAGGCCAGCATCGTCGCCGTGGGCTCTGCCTGCGCTCTGTCGGCCGCGGTGGGCGCATCGGCGGCCACCGGGCTGGGCCTGCAGCTGGTGGGCTCGGGCTTCGGGTCGGCGCTCGGCGTGGTGCAGGCACCGGGTGAATCGCGCCTGCTGGTGGTGGAGCGCGACGGCGTGGTGCGGCCCATCGGCCGTGGCGGAAAGCCCGGGGCGCCCTGGCTGGACATCCGCGACCGCGTGGGGCCGGAAGGCCTGGAGCAGGGCCTGCTCGGCGTGGCCTTCGCGCCCGACTTCGCCACGTCGGGGCGCTTCTACGTCGACTACACGAACCTCCGCGGCGACACCCGCGTGGTGGAGTTCCGCACGCGTCCGGGCGCCCGTAGGGTGTCCACGCGCACGGCGCGCGTGGTGCTGTCGCAGGCCCAGCCCTTCAGCAACCACAACGGTGGCGCGCTGGCCTTCGGCCCCGACGGCATGCTCTACATCGCGCTGGGCGACGGCGGCGGCCAGAAGGACCCCTTCAACAGCGCGCAGGACCTCGGCAGCCTGCTCGGCAAGGTGCTGCGCATCGACCCCTCCAGGCGCGAGGGGGGCAGGGGCTACGCCGTACCGGACGGCAACCCCTTCGCCGGCCAGGCCGGGGCGCGCCCCGAGATCTGGGCGCTCGGCCTGCGCAACCCGTGGCGCATGGCGTTCGACCGCGACACCGGCGACCTGTGGATGGGGGACGTCGGCCAGAACGAGCGCGAAGAGATCGACGTGGCGCGCAAGGGCCAGGCGGGACTCGACTTCGGCTGGAGCAAGCGCGAGGGCACGCAAGACCTCAAGGGCGGCCCGCGCGGTGCCCGCGAGACCGACCCCGTGGCCGAGTACCCGCACGAGGGCGGCAACTGCTCGGTGGCAGGTGGCTACGTGGTGCGCGGGCCGGGTGCGCCGTCGCTGGCAGGCAAGTACGTGTACGCCGACTGGTGCACCGGGCGCGCGTGGACCATCGATGCCAAGGCGCCGGGGGCACCTGAGGAGATCACCGGCCGCATCGGTCGCATTCCCGGCGTCACCTCGTTCGGCGAGGACCGCGCGGGCAACGTCTACGTGGTCACCAACCAGATGGTGCGGCGCATCACGGGGTAATCTCGCGTCATGGAGACACCCACCTCCCACGCCACCCCCGTCACGCGCCGCACCCTTCTGCTCGGCGCCGCCGCAGCGGCCGGGGCCGTGGCGCTGCCGTCGTGGTCGGTGGCCGCCGCGCGCAGGGCGTCCGGCGACTCGCGCCTGGTGCGCGAGCTTCGCGCCGTCACTCGCGGGCATATGGTCACCCGGGCCGACGCCACGCTGGGCATCGCGGCGCAGATCTTCAACCCGCGCTTCGACGGCCGCAGGCCGCTGGCGGTGCTCTACGCCATTGATGAGCGCGACGTGCAGCAGGCCGTGCGGTGGGCTGCCCGCAACGACATCATCATCACCGCGCGCGCCGGCGGGCACTCGTACCAGGGCTACTCCACGGTGAACGACGGCCTCATCGTCGACCTCACCAACCTCTCGCACGTGGTGCCGAAGTCGGGCCGCGTGCCCTACGCGCGCATCGGCGGTGGCGCGGCGCTGGGCGTCACCTACCACCAGCTCGCGCCGCTCGGCCTCACGATTCCCGGCGGCACCTGCCCCACGGTGTCGGTGGGCGGGCTGGCGCAGGGCGGCGGCCTCGGCTGGGTGGCCCGCAAGTGGGGCACGTTGTCCGACAACGTGCTGGGCCTGCGCATCGTCACGGCCGACGGCCGGGTGCGCTCGGTGGGCCCGGGCTCCGAGCGCGACCTGTTCTGGGCATGCCGCGGGGGAGGGGGCGGCAACTTCGGCATCATCGCCTCGTACGACATCGCGGTGCACCCCGCCGAGCCCGCCATGCACTTCGTGATGACCTTCCCGTGGGCCGAGTGCCCGGACGTCATCCTCGCGTGGCAGGACTGGTGCTGGCAGGCCGACGACGGCCTGTTCAGCCTGTGCACGTCCATCACCAACAAGGGCGGTGCAGACCCCACCTGCGAGGTGTCGGGGCAGTTCATCGGCAGTCAGGCGCAGCTCGACGCCGTGCTCGCCCCGCTGCTCGCCCGGGTCACCCCGCGCAACCGCGTGATCACCCCGGCCTCATACGCATCGCTCATCCAGTACTGGGCGCAGTGCACCGCGCAGGCGGCTGAGCAGTGCGCGCGCCAGCGGGCGAACCCCACGGGGCAGATCCGCGGCACGGCCCACTGGGGGAAGTCCGACTATGTGAAGGCGAGCACGTCGTTCAGCCGCGCGGGTGCGGAGGTCATCCGCGACTACGTGGCCGAGCGCCAGGCGCAGATGGGCACCGGCCAGATGATCCTCGACTCCTACGGCGCCGCCATCAATCGCGTGCCCGCCACGGCCACGGCGTTCGCCCACCGCGACATGCGGTTCTCCATGCAGTACGAGGCCTACTGGCCGCAGCCCCAGCAGCAGGAGGCCGCAGTGCAGTGGCTGCGCCGGTTCGAGAAGGCCCTGGCGCCGCACGTGTGCGGCCAGAAGTACGTCAACTACATCGACTCCGACCAGCGAAACCGGCCGGGCGTCTACTACGGGCGCAACCTCGACCGGCTTATCCACACCCGCCGCCGGTTCGACCCCGACGACGTCTTCCGGTTCCGCCAGGCGATCCCGCTCGCGCGCACCTGAGTCGCCGCCCCGCCGCCGTCCGCCTCGCCGTCCGCCTCGGCGTCAGCCGTCCCAGCCGGCGAGAAGGGCAGCCACGATTCCCCGCACGCGGTCGATGTCTCCGGCGTCGGCCGCCTCGCGAAGCGCCACCAGCATCTCGGGCGGGGCGGCCAGCAGGGCCTCGGAGCCCGCCGACGACCACCGCACCAGCGCGTGATGCACTACGTCAGCCACCGGCACGCCGAGCTCATCGGCCAGCACCCGGAGCCCCGGCAGGGGGTCGACTATGCGCGATGCGGCCACCTCGGCGCGGAACCTGCCGCCGGGGTCGAAGGTCTCGGCATCGCTCATGCGGCCACGGTAGCGGGCGGGGCTGCGCTAGCGTCACCGGCGTGAGTACCCCGCACGAACCCGTGATGCCCAGCAGCGGCTGGGGCGTGGCGCACCTCATGCTGCGCGCGAAGCCCGACGAGGGCACCGGCCTGCCCATCCAGGCCGCGCTCAGGTCGTTCACCGAGGCCGCCCCCCACAACCAGGTGCGCGCCTTCTCGGTGCTGGGTGGCCGCGCCGACTTCGGCCTCATGCTGGTGGCGCCAGACCTGCACCACCTCGACGTCGCCGTGAAGGGCGTTACCTCAGGCCCCGTGGAGGTCGTCTACTCCTACCTCTCCATCACCGAGGAGAGCGAGTACCGCGCCACCGAGGCCGACGAACGCGCCCGCCTGGTGGAGCTCGGCGAGGACGACGTGGATGCCAAGCTCGCCGAGTGGAGCGAGCGCATCGCCCACTACCGCGAGATGCGCGTTCACCCCGACCTGCCCGTGCGAAAGCTCCTGTGCTTCTACCCCATGAGCAAGCGCCGCGAGGGCGACGACAACTGGTACGCCCTGTCGTTCGATGAGCGCAGGGCCCTGATGATGGGCCATGGCACGCTGGGCCGGAAGTTCGCCGGCCGCGTGACCCAGCTCATCACCGGATCGACCGGCCTCGACGACTGGGAGTGGGGCGTTACGCTGTTCAGCGACGACCTCGCCGCCCTCAAGGAGATCGTCTACGAGATGCGCTTCGACGAGGTCTCCACGCGGTTCGGCGAGTTCGGGCCGTTCTACGTGGGCCTCGTGATGGACCCCGCCGAGGTGCTTGAGCGCGTGGGGCTGCAGTAGCGCCCGGGGGGGCCCATCACCCGCCGGGCGCTACGAGATGCTTCGTAGCACTGCGTTCGTTCGCGCGAACCATCCGCTTCCCAGCATGGCGCAGTGCACCAGCAACGGAAGGAGCTGGTTGATCTCCACGCGGTCCTGCCAGCCCGGGGCGAGCGGAAACTCCTCGTCGTAGGCGGCGATCACCCGGTCGCCGAAGCCCCCGAACAGCAGCATCATCCCGATATCGATCTCGCGGTGGCCTCCGTAGGGGTCGCAGTCGATGAGCACCGGGCGGCCCTCCGCATCGGTCATGTGGTTGCCGGCCCAGAGGTCGCCATGCAAGCGGCTCGGTGGTTCGGGCGGGCCCAGCAGGTTGGGCAGGCGGGCGATCACGGCATCGAGGCGGCGCATCATGTCCGCAGGAAGGCGGGCGGCCTTCGCGATGGGGATGAGGCGCTGCTCGGCCAGGAACGTGGGCCAGTCGTCGCGCGGGCCGTTGGGCACCGACACCGACCCGGCGAAGCCCGGCCACGGGGTGCCGAAGGCGTCGGCGCCTGCGCGGTGCATGCGGGCGATGCCGCGGCCAAGGGCCTCGTCGGTGGCGGCGCTGCGCGGGCCCTCGTCGATCCACTCGAGCACCAGCCAGTCGTCGTCCACCGCGATGATGGCGGGCACCCGCACGCACCCGGGCTCGGCCAGCCACGCCAGGCCCTCGGCCTCACCGCGGAACAGCCCTGGCGGCGCCCCCGAAGTGTGCTTGGCAAATAGGCGCTCACCCGTGGCGAGCGTCACGGCCACGCCGGTGCTGGTAGAGCCACCTCCCACCCGCGAGGTGGTGGCCACCGTCGACCCGGTGGCCTGCTCGATGGCGGTGGTGAGGTCCGCGTTCACCCGTCGGCGCGGGTGGATCCGATGTGGTCGAGCAGGCCCGTCACCGAGCGGTCGACCATGTCGAACACCTCCACGAACCCCTGCGACCCGCCGAAGTACGGGTCGGGCACGTCGAGCTCGTCGCCCGCCAGGGGGTCCCACTCGCGCAGCATGTGCACCTTGGCCGCGGCTTCGGGCGTGGGGGCGATGCGGCGAAGGGCCCCGCGGTTGGCGGAGTCCATGGCGAGGATGAGGTCGAAGCGGTCGAAGTCGGCCACCGTGAACTGCTGCGCCAGGCCCTCCATGGCGATGCCCCGGCGGGTGGCCTCCTCGCGCGCACGCTCGTCGGGCGGATGCCCTACGTGCCAGTCGCCCGTGCCCGCGCTCTCCACCTTCACGTGCACGTCGAGATCGTCGTACTGCAGGCGGTGGCGCATGATGGCCTCTGCCGTGGGGCTGCGGCAGATGTTGCCGAGACAGACGAAGCACACGCGCGTGGCGGCCATGCGGGAAATCCTCCGGGTGGTTCGTAAGAAGGCCACCTGCGGCGGCTCGTGGGCGATACTAGGCGCAGTTCGCATGCCTACCCGGGGAGATCACACATGCGTGGCCTGACCTTTCATGGTGACCAGGACGTCCGCGTCGACAACGTGCCGGACGCCGCGATCGAGCGGCCGACCGATGCACTGGTGAAGGTGACCATGGCCGGCATCTGCGGATCGGACCTGCACATCCTCAACGCCGGATCGGCCTTTGGCTTCGAGCCCGGCTCGCGCCTTGGCCACGAGTTCATCGGCACGGTGGAGGAGGTGGGCGCAGAGGTGACCAACCTGCGCCCCGGCGACCGCGTGCTGGCCTCGTGCAGCATCCTCGACGGCACGTGCCCCATGTGTGCGGAGCACCTGCACAGCTCGTGCAACTCCTGGTCGCTCTTCGGGTGGGCACCGCGCACGTGGCAGCACGACGGCCTGGTGCAGGGCGGCCAGAGCGAGTATGTGCGCGTGCCGCTGGCATCCACCACGCTCATCCCCATGCCCGAGGAGCTCTCGGGGATGGACCGCCAGAAGACCATGCTGCCCCTGGTGGACGTGATGTCCACGGCCTGGCATGGCCTGCGCACTGCCGGCATGAAGCCCGGGTACAACGTGGTGGTGATCGGCGATGGCGCCGTGGGCCTGTGCGGCGTGCACGGCGCCAAGGCGATGGACGGCGTTAACATCATCGCGTTGGGCCACCACGAGGACCGCCTCGAGGTGGCGCGCCAGCTGGGCGCCACCGGCGTGGTGACCTCCCGTGACACCGACGAGATCCGCGAGCAGGTGCTGGAGATGACCAATGGCGAGGGCGCCCACGTGGTGATCGACAGCATCAGCGGCAAGTCGTCGATGGCCGCCGCGCACGCCACCGTGCGCGCCGGCGGGGCGATCGGCTGCCTCGGCATGGACCACTTCATGCAGAACGTGCCCGAGATCAACTGGTTCGACCAGTTCCTGCGCAACATCACGATCACGGGCGGACTGGTGCCGGGGCCGGCTTACTTCCCCGAGCTGCTCGACGCGGTGAAGGCCGGTCGCCTCGACCCGGCGCCGGTGCTCACCACCGAGCTGTCGCTGGACGACGCCGCCGACGGCTACCGCAAGATGCAGTCGCGCGAAGAGGGCGTGGTCAAGGTCTGCCTCACGCCCGCGTGAGCGACGCGGTGATCGACGCGCTGGAGTCGGCCGGGCAGCAGCGCCTGGCCGACTCGATCCGTGATCTTCCCGAGCAGCAGGCCAACACCCTGCTCTTGCAGGTGGCATCCATCGACCTTCCGCTGGTGCAGCGGCTGGTGCGCGAGTTGGTGCGCGAGCCCGCCGAGCATGCGACGGGCAGTATCGGCCCCGCCGAGGTGGACCGCCTGCCGGTGGACGATGCCGGCCTGGCGCGTCGGCGCGAGGCGTTCGAGGCAGGGGAGCAGGCGCTGCGCGAGGGCCGCGTGGCCGTGGTGCTGCTCGCCGGCGGGCAGGGCACCCGCCTGGGGTTCGATCACCCGAAGGGCATGTTCCCCATCGGTCCGGTGAGCAACTGCCCGCTGTTCGAGGTGCACGCGGCCGGGGTGGGGGCCACGCGCCGCCGCTACGGCTGCGACCTGCCGTTCCTGCTCATGACGTCCCATGTGAATGACCGCGAGACGCGCGAGTTCCTCGAGCAGCAGATGCTGTTCGGGCTGCAGCCCGAGTCGGTGACCACCTTCGTGCAGGGCATGCTGCCGGCGGTGCATCCGGTGACCGGCGACATCCTGCGCGAGAGCCCCGACTGCCTGGCGCTGTCGCCCGACGGCCACGGCGGCATCTTCCGCGCCATGGGCCATGCGGCGATTCTCGGCGACCTCGAGGAGCGCGGCATCGACGTGATCATGACCTTCCAGGTGGACAACCCGCTCATGCGCCCGGCCGACCCCGAGCTGATCGGCGCGCACCTGCTGGCCCGCGCCGAGATGAGCACGCTGGTGGTGGCCAAGGTGGCGCCCGAGGAGCGCATGGGCGTGATGGCATCGGTGGACGGCTGCACCGCCCTGGTGGAGTACACCGACCTGCCGGCCGATCTCGAGGTCGCGCATGATGAGGCCGGCGACCTTCTCTACTGGGCCGGGTCCACCGGCGTGCACTGCCTCGATCGCGCATTCGCCACGCGTCTGGCCACGGGGCAGGCGCCGCTGCCCTTCCACCGCGCCGACAAGCGCGTGGCCACGGTGGACGATCCCGACCCGCAGGCGCCCAACGCCGTGAAGTTCGAGGCCTTCATGTTCGACGCCCTGCCGCTGGCGTCGCGCACGGCCACCGTGGAGATGGCGCGCGAGGAGCGCTTCGCCCCGGTGAAGAACGCCGACGGGCCGGACTCACCGGCCACCTGCCGCGCGGCGATGGTGCATCGCGCCGCCCGATGGCTCGAGGCCGAGGGCGCCACGGTGCCGCGCGGGGCTGACGGCACGAGCGCGTTCCCGATCGAGATCGACCCGCGCCTCGCCCAGGACGCTGCCGACCTGCACGGACGCATTCCGTCCGACTTGGCGGTGGACGGGCCCCTGCTGCTGCGGAGCTAGCGGACCGGGCGCACCGAGCGGGCCGGCCCGCGCACGGAGCGCGCCGGCTAGCGCACGGAGCGGGCCATCGCGACCAGCGCGAAGGCGCGCGGGCCGCTCAGCTCGAACTGCCCGCCCTTGCCCTGCACGTAGCCGCCCCAGGTGAGGATGCGCCACTTGCTGCTGGTGCAGTCGCGCGCGCGCGCGAGCCCCTGGATGGTGGTGGTGGTGCACCGGAAGCGCACAGGGTCGTCCTTGGTGCAGTCGGTGCCTGCCGCCGTGACGTTGCGGAACGTCACCGACTGGTCCTTCCAGCGGTAGCGCGCCGCGGCCTCCTGGCGGCCATCGCACACCGTGGCCGTGCCGTCGAGGGGCTCCTGGCGGGTGAGGTCCACGCGCAGCAGCTCGGCGCCCTGCGAGTTGCGCGGCCACTTGATGATGCCGCCCTGCACGCCCGTGGCCACCCGGGCCCATGTGGCCTCGCCGGGGGTCACCGCGCATGATCCACCGGTGCAGCCGGCCGTGCCCGCCAGGGCCGTGCCGGTGGGCACCAGCACGGCGAGCGCCGCGATGAGTATGTGGCCACGCATGGGCCTAGCGTACTTGCGGAGGGAGCGCGAACACCACGCCCTCGTCCGTTGGGACCTCGTTGCCCTTGCGCGAATAACCACGGGTCTCGAGGTAATCCAGCACCTCGCGCACCAGCACCTCGGGAGCGGACGCCCCAGCGGTAAGGGCCACGCGGGGGTGGTTGTCGAGCCACGAGGGGTCGAGATCGGCCACGCCGTCGATGAGGTAGCTCTCCGCGCCACCGGCCCGGGCAACCTCCACCAGGCGCTGCGAATTCGATGAATTCTGCGATCCCACCACCAGCACCAGTTCGGCGTCGGCCTGCTCCACCGTCGCCTTCACGGCGTCCTGACGGTTCTGCGTCGCGTAGCAGATGTCGCTCGATGCCGGTGACTGCAGCGCGGGGAAGCGGCGCTTGAGCACCGCGATGATCTCGGCGGTGTCGTCCAGCGAGAGGGTGGTCTGGGTGGTGAGCGCCACGTTGTCGGGGTCGGGTACCTCCACGACCTCGGCCTGCTGCACATCTTCCACCACGATCACCCGGTCGGGCGCCTCGCCGCGGGTGCCGATGACCTCGTCGTGGTCCTGGTGGCCCACCAGCAGCACGGTGGCGCCCTTGCCGGCGTAGCGGCGCACCTCGGCGTGGACCTTGCTCACCAGCGGGCAGGTGGCGTCGATCACCTCGAGCTCGCGGGCGGCGCAGCGCTCGTAGATGTCGGGCGCGCTGCCGTGGGCCGAAAGCACGATCACGCTGCGCTCGGGAACCTCTTCGGGGGTCTCCACGAACACCGCGCCCTTGTCGGCCAGGGTGCGCACCACGTACTGGTTGTGCACGATCTCGCCGCGCACGTAGATGGGCGCGCCGCGCTCCTCGAGCAGCCGGTCGACGGTCTCGATGGCGCGGTCCACGCCGGCGCAGTAGCCGCGCGGGGAGATCAGGTTGACGCTCTCGCTCACGGCGGGAAAGGCTAGCGCGGCGCGACGTGCGCTTGCGCGTAGCATGCCCCCGCGTGACGACCGACCCTGCACACGCCCATCAGGCACTCGACATCGCCATGCGTGCCGCCGAGATCGCCGGCCG